>Ga0209454_1001793_pt1 | contig 13937 bp, 8 predicted proteins | sample WorMetHERISLAND1_2_FD_187400 | JGI IMG/M metagenome (GOLD analysis project Ga0209454, IMG submission 187400) | Marine gutless worms symbiont microbial communities from Max Planck institute for Marine Microbiology, Germany - Olavius geniculatus... | ecosystem: Host-associated > Annelida >...
AAACGGTGCAAGCTAGGATTTGGTGATCCTAGCTTGCACCGTTTTGGAATGATCCACCTGTGTGATAGACAGACAGACAGACAGACGGACAGAATTGCGATGGCTAAGACGTGCTGAAAGCAGTAGCTGGTGTTGCACGTAAAAACAGACGAAGTGTGATTAAAAATAGGCCAGTAATCCTGCTTAACTAATCCTGACAATGTGCAATACAGTTAGTGAATGAAAGAATATATGATAAGATACTGACCTCAATAAGCAACAGCATGGCAGCATTTTTCACTTTGCTTAATCGCTCTCGTGAGAATACAGAAACACAAATATCCTGTCATATGATGCAAACATATAAGTACAGACATTGTTATTACCAGCATCAAACATGTAAGTATGTAAGTAACTTAGGATTATACCTAAAACTGGCATAATTAAACAAAACATCACAATGTACCACAGTTCACAGCCTCAATTGCAGAGAAATACATTTACACAGCCATTTATGTTCAGATAGTCAGTATTGATCATTTTGCTTCAAAAACGTTCAACTGATCAATTAGTTTCTGTTCAACTTTTAACAGCCACAAAGATCCTTAATGATATGTCCATATCGATTCTAAACAGGAAGCACAGATTACTAACCTTGATGTCCACAGCATATGGAGAAACATTTTTGCTGAATTTCTTCAACAGTGACTGCAGAATTTCCAAAACTTCAGTCTTGCAGTCCTGAAACTACAATAATGATAATCTTTATTGACTATTCACTAAATTTTATGAGCAGTTGATATGAAAAGTTACGCTAAAAACAACAATTATTGAAGCAAGCTGTATGCTTGGACCACCAATGCAATTTTCAATAATTAATATATACACCTATCAAACAAACAAATAAACACATTTATGTGGCACCATATATCACAAACAGATCAGAGACATGTACAACTTTGACAATGGTAACATCAGGCCCGTCAAAAAGAGGGAGAAAGAGGAAAGTTTTCCCTGAGCCCTGCAATGTTTGGGGGCCCCATCATCACTCAAAAATATGAAGTACACCAGAATGAGCTATTTCAAAAAGCAAAATTCAAAAATTTTCTCCCCAGAGGGGCCGCATGAGAATGTTTCCCCCAAGCCTTGCTGTGGCTCTCAATGTCTCTCAGTAAAGTCAACATAGAAACAGTATATAAGACAGGACAGAAATACCTGATCTTTGAGAATAGTTTTCTTCAAGAATACCACCAAACCAGACTCTGCATTGAAAACTAGAGAACAGCAGTAATCTATGCCCACAAACACACAGTCAATATTAAGTATTTAAATGAATAACAATAGCAAATTACTCGGATCACGCAATATTCGACATCTGTTACATGTAATCACCAGCAAAGTTCATATGTCTCAAAGATCTTCCACTCTGGCGATAAACTGGTGATTTTCATCCACAAGCTGCAACTTCTGCGCTTACAATACCTAAAATAGGCACTTGTCATAAAACGTCCTCCATTGGAGGTTTGTGATGACAATCTAAGGGTAAGGTAAAAGTTCGAATTAAGCTCAAAACTATAAACAAGATTAAAGTCACAGATGCGATTAGGGTTAGAGGAAAGTAAGAGTTAAGCTTAGGGTTAAAAATAGGGATTCAGGTGGCGAAAAAATTATTTTCGGGCTGGGCCGGACTGATGTCGCATTTTATTTTCAGTCCGGGTTGAGGCGCTCTATAAAAAGCGCTACTGAAGCAGCTGTTTCGATAGCCCTTGCGCAGTCTATTGGTAGCGTGCGCATCTGCTGCGCAAAAGGTCTCGGGTTCGAGTCCTCATGTGTGCAAACATTTTGCAACTTTTTTCTCTTCGCTTTCATAATTAACGTTTTTTGGTAATAATCTCTATTCGTATTATACAGCTTATTCAGTTTTAAAGCAATTAAGGTCAATGGTTTTGGTGCGATTTGCTCCGACGCTGTACTGAATTGCTTGTTTCCAATATAAATAATTATAGCGGGAAATATATATAGAACGTCTACGAACCATGCCGCAATGCTATAACATATTTATATCAGTCTTATTCAGCATTATATTATAGTATAGCTCAAGCAAAAGTTGTTTTTTGCAGAACGTATGATTTTAACAGCTTGAGTGCAACATGTGGCACTACGTTGCGAGTGGTTATCAGTTATGGCAGTAGGGCAACCAGCAGAGACTACAATTTGTATCTATATTATCGTGCAGGGTTCAGTGATTACCACTATGGTTAGGGATAGGGCTAGTGTTTAGGGTTAGATTTAGAGTTTGAGTTAGGGTTATCGTTGACAAAACTTGCCAAGCGGCTATCCAATGATAGTTCCTAGCTTGAGGAGCTTCTTGGCTGGACTGCCGACCCCTAAGGCTACGACCAAGGTCGGGCAGTTGCTTACAGATATGGCGGCATCGGACAGGATGGCCTTGGCCTGTATTTGTGACCACTGTTCGGTGGTTGTAGAGGCTATGGGTAATAAGTGGATGTGCGGATCTGTGGATGTGGCAATGGGTAAAAGGCAGATAAAATCTGCAGATGTTAAGTGCGGATGTGTATATATTACCAGTCATGAAAGTTGTTGAGTTTTTAATTATTTGCTCCATAAATAACTGCTCAGTGGATGCTTTATAGGTGGCAGTCGTTTGAAGTCTGCCACTGTGAATTTCTTCACAATTCACACTCTGCATAGGCCTAGACAATAGCCTAATTCCTGATCGCGAATTCATCTAGGCAGTTACTCAGAAAACAGTGGTCTGCTCTGTCGCTTGACGATGACAACGTAGGCCTACAATGACACAACGACGACAATGTGCAATAACGCATGATGAAGTGCAACATCGACATAAGCAGATGACACAATGCACGAAAAGATGCACAGAGATGATATACGACGACAAAACGGGATGCTCATCGATGCACGACGACGACGTACAGGCCTACAGTGACATCACGTGACAACAAACAACAACGGATGACAATAACGATGACTAAGTGCAGCAGGAACTTACTATCCTAAACCCAAATTTGCCAACTGAGGCCTAGTTATTTTGCCAACTTACAATTTTTTAGCTTGAACGACATGCAAAGAACGACAATTTCAATAATGTGCCAAGGTGCCTGTCACAAAGTATGGTGCCCAAATGCCCGGCATGCAAAGGCCCCAAATTCATACACGGTTATATACCACTTATTGGTCCAGAGGTGTGCCTGAGTACGATTGGTAAAAAAGGGATGTAATCCGCATCGACATCCGTCTTTTCCTGTTGCCACATCCGCAGATCCGCTTTTTACCATCGGTAGGTTGTAGATACTGTCTAAATCTAGTGCTGCGGACTGATAATAAAAGTTGCCATCAGTCCAAGCACGGACTGAAAATGTGCCGTCAGTCCGGCCCGGACTAAAAATAACATCTACCTTCACGTGGGGAATTTTTGCATCAGATCTCAAAAATGTGTCCAAGTGTCTAGAAAGCCGACAGTCGGCCCTCTAGTACGCAGCGTAGAGAGCCGACAGCAGCAGCCACCAGCATTGGGCATAGATTAGAAAGGTAGCGCTAGTGTTTAGGGTAAGTGTTTACCTTACGATAGATTAGGGTTTAAGACTAGGGTTGGGGTTAGAATTAATGTAAGAGTTATGGCTAGGGTTAGTTATTACAGCTTATTCAGTTTTGTTAGCTATTAAATTATTAGTGTGCACATATAAGGATATTTCATACAATTATGTAGCCACAGATATACACCCAAATTAAGGTCGCAAAATTGGTTATGAATTCGAATCTAGTGCTGCCAGGCTTGACTGGCCGACTGGTACGAAAGTGTGATACCTTGGCATTGTACCTTGCTAAGGTTGATCTCATCAGTGGCCAGCTGCCGTGAAGGCGTCTGTCTGTGGCACTATGATGGGTTCTCATACTGCCAACCCGTCATACTGCCTGCCGCAGGCAGTCTCTTACGACAGCGTACGGTCGACTGTCGGCCCTCTAGTACGAGTGCCGACTGTCGGCTCTCTAGACACCGCGAAAATGTGTTGACGACCGGAGCACCACTGGCAGCGGGCAATAAGAGTTCAGCGTGCTGTCAAGACCATTTAACTGAATTTTGAAAAAAAACAAACAACAAGGAGGGAAAGGAGGACAAGAATGGGAAATGATTTTTCGGTGTCACTCTGGACACCGAAGTGCTGAGGAAGAGCAATAACTGTTATTACAACCTATGTTTCGTTGTGTCACATCGTTCAGACAGATCTGTGCGACATTTCCAACAGCTTCGCGAGCTCTGTCCGCGTCAACTTCATCAATACAGGAATGCAAAGCTCGCAATTCCAACTGCAAACAAGTCAGCATTTTCGTTTACATCCCGCTAAACAAACCCTCCTGGACCGGATGTTCAGAAAAGTCTATTAAATTTTTAGATACTGCCCTATGTTTTTCTGGAACAGTCTATATTTAATTACGAAGCGGTGTGCAGCAAAGTTAACAAAAAGTTTTGTCGCTCAAACGAAAGATTATCCGTTATTGTCGCAACGCCCGTCAAAAATTAAAATGCAGACTAAATTTGTAAACTAAATTTTTAACTAGTGTTTATTGTATTAACTTTGTTATTAAAAATTAATAAAAATTTGTATTCTTCATTGAATTTTACACTTTATGTTTACACCCCCCCAAATTAAAGTAGAATCGTCTTGCCGATTTACATATTTGCATATTTATAAGCAACCATAGACCTAAACCATAGAATAAAATTTAATCCCCTTATATGTAAACAGTGTGACTTGTTCTATAATTGTTACTTAATTGTTGCTGAATGAACATTTTCGCATTTTACATTTTGAAAGTAAATGCATTTTAACAGAAAGTTTATTGAAAACGCCGCAGTCAAGAGACACAGGGAGAAATTGTGGCGGGTGGTCCTGTCACTCAAGTGGTCCACGGTGTGGTCGAAGTACAGTTTCAGTTTCAGTTTTGGATATGTTCGGTAAGCAAAGTTCGTATGTTCGTCCAGACGTTTTTAAAGGACTTGACTGAGTCTGCAGCTATAACATTCTCTGGCGATTGGTTCCGTCATCGATTACAGTTTGAAAAGTTTCTGCCTACAAGTTCTGCTGATCTGTTGTTTATAAGTCTTTTTGCTGTCTTCACGACACACGACAAGAACCGTGGTTACTGGATGTTGGACATCGGACATTTGGTATACAAATCCGTGTGGTAAACAGTAAACAAACAGTCAACACGTTTGATGATGTGTTCCTTAGGTAGACTATTTCTGCAGACTTTGAATCGACGAAGGTGTATATCCTTGTTTTTGTTATGTAATCGTGCGTCAATTTGTGCTGGAAGTTCTAAAACCATTGATTTTGTTAGACATATGGCTTCAACCACATTCCTTGGTCAGCTGAGTACTCCTTTGATGCCTGTGTTGTACAACCGCCCTCGCCATGTGAGTAGCAGCTCACACGAGACGCAGTGTGATGTTCACAGGTTTGGTGAGCTGCAACTGTTCGTCGGAACATCGTGTGATGTCACAGTTTCTTCGCTGAACCCAGATGTGTATCTTGATCAGAATCTGGTGCTAGTTAACGATGTTGCGTCTCGTCTGTCAGTGGACTACAAAAACTCGTCCGATGGCATCAGTCATGTGGTCGTCTCGGAATCAGAAGACAGCAAGACAACTAGTCGACGGTCTGATGTTTGTCACATACAAGTGCCAATTAAATATGGTAGTTTTTTGTCTTTTTGTTTTAACATCAACGTTTTTATTTGAACGTGAACATTGCTGGTGTTTATCCAGATTTCCTTTGACAGATTCTTAGCATATTGATAACAATGGTTGTGAAGGAAAATGCCACACACTTGGATATATTCTTGTGTTATATTTCAGATGAAGATGTACGTTAATTTGTTTAGATGCAGTAACAGTATAACTTTGAAATTTTGGATGGCATCATCTAATATATTCTGTTTATTTGTAATTCTGTTACTAAAATTTTTTTTCATAACTTCAGTCAAACTCGTCTTATAAATCTTCATGTCAGTGAGTTATATCTTTGTTACTAACGGAATTCTATAGTAATATATATTGGCTGCCAGCTCTGTAACAGAAACTTACTGCAGGTCTTGTGCATGCCAGTGTCAGTAATTGTGAAAAGCTTCTGTGGTGTGTCAGTACTTCAAATCTTGTTAAAAGTTGTTACAATACATTGTTAAACTATGGAACATCCAGTTCGTTTGAGGCAGCAGTTTTAGTGTTTGCTAAAGACATTTCTGTTCGGATGTTGAGATCGCAGGCATTCACAGCACATTATGACTAAGTATTAAATCTGAAGTTTTTATTCTGCACTTTTCAAGTTTTCTTATTTACCTAAATGTACTGTTTGCAATGTTTTAAAACCTACTGTTTCAGCAGTCGGGTGTTACATTATATTTGTTTGTTTTGGGTTTGGCAGACATACGAGCTTCAGTTGGTGATCACAGCAATATAAAAGTTGATTTTCTGCAGAATGCAAGGCTCGATGTATCATCAGCAGATGGCGATTGTCTTTTCAACAACATAGAGGTATATACATTATGCACCAGCTGTATTGCTATCCAAACTTAAACACTGATTCTTACTTCAAGTTTTACACAATTTTGCTAGCATCAGACAGCTGTTGTAGAACAGTAAGCCACAGACTTTAGCTGCCCTCGAGCCATGAAAATTTTTGCTAAGCTGCCGCTGCTGTGAAAATTGCAGCTAAGCCAAGATTTAAGCTGCGAAAATGCCAAGCCGGCCATGAAATTCACAGATAGCTGGCTTAGAGGTTTAAGATGTTGTGCATTGAAATGATATAATAATATTCTTGAGAAAATTTGCAGTACATACTTTCTAGATTAATTAATGTTGTTGCGTTGACTTTTCCGTTCTCCATTGGATTTGTTTAATCTTTAGTGCACTTTTATTCATTTATTCTTTATATCGATGCCCTACACTTTTTTGCATCAACATTGGTGGCTTGGAAGAAACTGCTATTTTTTATGGTGAACATGTGAAGAATTAGATACATCCTGTTTTTATCAGCACATTTTGCATACTTCAATCAGTTTCATTCTTGGAGTTCTACAGTTGTTTCCATCACATCTGCCATGTACGACGTTACTCACAAGAGGATCTGTACATTACTGCGATAAAAGAAGAAGAAGTAAAGCTGCTTATGATAAAGTTTTTAATACATGGCCCCAGCTTCTGTCAGAACAAGTGCCCTAGAATCCCCGGTCCTTAATAGAGACTTGTTTTTTTATTTGAAGGTTTACTCGGAATCTGGTACTGTTTTTTGGATGTTTTCTTGTTTCAGACTCATAGCTTGGTTGCTAACACATTGGGTGGAAACATCATTTGTACTGGTTTGCTGCAAGGGGATGCTCAGCTTGAAACTAAAGGCACTGGGGTAACGCTTACTTGGTAACCTTAATTGTATCGTGTTTGCTGTTTTGTAAATAATCGAAGAAGTACTGCTACTTATGCTGCATTTATATTTGCTATAATATGTTGTAACCTTACCACGATGGTGACCATGGCAATGCTGTGTTTATCTTTTTATCTATACACATTGAGTCTTGATTGGCTGTGAACTAAGAATTCATGTGTCATTATTTGTAAAGCAATTTGTCTGAAATTCCGAAGAAAACTTACAAAATCATATTTTGTTGACTTAGGAAGATCTTTGGAAAATTTTTAAGAAGTATTATAAACTGGTCTGTATTGGATAACATTTATCTGCAGAACTAAAATATGCATTATTGCGTTTATTTCAGCTGAATCCTATAATGATTGCATGTCTATAGTCCAAAGGCATATACTGCAATATGCATGTTTACTAACTTTAACCCTAATCCTAACCTTATCCCTAACGCTACTCTCAGTTGAATCTCTTAGCCAATGTCTGTAAAATTGTACAGGAAAGAACTCTAAAACTTTCGAACAATCGAACTTTCCAATTATCGAGTTGCCCTGTTTCTAATTTGTAGAGCATACATCTAGCAAAGCCGCTATGTCGTCAGCTGAATGTCAGCACAGAGTCAGGCGATGTTGTAGTCGATAATCTCTATGCTGATCAGTCTTCAATTGTTTCGCAGACAGGAAATGTCTCGATATGTAACGCTCATGGAAACGTTTCTATCACCATTCACCAGGCGGGCAACATTAGCATTGGTAAATATGTTCGTTATTCCATTTCCATTTATTTGTTGAAATTTGTCTTTTGTTTTCTGCTTGCATGCGTTTTTTGGTTTAACCAGTAAATTTTTTTCAAGTTACTTTATGCTATGCACGATTTTCCAAAAAGTACTCCGGAGAATCATTTAAGTATCTCTGTTCAGATTTTTGGAACGGTATAAATTTTTATCGATTTATTATTATTATTATTATTATTATTGGTGCTGCTGCTGTTCTTGTTCTTATGTTACTTACTTATTGTATCAGTTGTTTTTATTCTGATAACTATTGAAAGCTTCTGAACATTACTAACTAACATCTTGGTAGAGTAGAGTCCAGCTGTATGAGTTTGAGTTACAAAGTTATTAAATACCAGTAAGCATGAAAACTTGAAATGTGCAGCCACATGAACTGTTTAAAATGGAATCTAAATATGTCTCTGTCTTTAAATGTTCCACACACTAATCAACACTAGAGCTGTTGAATTGATGCGTTAACTTAATGCATTAATGTGTTGAAGAATTAACACGCATTAATTCTTCAACGCACGTTAAAAAAATTAACACACATAGGTAAATTTACTAAATTCCATGGAGGAGTTTTATTATTACATTGAACTACGGTTATTTGACAATCGAATAATATTTCAGTTATATTTAAGTGACTGAAATTGTTTTGTTGTTGTTCTGTCACTATTGTTGGTCCTGTGACACAGCGACAAGTTTGTCGGCCGTTATTCCAGTCATCCTTTTGATGTAGTCCACCTACATTATCGGCAATAGTAATGATGCATTAACTCGATATGTTAATGGCTTAAACGCATTAAAAAGTTAATGCTTTGACAGCTCTAATTAACACATTGTGAGCCTGTCATTAACTTATTGTACTTGTGCTCGTAGAATCACTGGATGGCTGCTTGGACGCCCGTGTTGACAACGGAAATTTCAGTTTGCTGATTTGTCAACACAAATTTGTGAACATTAACGTCAAATCAGGTTTTTAGCAGTCAGCTTTGTTGGCTTATTATTGGTAACAGTGCTACACCAGGTGTGATTAGATCAGTTGATCAGTTGACCACTGGCACGTCTTCAGGGGGGTGGCATCTTGGCACTGTGCCAAGCGCCCTGCATCCCAAAGGGTCCCGGCCCTGGTTGATCGTCATTTACAGAGTTCTTGTTTTTGCTAACTGCTCTGTGAAATGTTAAAAAGGTAAACTTTACTGCAGATTGTGTGGAATGAATATGGAATGTTAAACTTTTAATCAGTCTCACTGGCCTAATCCTCTTTTCAATTTCATAGTTGTTGGCCAGATTCTCGGCCTCATAGAATCATCTTGAGCAGTCATATTATTGGCCTCACACGAACTTCCTGGCTTTGTTTTTATTCTCATCATATCCTGGCCTTATTAACATCTCTGATGTATTTATTATCGTGGCTACATTGCTGTTGTTTTATGCACAAGTGGATATAATTCTTTTCTAATTTGTTTCTAGTGTTTTCCACCGTTGCCTCTGTTGTTTCGGTACGTGTTTATTAACAGTAATTATTTGATTAACTAGTTTATAAGCAGATCAGCTATAGCTCTGTTATCGATATGTTACTTTAGGTGATATAAGTCTGCGGGTTCCTGTATCGTTGGAGTCCAGGTTAGATCTGAAAGCCAACTCAGTCTCCGTGGATAGTCAGCTTGATGCAAAATCTCTTGTTTCCATGCTGTCAAATGGAGTGCAGCATATTACTGGTATAATCTGATTGTTTGTTTGACAACAGAGATAGAATTGTTTCTGATTTAATAAGTTATGCAAATTTGTTGCTATGCAGCATTTATTGCCGGTAGTTAGTTTGTTGACATTTTGGCAATCGCTGCTGCTTTCGTTGGAACAACTGTTTACTGACGAATTTGTATAACGTAAATGACCATTTCAGCCCCAGTATTCGAGGGTCATCCCAAAAGTTTCCCGGCCTCGACAAATTAGACAATAATATTTTCTACAACATATACATCAGTGAAACGTACGTCTTTCATGAATTCTAATGAGTTGGTTGCGGATATGACGCCATTGTAATTTATGACGTCATATAGCTCTAAACCGAAACGATTTGGAGTGCTGACGCAAACAGCATAGAACCAGGCTCACTGTCACATGACGATTTTCCAGTCCGTAGCTAGGTTTACCAAAGTAGAGCCCCGTGGCATCTGATTTTGTGAAAGCCCTAACAAATACGTTTGTGAATTTCTCATTTGCATATGTGAATCTACAATAACCTACATTTGCGCTAGCCGCAAATAAGAGCATCTGCGTCAATTATGAGTTCACGCAAATACGACGGGCATTCAAAAATTTTTGTGTCTCAATATATTGGGCAAAAATTTTTTATTGTCTATATATCAGTAAAAGTTACCTACCTTGCGTATTCATGTGAGCAGATTGTGGAAGTGACGTCATTGTAATTTATGATGTCATAGGGCGTTAAGCTGAAACGATTTGGTGCGCTATCGAAAGCAGCATTTGAATCAGACTGATGGTTGCATGAAACTTCTACAGTCTGTAGCTGGATTTACTAAAGTTTGGCTCCTTGGCATTTGATTTTACGAAAACCTTGACATCTAAGTTTATGAATTTCTCATTTGGGTCTGTGAATATACTATAATATATGTCACTATGCAGCATTTATTAGTTAGTTTGTTGACATACTGTGGTAGCCGCAAATCAAAGCTCTTTAGCCAAGATACGACACAATGCCAATATCTGATGGTGTCAGAAAAATTTTATTAAAAATTTAGCTGTTGATTATATCATTTGTGTTAATGAAAGGCCAATCAGAATTTGTGACTAGTTACATGGGCCCTTGATGGGCAGCGGGCTGGGTGCAAGCCCTGCACAATTTCCCCATTTTTTTCGCACTGCAGTCCAGTCCAAAGTCTACAGTTACCCATCTGGCTGTTCATGACTATGACTTTCTGCACCAAGACCACTCTGCATACAGCAACGACCTTACTCCCGGAGACTTATCTGTTTTGAAATCTGAAATCTGATAGCGACTCGAGACTCTTTCATTGATGCTGGAAATTGGTTCTATTTAATGCTCTGTGAAGTCGTAAATTACAATGACTTCATATCCGCAACCGATTCATTAGAATTCATAATATACATTTCACTGATGTATAGATTATGGAAAATATTGTGGTCTAATATGTCAAGGCTGGAAACCTTTGGGATGACCCTCGTAATTCTGTCCATAGACATGTTTTTTGATTGTTTTGAAGTAACGAACAAAACCCTTTTTTAATAATAATTTTTAATAGATCACTTTTTATGTGGCTGCCAGATCTGAATATCTTACTGTGTAGATGGCAAGTAGGCCTAACTAACTGCCTGGCAGTCTTTCAGTCTACGTGACCCAGAACTGAGTCTCGACACTTTCAAACGTCAGCTGAAGCCATACTTTTTTTGCAAAATATTGACAATAAAGTGCATTAGAGATATTCTGAGTATGCGCTGTACAAGTTTACACTTTACTTATTTTCTTTCTTATAACTGTGTTGTCAGTGTATCTGCTGTATATGGACAACGTGAACATGTTTTAAAATCGTTTTCAGAAATAATGACCGATATTTCTCCGATTACTCTCCGACCAATGTATTACAAAGTTGCCATTTTTCAACAGGCAGCTGAAAATGACAGACTCTATGCTCCTCAAGGTTTCAATATTGCCCTTAAATTCAACTTACAAAATGGTTTGATTGAAATAGACAATAGATAGATAGACTAACTCGTTGATTGGTCAGCTGATGTATATATTGACCAATGAAATGATCGATCATAATCAATCGATTACAGGGGCTTCTATCCCCCTTAAATCTAGAATAGGAATTGAACTCAGTTTCTCCTATTTTTCCCTTTCTTCCCTTCCCCTCCCCTCCCTGATTCGGGCAAAGCCAGGCCGCCAAATGGCTTAATGGTGCATTTTGATCTAAACCAGTGCTTCTGGTGATAGCAATTTTGCATAAACCCTTAACAAAACTTTTTCCAGTTGTTTTTCACTGGCTACAAACTGCACTCACTAGGTATAGGGACAGAAGCCGCTGATTGATTGATTGATTTCCAAATTTATTTATTTATTTATTTATTCGTTTATTGATTGATCAATTTTTTACCTTTGTATAACTTTTTGCTGGTATGTAGGACAAATAATGAAGTCGTCATCATCTCATGACCCTGCTGCAGTCATACAAGCTCAGACTGGGCGTGGCAGCATCAGTGTTGTCTGTCAGGACTGGGTCAGTTCACTCAAACTGGGTCAGTTCATGGACTCTGAGGAGGATGACTGATATACTTGAAAGTTCTGATCGGAATTGTGTCGAGTCATCTACAATTTGGGATTTTTTGTAACGCCGGATGAGCACTGCTGAAATAGCAATGATGTTACTGAAACTGGTTCACATGAGTCAGATGTCGTGATCTCTTTGACTCGGGTTACTGAGTATCAGAGACAATGTAACCTGATAATAAATAGACTAGTAATAATGACTTTTCCACAGGGTGAATTTAGATAGAATAATCTGTCCCATGCTATGCTGTAGCAATGGGACAGATAAAAATGTGTCAGCCTGCAAAGACATAGTATGTGGCCAACCACATTAAGCTGTGCATCTTTGACCTTTGACCTTTTGGGCTGAATTGCATGTCGATTTGTCCAACCTTAGTGATGTTTACACCAGTTTTGGTTTTGCTGAACCTTTTTGTTTTTCAGTTAGAAGCTAGTATAGATATGATTCGCAAATGGCTTCGGATGGGTGAAATGTTTTTTGTACTCTAGTTCAGAATCATTTAGACCTGATGCTGTGTAGCTGGTTGGTCATCGCATCGTGTTCCAGATGTTACTACACCACTTCGGCACATTGTGGCTGTTGTTAAATTGCCCCTTTTGAATAATCTTACTTCCTTGCTTACTTCTGTTTTTACGATAGCTTTGGCAAATGTAGTCTGATTTCAACATTCTTTTACTTGTGCACTTAGTGACACATTTTAGAAGAGTCAGAACTGAAGTAAATGCTGCCATTTCACTTCTATATGTTGCTACTATACGTTGTGAAATTTAAATGTTCAACTTTGCCCTTTTGCAGCAGTTGTTCCATATAAAAATAATGGAAAGTCTTTATTTACAACGAGTGTACCAGATCCTAGATTCACGTTCCCCCGCTCATGATTTCCAAAACACCTTCGTGCCGCCGGGGCGGGCTGTGAGGCGGCCCTGTCGTTCCCGAAATCCGCCCCGGCGGGTCTGTGTCCTGTCCTTCAAGACAGCATTCTGAAATTAAAGACTGTCTGGAGGAGAACAGGGAATAAAACTACCATTATGGTTAATTAAATATGCATGCATATAATGGAGTTTTTACAATTTTAGGCTTGGCTCATTTTTTGTGTTTTGTGTTTCTGTAATAAGGTGTTTACACGATCGAGCAAACATCGAGCTGGCTCAAGCAGGCCTATTGGAACCTCGCCCGTGGCTCAAATGTAGGCCCATAGGCTCAGGCTCTTAGCCCACAGCTGATCACGTGTTATATAGGCCTTTGACTTACAACCCACCTGCCCTCCTAATTAGCATGCTAATTACCGTAGAACGTCGAGCTAGCTGCTCAATGTTTGCTTGATCGTGTAAACACCCTATAAAAGTTGAACTTACTGTTTCTTTATTGTAAAGGTTAAACTAATCGTTCCATTACTATGTGTTTGTGTGCATTTTG
>Ga0209454_1001794_pt1 | contig 13937 bp, 4 predicted proteins | sample WorMetHERISLAND1_2_FD_187400 | JGI IMG/M metagenome (GOLD analysis project Ga0209454, IMG submission 187400) | Marine gutless worms symbiont microbial communities from Max Planck institute for Marine Microbiology, Germany - Olavius geniculatus... | ecosystem: Host-associated > Annelida >...
GTGAGTGGCAATAAAAACTCGCGTTTACGTTTTTTTTTCAGTTGCTAACTGTAGCCTACAAAGGTAGAAGCACGCAAGTATCGCAGTGCGTTTTACGCTTCAAATAAAACGTTTTGATGAGTAATACAATTTAATATTATTTTCTGACCCTGGATACTCCGTTACCGAGGGAGCCCGGAAATTGCCTAAGCATTATTTCCTCGTTGTACAAAGTTAGGCATGACTATGATTTTATTACAAATATTAGGTTAATTTGCGTGGAACAGTGCAAAATTTTGCATTTACATGCTTTTGCAAGCATTTTAGTTGTTTCGTCATTTAATTGATGAGGCAAAATTTAGCTGCATATACTGTCTCTTTAAAGTGATTGTTTTAGTGTGAGTCATTGAAAGTAAAAATCAAAAAAATAAAAACTACTTTGCTTAACCCATACAAGTACCGTAGTAATTTTATACATACAGCTTTGTTTTTTTCATACTCATTATATTTTTATCCATTGTTTTAATTTTGTATTGAAAACCTATTGACATTGCAACGTGTTTTCCAAGCATTATATTTGTACATCTAAACATTCTGCAATGTACACTGTGTCTCAAAAACGTCACACTTTGCATTGTCCATATCTTTGCCGGTTATTAACTAATTTTTACAATTCTTTTACTGGCACGTTTTTTATGCAATTGTTAATAAAGCGATTATTGAGTATTCCACCACATTTTAACTGTGTCGCTACACTACCTTGTAAAACACATATTGTCAAAAATCACTAAAATTACAGCAATACATGTGCAAAAATTATTTTTTGAAGCAACTTTTTACTAACTTTTTTTACCAAAAGTAAAAAATGTTTTATTTTAGACACATTTCTTGTGTTTGTAAACAAAAGAAAACGGCATTATTGTTAATAATAATTTTAATGCAGTGACAACACACCGGTAGCTTAATGTATTCTGCGATTTAGCAATGAAGACAAGGCTTTGGTTAAGAATGTGTACCAGTTCCAAAAAATGCAATTCTTGGAGAATTCTGTCAAAATTTTTACAGATAAAATGCAAGAGGAACTTCGTTACTAAAAAGGTTTGGGAAACAGGAAGCACCAACCAAAGGCATGAGACTGGCAGACTGAAGCATGCAAATACGAAAAAGAACGTGACCACTCACCATTCTAAATAAAATGGTAAGCTTGCTTAACCACAGAAACTAGGAAAAAACATATTGTTGAGCTCGCCAGCTATCCAAAAAATAGTTTTAACACAGTGTAGCATTGTACAAATTATTAACTGCGAGCTTGAGCTGAAGTGTCTTTCATTTTCCAACACGCATTTTACCTGCTATTGTTAGTTTTACTTGCATTTATATTTCACAAGGTAGTGTAGCGACGCAGTTAAGGTGTGGTGGAATACTCAATAATCGCTTTATTGCCAATTATATAGAGAGTGTGCCAGCGAAAAAAATGGAAATCGGTTAATAATCGGCAAAGATGTGGGCAATACCAAGTGTGACGTTTTGCGTATCGTATCTTTTAGACACAGTGTAGTAGGCCTATTTGCCAATTTTGGTTTTGCTTTTAGGTGTACTGTTAATTGTGGTTTTGAATTTTTGATATTTTATCTCGTACATTTTGTCTGGTCATCTTATTTGATCTTTTTACTTTTGTCTGTTGATTATGGCAGATAAATGTAGGTAAAATTTTTATTGTTTTTAGTCACTATGTCTTGTATGTTGTAGTATCAGTTTTTGTTTTTGGTTAAATTATGGTCATATTCTTTTTTTATAAAGTGGTGTTTAATGTGAGTGTGTGTACAATTATAAAGGTCAACATTCTAATATTATGTGAAATCAAAATATGCAGCACTTTAGTAATTTAATAGTTGTTTTATGTATTCTGTGTTAGGCTAAACATTGCTAAAGAGACAGGTGAAGTTCGAAATGAGGACAAGTGAGTTTTTAATGTACATTTTATTAAATAGATGTAAATGCACTATCAGCCTTTACAGCCTCATACCAGCCTTTTATTGGACACATTACCACAAGGGGCCGGTCTTATGCGTATTTGAGGTGTTCAGCCAAACAGGGCAGCCGATTTTAGGGGCTGCCACTTTGGACCCTAAAAGTTTTGTGTTAACCAACAACAACAACAACAACAACAAAACAAGTGCACTGAAAAAAAGAAGCATATCATTTCTTTTGTAACTGACGAAAAAAAGATAAAAAAATTTTTAAGCCACAAGGGCGTCATTTTTTTGCAACGCCGATCTTCTTTTTCTTAGCTCTCGCCAGACATAAGTTAATTCAGTTGACACTGTGAGACCACGAATACGGCCTAATGCATCGTGCGGCGGCATGTTCATGTCTCAGCCTCACTGCACCTAATTCATCGAAGGATGGCCAGGCTGAGTTGATCTGGGTGGCTGGACAGACCGATATGATTTACTTGAAGTACCAACCGGACCTGGTGTTGGTCAAATTCGTTGATACCACCAACGACGTTACCCATTAATCCAAACCGCCACGTTAAACCGTAGTTGAGGCATAGTCTATCTAACATAATGTCTGTCTTTTTGTATGATGATTTCATGTTGCAAGAGTTAAAATTTCTGTCTGTAGATGCGTAACGTATTAAATGAGCTGATGCCGTGAATTACGGTGTCTGCAGAAGCTCGCAGATCATATTGACGGCCAGTGCGGCGTCAGTGACCGGCGGCTCTGTCAGTCCCGGACCAGCGCCAGTGCCTGTGCCTAGGCCTAATGGCGGCAGCACCGTCGCAAGTAAGAAGGCAATGCTTCCCGGCTGCGAGGAGGTCGACTGCGAGACCCGGATCCAGAGGCTAGAAGAGCGCTGGGAAGAACTGAACAATCTGCCGACCAACTCGGAGATGTTTCGGCGCCTGCGCAAATTCAAGGAAATTGAAGAAAGTCCGACGATAAACAGTGGAAGGGCCGCCGGAAGCAACATGGACGTTATAATGCCGCAGCAGACGCTGCCCTGCCCCGGCATGCCGCGCACCTGCCATCCAATGTCCGAACTTTGGCACGCCATGCAGCTGCTGAACCAGGTCGAAACCAACACCGAAGGCATCACGCGGGTACGTACTGTGCTGCTCTGCTGTACATTGTGTGTTTTGCCTACACAGCCGAAATAAGCTCCGACGTAGTTTTTAGACATTTTTTCTACAGATGCTGTCGCCATTGAGCTATGTTTTTATCGATAACAAATTACGACATTCGTCGCATATAAAATTTCTGAGAACCAAATATTTTGCAAGGTAGTGTAGCGACACTTTTTAGGTGTGGTGAGGTGTGTAATATTCATTGCAGATTTTCTACCAGGTGTAAAAGCGAAAGAATTTTAAAAATTCTGCCCGTATTTTGGTGAAGATATGAGCACGATTTTCGAGCTTAGTTTGTTGGCTTACGCTGCAGATTGTAAACACAACTAAGTGATAGACCAGAGCCGGATTTAGGGGGGCCCCGGGCCCCAGGCCTCCCACCAACAGGGGGTCTCCCACCAAACCCCTCAATTTTTAAAACCCTGTAATCCGATAGCCAATCCCTTCCTGAAATCCCAAATACGCCACTGGGCCCAGGCCTGCCACCAGCTAAACCCGGCCCTGTGATAGACTGCAAATGCAGCTAATACCATTAAGTTCGGAGTTTATAGCCATTGGATGATCTAACTCAGGGTCTTTTCTGTTGAGTGAAAGTGAATGTAATTGACTGCAGCTGATGGCTATGATGAGCGATCTCTTTGCAAAGTTCGAGGATCTTAGAATGCTTGTCGAGAAAGTGTCAGAAGGCATGGATAAAGGTTCCGATCGTACGGAAACTCTGGTAAGTGTGTGTACAGTGTACCTCGCATAGTACATATACCTTTCAGATGCCAGCTTTTATTGGTTTGATTACTAAAACGTCTCCGTAGTACGTAAGATCATATTAAGCATGTAAGCTTAACTGGCGAAAATAAAGCTCACCGCAAGTGCCGCAGCTGCAGCCCTGATACTGTCTGAAACGGCACAAGAAAATTATTTACTTGTACCTACCGTAAAAACGCGTACAGACGTCCGGAGCGACGTAACTGAACTGAACTGATATGGTTTAGTTTTTGACGAACTGACCAGTGAGCAAGTAGGAATGCATTTCAGTAGGCACCGTTTAACAGCATCGGTGGCCTACGTGACTACGCTCACGTACGCGTCAACATAAGACCATTGAGCTCGTCCTGCTTGCTCATTGGTCAGTTCGTCAAAAACTGACCTGCGTCAGTTCAGTTCAGTTAAGTTCAGTTCAGTTACGTCGTTCTGTACGCGCTCGAAGATGTCACACGGAGGATGTGGTAGGCTGTGTGGTGAACTCGTAAAGAAACAAAAGTCTTTAGTGCTTCGCGCTCCGTTTGACGGTGCTCGTGGCAATTGTTGAGTTAATTTGAAACTTCGGATCTTTCGCAGTCATCGGCAGGAGCCTCACGTAGTCCTGAAAACGACCTGCTGTTGTCTCAGCTCGTATTTTATACAATTTATTTGTTTTATGCAAATCAATGTAGAGATTTTTTGGCTGCGTGCAGCAAAGCAAATTGTCTCTTTTAGACTTTTGTTGCAGTAATCGATATGTTGATGCAATGATGCTGATTTGTGAGTTTTCGAAGTGATAATGTATGCATATTTAACGGACAGCTTCTGTTGTGTAGGAAACTCAGCTAAGGGATGTTTTGGATTGGCTGAGGTCGCTGGACCAACGCGTGGTGAGCACGCGTTTTTACAGTGATTGCAACGTAATTATCTCTGCCAAAATGTGATACTCGACGCTTCTGTATCTGTTGGTTTGTTAGCAGGATTAAACAAAAAGTTACTATGGGATTTGGCTGAAATTTTCAGGGAAGGTTAAACTTAGATTTTTTTTGGTTGTCCGCATCAGCATCTAGATTCTAGATCCAGAATAGGATTGAATGATTCTTTATTACTGCTAGATAGGGAAACCTCCGGTGCTGTCATCTGGCGAACACGATTGGACAAATTGGCATAACGTCGGCGGAGGTTTGCGATGTTTGACTGCTTTTTAAAGAGTTTTTAGTGTAATAAAAAAAAATTAGGTTAAAATTTATACCTGGTGTATGCAGCCAATCTTTTTATGATTAGGTTAACCGAAATAAAATTGTTTGCAGAAATTGCAGTGAAAATAGGTAAAAGGTAAAAGGTAGGTGGTAAAAGATTCTGTTTGCGTTTGTGCTGCAGTTTTCAGTGCAGCAGTAAATATGTTTATTCAGAGATATTTTGTTCAGTGCAAAAATATATAATAAATAAAAAGCATATTTATACCCGGCGCCTAAACGCAGAAGTCACTAGGCGCCGCAGTCTCAATCAATTAAACAAATGTGTCTTTAGTTGCGCTTTGAAATTTTCGTAGTTCTCTACGTACGGCTCGCAGTGCAGCCGACAAACTGTTCCAGACTCGTGTGCCGGCGACTATTATTTTATTACCATCGCAATGTTACACTAATCACGTCTGTTGATTGTGTTGTCGAATTATGTTTAGACGGACTTGGAGAACCAGTTTGACGATTTGCCAGACGACACGTTCTGGAAAAGTCTTCCGACGTGGACGAAACTGGAACAGTATTTTAGGGTACGTATAGCCTCACACTCACTGCTACGGCATAACTCAATTTTATTTCAACCAGGCCCGTCGAAAGGGTGGGGTAGGGGGTAAGCTACCCCGGACCCCGCGACGTTTGGGGGCCCCGCCGTCGGCCAGAAATATAAAGTACGCCAGAATGTGCCATTTTTAAAGGAAAAAAATTAAAAATTTTTCTCCCCAGAGGGGCCCCGTGGAAATGTTCGGGGGCCCGCAAGAATGTTTCCCCGGGCCCCACTGTGGCTTTCGATGGGCCTGGTTTCAACTCATAGCCTAAACCGTCCATGAGATAAAAAGTTAAGAAGAACTCTGGCTTCAAAGTAGTTATCTACTGGTCTGGACAGTTGATACGGAAAGGAATCGTGCAAAGAGGCATCAGTCAACGGTGATCATCATGGGGTTGTGGATGACGGCGATTGTTTTACTGGTTTTGGCTGCTACATAATTGAAACCTTCATAAATAAAGCTCAAGTTGTCCTACAGCGAGCGATATATTTTTGTAAAAAAATAAAAAGGTAAAAATCGTCTATTTGTATAGCGCATCGTCGCGTATGTACACGCCTCTAATGCGCTTTCGTCACTGACCAGAGGCCGCCGGCCGCTCAGACACTGTGCAGCCTGCAGACACAGGCCAGCGCAGCGGCCAGGCCAGGCAGCCACAGTCAGCTGTACCAAGGTCCCCACCTTCCGTAACCCATATAATGGGTTACTACGCATCTAACCGACCCCGAAGGGACGGCAGGCTGAGTTTGCCTTGTTGGTTGACTGATAGCAGACGCTTTACCCACAAAGTGGTCAAACAGCCATCCATCATTCTAGCGCAGAATAGGGAAAGTTCGCTGGCCAAGACCGACGTTCTAACCACTATGCTACGCCACCAACGTAGTTTCCCGTTGGTTTTTCACTGAGGCAAATCAACGTTGAAGTTTGTGGCATTCGAAGACAATAATGCAAAAAACGCATATTCAAGATGACAGTGACTGATTGTGCTATATTTGTTGAGCCGTTTTTTATGGTTGCAAATCTTACATGTGTCTAGAGCGTAGCCTCTTTGCTGATGTGTGTTTGCCTGTGACACGCTGGCTGTTGACTGTCGTGCAGGGTATTCGTGATGCGGAAGGCGGAAGTGGTGCGTCGATTACCATCGCAGTCGGAGAAGGCATAGACGACGACAACACGTGGGGTCGACGAGGCGAGGGCATCACGCGCGTGCCGTCTTACATGCTAATGCACGAGGGCGCCGAGGGTGGTGGTGGTTCCAGCTTGTTCGCGGGTAGTCAGGAGGTCGGTGGTGCCGGTGCCTCGCTGTTCGTGGGTGGTGGTGGCGGCGCGGACAGTCGCGGTAGCGGCGTGAGGTCGTCCTCCGCCGGGGGAGGTGGTGGGTCGCGTTCGGGTGGCGCCTCGCCCGAGGGGCCCCCGCAGCCTGCCGATGACGCCGGCAACGTGTCCAACAGCGCGCGCAGTCGCGACAACCTCTCACCGTCCGGCGGTAAGAAGACGAGCGAGCTCGGCAGCAGAGGCTCGAATCAGTCGAACCGTGGAACACAGGACGAGGGCCAGCGACGCAGCACCACTAGTGGCGACAAAGCACGAGACAGTACGCAAAGAGACAGTACAACACCGACACGAGAGAGCAGTCAGAGAGGCAGTGCGGCCCCCGGGGAGAGCGCTAGGGACAGTAAGATGCCCAGAGAAAGCGCTCAGAGGGAAAGTACGGCGCCCAGAGATAGTGCCATGCCACGTGATAGTGCAATGCCGCGAGACAGTGCAGCACCAAGAGACAGTGCGATGCCACGAGACAGCACCCAGAGGGATAGCGCTGTGCCCAGAGACAGCACCATGCCTAGGGATAGCGCGGCGTCGAGGCAGAGCTCACAAAGGGACAGTAAAACGGCCAGAGACAGTGCCATGTCAAGGGACAGTGCTGTGCCGAGAGAAAGTGCTGCTCCCAGAGAGAGTGGTGCGCCCAGGGATAGTGCCATGCCGAGGGACAGTGCTGCGCCCAGGGACAGTAAAATGCCAAGAGAAAGCACTCAAAGAGAAAGTGCAGCGCCCAGAGATAGCGCCATGCCACGTGATAGTGCAATGCCGCGAGACAGTGCAGCACCAAGAGACAGTGCGATGCCACGAGACAGCACCCGGAGGGATAGCGCCCTACCAAGGGATAGTGTCCCTAGGGAGAGTGGAGTGCCGCGGGACAGTGCGTTACCGCGGGATAGTGTGCCGAGGGAGAGCGGCGTGGCGAGGGACAGTGTGCAGAGAGACAGGGGCGTGCGTTATAGTGCCCATGAAGAGACGTACGAGTCCAGCGAGACGAGGCTGGCGTTCAAGGACCGCATGAGTATGACGGCCGTCGAGGAGGACAAGCGTCTGTCACTAGTACAAGAGGAGTTTACTGAGGAAGAGTACCAGGTGATGATCCTATCGGATTTGGGTCCGCTATTCCGAAAGTTCGCTGTTCAGATACGCGCCACAATGCTAAGGTTAGGGCTAAAGTTTCGTTTAGGGTTAAGATTAGTTACATAAATTGTAGGGTTAGGGTTAGGGTTAGTGGGAATAGTGGACATTCGAAATAGCGGACTCAAATCGTCTTCGGACATAGGCGGTACGGTCGGCCTTTCTTAGAGATAGCTGGGTTTCTTGTAATTTAATTGTTATCCATAGTTTGCATTAGGACACAAAACTTTTAAGTGACTCAGGAAGCAATAGCTTTTATTTAAAACTTGGTTGGATGGTGGTCCGTGGTTCGTACTAAAGTGAAATAATTATTTACGTCAGGCTGAATAATCTTATTTGCTTTTTCGACAATTGCGACCGGCCGTTCGCATCGCAGCAGTTGCATGACTGTTTTCAATGCGTGATTTAGCTGTATACAAGTATTTGTTGACCAGTGTGTATAATTAATATTATGCGCCATCTAAGTGCTACTGACTGTTAAATTACGCTCTGTTATTCTGCAGGAATTCATGGCGAATGCCGCCAACGACTCGAGAAGTTCGTCAACGAAGGCGCCGCTAGCGCCGGCGACCAAGGGTCTGAAAGGTTTGATGCATAAGCTCGGAGGCTTAAATGCACGGCACGAGGCTCTCGTGAGAAGAGTCGACGAACTTGAGGTACTAAGTACATCGCTGTCTGGGTTTTTAAAAAGGTATATAGCTTTTTATAGGAAACCCATCTCAAAGATACGGAGCGTCACCTGCCATATGGAATCACACAGAGTCAGTCAGTCACCCATCCAAGTAGTTACTAGTTGATGGCGTCCCAACCGGGAGTCCAACAAATAATCTGGTGATACGTTTTGTAAATTGAATTTGTTATTTAAGTGATGCTATGTGCAATAAGCAAACTGGGCTTTACCCCATCTGCAGCATAAGCGGAGTTTTCATCTCGAATTCAACGCCCTAACCACTGAGCCACCAAGCAGCCCTTTATATACATAAATAAATCGTTTGCGTCACAAACATCTGTAGTAAAAATATACTTACACGTCTGTATGTGTGTTTACAGTTGTGGATAAAAGACCAGTTGGCGAAGAAAGTGGATCTTAGCCATCCAGCAATTGCCCAGATTGGTGAGCATTTTCTTATCGACGTTTTATGTCTGCAATTAGATTTAACTGGATTTAATAGTGAACAAGAGCGTAACCAAAGATAAGAGTTAAGCTTACTGTGTCTGCTGCTATGAATAACTAGATAAAAAGAATAGCCTACATGGTTACCATCGTTGCAGCATTAGCCTAAAGAACGCGTAGAAAATATGCATTATGTTTTATTAGTGGATAAACAAACTTAAGTTCAGAAGTCACACAAGTTGAAGGAGCTGGCAAAGCTATCGATGTAAGCTAAGTATACGTTCCAACACGGTTTATAGTGTATTATGCAAGTGTAGCGAGGCATAACACACGGTAGACCGTGTTGAAACGTACTTATATTATGACCGTGATCGAAGGTGTGTTCTGCCTGAGAGGTAGTTCATGAAATAAGGGACTGATAAATAACTTTTGCTAGAGTTGTTATAATACTGAATGTCTTGAATGGTCTGATATGGTAAATTTAATTGTTCATATTATTTCAGAGAGCATTATCGCGCGGTTTGATGAGCTCATGGACCTGGTGGAGTGTATCAAAGCAATGTTTCGCAAGGTACGTGCATCACATAGTCTTTTTGCTGTTTTAGTGATGCTGTGTTTTAATTAATGTTTTAGTTTAAGGATTAAAATCGTGGCTTTAGCATAGGTTTCAGAAAGGTCGGGTTTTGGCCGTATTGAGCCGAGCGTGTGTGTACGTATTTTTTTACTATGTATATTTGGTGAAAAAAGCTGTATACACACCATGTCCCAAAATTAGCGGCCTCCCCTACTTCAAACTCGCCTAATTCAGTCTGTAGTTTATGGATTTTAACGAAATATCGTACACTGTACTATCTTAACATTACTTACGGTCACACTTATTATGACGTACGCAGCTTACCGTGTGTGCTCAATGTAACGTCATTATGACGTCAAATTTTGTTTACATTAAGATACGTTCAATGCATTGTTATTGACAAAGGGATCAAGCAGCAGCGTACCCGCCTTACACGCGTCGAGGCCAAAGGCGGTCATTTTAAGCTCAAACTTAAAGACTAGTTCAGAATGATTGTTTCAGTGACTGTTTTAAATTTTGTAAAAAATCTGTCAGGTATTAACGATTTTACACTAACTTTCTGTACCGCTAATTTTGGGACAGGTTATAGTGCTACACTGTCGTCATTTCACATCATATAATCACTGTACGTATGTGTAGGCCTATGACATGTGCAGATGCTACTGCCTTTGCATGATAAATTTAATTTGATGTGAAGAAGTAAGTAAGCAAATTTAGTAAGTAGGCTAAATTTAATTTATATAGTGCACAATGTCGGCGAGAAACTCGCCGAAGAACTAACTTAATTTTGTTTAACTCGTTTTTGCAAGTTTGTTATGTTAATTTGATTGGACATAGTAATTTTTAAAAATGTTTTTCTCTGATGTTTTATAATGATGTATGATGTTGAATTATTGTTTGAAAGGTGCAGTTAAAAAATTCATTACCAGACAACCAAAGCCAACTGCAGATGCACTCAGTCGAACAGCTGTCATTACCTGACAAAGAGTTTGACAATTTAGATATTTAGTTCATGTATTTTAGGCGTCATCAATGAAAGCATCATCGTTAGCGTCGTCTCTCTGACTGTCACACTCGTGCACCTTACTAAAGCCGTTGGACGGACCGAAATGCCATTAACAGGCACACTCGTCCAAGTAACATTTCATCAGACAGGGGCCAGAAGTCCCTCCCCGACACGAAAGAGAGTTTTGTGATTAGAACTTCTAGTTGAAATCTGCAATGCAACTTATAGCAAAACCCACATTATGTCTCGAGCGATGCCGCTTAGTTTAAAATGATTTTGGCCCTTGTTTTTTCTAGTAATAAAGGTTTAGGAATTTGTAAAATGAACCGTGAGGAAATCGCATTTTGTTGTCGTTTTAGGAAGCGGGTTCTCTGGTCTGCGTTCAAGAGAAGCTGAAGCAATTGCAGGCTGATATCGACTGCATTCTAAAGGAGTGCTACGGAGAATGTCAAGGCCAGGACGGGGGACCTTGTAGAAGAGGAAAGCCTGACTGCGAGGGCTTGCAGGTAGACCTTTGCTCGTTTTTGCTGCAGAAAAATAACTTGTTTTGAGGCAAATTGACAGATCTCGTTACTTGTGCATAGAATTATGCACATCAGCAGCGTCGTTGGTTGGTTAAAAAGTTGGGGCACGAAGTTGCGCTTTCCAGTCAGATAGCTGCAAATTTCCGAAAAATTCAACAAGAAAAACATTTTCCCACAGGCTAAAATTTAAGGCAAAAATTACTCCTTGCCGTGACGTCTCTGCGTGCGCTCACAATACATTTCATGACGTCAACGTTACATCACGTCTGGCGACGAATTTTTAAATAACAATTAAATTTTTTCCATTGTGGCTGAATTTGTATACTTTGGCTACAACTGCTAAAAATTTCGTGGAAGTTCATTGTCATTTGACCGAGTTATAACAGAAAGAAAAGGGGTGCTTTTTTGAACACCGTGTATTTTGTCTCGTCGTACATGTGTAAAGGCTAATGGGCGACGCTAGAAATATAAAGGTGAGACAACGTGGGGCAAGAGCCAGGGCACAGAAGGCGGGCAATAAAAATTTGTATGTTATTTAGTTGGTTTGTGCATAAAAACGTAGTGAAATCCGGGGGCAGGGCCTCTTGTTGGGCTGGGCTGAAACATTTCTGGCTTTCGGACGTTTAAAATTAAATTTTGCCTCCTTTTTACGCGCGAAAACAGCTACTGCTTTTAGCGCGTCTTAGCCATCGCAATTCTGTTTGTCTGTATGTCTGTCCGTCCGTCCGTCCGTCCGTCACACGGGTGGATCAATCAAAAACGATGCAAGCTAGGATCACTAAATCTTCACCTTCGACTGCCTGGAAGACTCTAGTTTTAGGAACCGTAAAGCGTTTTCATAAATTCGGAAGGAGTCATCCCGAACGAGGGCGCTACATGAGAGGGGTGAAAAAAATTTCAGATTTTAGCCAATGAGTCGCTGTATCTCGATAACGGTGCGAGATAGGGCCTAGGTTGCTATTAATCACTAATAGTAAGTCGTACACTGGCTCTCGATTGCCACCGAATTCAATGACCTTGAATGACCTTGAACGCTAAAATAGGGTTTTTATGGATTTTTTGGCGATTTCAGGCTGCGAGACACATTTCAAGAGGGAATTGCGCCGAAACCAATTGAGATAGACATCGACAAACTGCGTATGAATATTGAACGCATATTTCAACGGTCCAAGTCTCGATTTTCTAGGTTCAAGGAAACCTGCGCACGAGGGCATCAAATTGCGGTACCCTCGTAAAAGTCGCGACAAAATGGCTGGAGATAGACTGATAATTTGCGAACAGGAACTGCTATAGGCTTTCGCGCATCTCGTGAGCATTAGCTCAAATTTTTTGTTAATACTTGGTAACGCCAAAAATTGCAGATATTTGTGTTGTCTTTGCTAAAATGGCAATTTATAAGTTACACTTTGGCACGCGTATTGTTACCAGAGGGCACTTTATCACCATCAACATTTATTTTTGGGTCAACTGGGGGACAAGGGCGAGAGCACAGGGGGCAGCTCCTTTTCCCCATTTTTTCTTTGGCGCCGCTCGTGCGAGGGATTAAACGGAGGTGAATGTTACTGATTCAGGTGCGAATGTCCTGGTGCGTCATGCAAGACAGCTTGAACCTCCTCAAGGCGGACATGGAGGTCATCTTTGACAGGACTGGCGGCCGCGCCACTGGACCTGAGAAGCCGGAGCCATTCATCACTATGTCACAGTGCCAGGTATCAACACCGTGATCTTTTAATAAATTGGTATGTACGATACACAACAAGAATTTGCCCTTGAGAACTCGGCTATGTCTATTTATTTGTTTCTTGCATTCTCGGTACTTAGTTCTCGAAGGCTGAAATGTTAAACTACGGTAATTATGTCTGGAATGGTTACGATGCGGACTCAGAAATTTTGCGATAAGGTTGTCATTAAAGATTTCGCCACACTTAAAACGCGTCGCTACACTACCTTGTGAAACATAAATGCTGTAGAGCAGCGTGGTTTGTGTGCATTAAGCCATTGTCTTGCTGAGATGGACTGAATTTGCAAGGAAAGGAAAATTCAAGGAAAGCCGCCAATATTCGCATCTGTGTAAATCTGCAAGGAATGGACTTTGCAAGGAATGCGTATGCCTATAGCCTATATATAGACAGATTATGTTGTGTCTATCACAGTTCCGTAGGCAGCAGTATTTGGCCTACTATGCCTGTACAAATATCATGTGAGACTGACTGTATCCTGTTTTTACGCGCGAAAGCAGCTACTGCAGCGCGTCTTAGCCATCGCAATTCTGTCGTCTGGCTGTCTGTCACACGGGTGGATCAGTCAAAAACGGTGCAAGCTAAGATCACCAAATCTTTACAGTCGGCTGCATAGAAGACTCTAGTTTCAGGAACCGTACGGTAGTTCAAGCTCTGTGTTAACGGCGACTTCTCTTTCTTATGGGAAATCCAAAAATTTGACCCCCACAAAATCAAAACCTCTAACCCGATTGAGACAAAATTTGGCACGGTTCGGGGAGGGGACCCTCATGCAAAATTTATGCAAATTCTTCCAAGTTGGGGTTCTCGGCAAATGGGTGAAATATACGCAAACTTTTTTCTTTATAATGCCTTTTTTTCTTCAACGCACCCACAGGTCAGACCCCTTAAGGGA
>Ga0209454_1001798_pt1 | contig 13929 bp, 13 predicted proteins | sample WorMetHERISLAND1_2_FD_187400 | JGI IMG/M metagenome (GOLD analysis project Ga0209454, IMG submission 187400) | Marine gutless worms symbiont microbial communities from Max Planck institute for Marine Microbiology, Germany - Olavius geniculatus... | ecosystem: Host-associated > Annelida >...
AATCTTCACCGCTGGCTGCCTGAAAGACTCTAGTTTCTGGATCCGTAAAGCTTTTCCATAAATTCTACTTGGGTCACCCCGAGCAAAAGTGCTAAATGAGAGGGGGGTGGAAAAAATTGGCGATTTTCTGTCAATAAGCCGCTGTATCTCAGAAATGGTGCGAGATACGACCTAGGTTATTATTAATCACTAATAGAAAGTCCTACACTGGCTTTTGATTGGCACCGAAAGCAATGACCTTGGATGACCTTGAATACCAAAATAAAGATTTTTATACTTTTTTGCGATTTTTGACTATCACACACATTTCAAGAGCGAATTATGCTGAAATCGCTAGAGATAGACTGGGACAACCGGCATAAAAAACTTTCAGCATTAAATGTAGTTTTCACTAGTTTAAATTTTGCCCTATGCATTCAAAAAATTCTCTGTATGGGGGTCAAAATTGGGTATCCCCTTGAGAATATTCACATTCGGCCACTCGAACGGCGATGACAGTCTTTATTTAAGCAATCAACAGACACACCACTGCAAAACACAATGCAGAACATACTGACATGCTAAAAAAACAACTAAAGCAGTCTTTGTACAATACACGTACGGTACATAAAATTGCACTCATCAATATTATTTATTTTAGAGGGAAGTTTGTTGTTATGTGGTGATGGACGTGTGCAATAGGGTGTACTGCGCTTGGGTGGTAAGAGTGGTCAAAGAGGATGAGTAGGTTTGTATTTGATCGAGCGAAACAGCTGTCCATTGGCCTGCTCACAGAGTGCAGCAACATTGGGCAAAGAATCATCGGTATAATAGCCTGATTTGCCAGCTCGCCTCAAGAAAGCCTCTAATCTATTCTTCTCGCTGGCATCAGCAAAGCCCCACCAAGCGGGGGAGGCATAGAGCAATTTAGCGAGAGCAGATGATCGGAAGACTATCTGCAGACAGGCCTGAGGCATACCATGAGCCCGTAGTGTTCGAAGACCATAGAGAGTACGTGCACACTGCACAGCCTGCCATGACGATATCAATGTGTTTAGTCATGGAGAAGTTATGAGATAATGCGACATCCAAAGCTGTTATATGCTGCACCCTTGCAGCCGGTGTAGGAACATCAATGTGTCGGTTGCACCTCGGTCTAACGAAAGGTATTTCACATGATTTTTTGTAATTAAGTTTGAGGTTATGCTTGTCGGCCCAACTTTCAACATGTTGGATTTCACTGTTGCATGTGGAGTGATTGGAAGCCGGGATAATAACGTACGTATCGTCAGCATACTTAACAATGACATTAGAAGAACTAAGTGGTTAAAGGTCAGAGGCGGTAACTAAGAATGAAGGTGGACCAAGGACAGAGCCTTGTACGATGCTTGCAGTAACTGGAAGTAAGTCTGATATTTGTTCACCTATCTTTGTGCATTGTGACCGATTATGGCAGCAGCCATGCGAGATGGCGGCGCCATCTGGCGTATATGAATGCATCGTACCCAATGTCAGTTGCTGGGATCGGTGAGCTTATAGATTTTGTTTGCAGTGGGCCTTCAAACATGCACCACTGTCACGTGTTCCCCTTTGCGTTAGCTAGGCTTTCTTGTTAACCGTTGTGTCCGCTGCGTTTTTTGCATACTTTTCTTGCATCACCTGCACCAGCTTTGTCAAATAAGTATGCAGGCAGGCCTTGCATTGCATTGGAAGGACTTAACTGTCGTAAAAACCCACCAAAAATCAACCCCAAAATTAATCCAATTTTAGTTTCTTGTTCAACTAATAGTGAAATGTTTCCACACAGTTAAGTTTTTAAAACATTGAACATATAAATTTGCAATTATTTTTTCATATTCAAATTGATGTGGACATTATTTATATCTAGCAGTGCTCATTCTGATAACTTAAATAAAACTCATGAAAACCCCAAAAGCCATCAAGTTCAGCCTTTTCAAAAACCTGAGTTTGATGCAAATCCCCAAATCAAATAAAACGCACAAAAACTAACTGGGTTGGCTTTTCAAAAAACCGTTTTTCAACCCTGAGATAACCGCATACCATGCCAGCACTGGGTCAACATCACCTGTCTAGTAAAAGCATTCATAGAAGACATAACGATGAACCATCTGCATTTTAATCACTTCACAAAATTATTTTACACAGCAGAACATACACACGCATAAATGAACAGCAATAGGCCTATTTATTACAACTTTAAAGTGAAAAATAATGAAATGCCGAGAAGCGAAAGCTTAGATACAGTGCTGGCGATGTCCATGGCATGCCAAGTTGCTGCTCATGAATGATTCGATCAGCCTCCAGAATCAATCTTGCCAGCTTCTTACATTCATCCTCATTCATCTCCCAGATGTGATTGAACTTCTTCGAATCTGATCCCATAAAAATTCTGAAAGAAAAACACATCGATACGTTTCCCATAATTCTATGCACAGCTGGAAGCAGTGTTGAAACCAAAAAAACACGAATGACTGAATTTGAACATCTTCTTCAGCATGTAGTATCTTATTTATTTCGAAGATGAGAAATGACTGAAAACAATAAGTATAATATGTTTCATCTCGGTCTGTGTAAATAATAGAGAAAAGTGGGTAAAATAGATCAAGAAATAAGATGCTTGATTACAAAAACGACTTTCAAAATAGAATATCTCAACAGTGACGGCAAAATAGCCCTATCTGAGCAAGATTCAACCAATTCAAATTTCAATTTGTAACAACGCTAATTCCGTAGTTCACACACAGTCTAAACGACCAATGACTGTTCTGTGAAGCTTTCTATTCTCTGATGTATCTCAGTGTTATTGCAATAACTCAATGTGCATCATAACACAAAATAAAACTAGAAAGCAATCATAGCTTGCAGGTACCTCCGCCAAGGCAACGCTATTCGCCAGGTGGCGTCACCATATTCGCTTTGCCAGCAGTTTTGCTTATGCCCCCTTAAATGCAATGGTAACGAAAATTTCAAAGTGATCCAGAATCCAGGATTCCTGCCGGATCACCCCCAAAATTGAACCACTTGTAGCTTATGCCATGCTTGACATTCCCTCAAAATTTCAGAAAGATCCGTCCATAACTTTTTGAGTTACCTTGCTAACACACAGACAAACAAACAAACAGACAAACAAACAAAAAACGGCAAAAACATAACCTCCTTGGCAGAGGTAATAAGTGCAACTGCAAAACATGCTCGCAAGTGCATGGACAAAATCAGATTGCAAATACACTCCATGAATCAAACTTAAACTTAAACTTCACAGATCATTAAGAAGTGAGAGAAAAAAAGCACAGGAATGTTTGCACTAATCTCAGATCATTCATCATATGACATTCAATGATTTTCTTGAAACCTCTGACTGTTTTCAAGACAAAAGTATCGAAATTAGAATTAAATGCAAAACACTTGCACTAAATTCTACTTTCAATATTCTTAAGTTTTAACAGCACTACACTGTAGAGCTACAACGTCGACACACTTCAATCGCCATTTTCTACTTTTACCTGGACTAGCCAGTGATCATACTATAAGTATCCAAGAAAACTCCACAAAAATTCCACAACGTTATTTTCACAGGCAGACATCTCTCAGGGCAGTTGAATCGATTCTGGCAATGAAGCAAGCGGGCGATCACCCCACGCAATAAAAATACCTGGATGAGAGTATCTTGTCACCTCGTCAAAGTTTTAGCCATTTTCCGGGCTCTTCTATGCGTCTGCAGCTGGGGCTTTGCTACGGAACGCTACAGCACTTCCTCAGACCACACAGCTGCTAAAAGTGGGCTTGTTGCCCCTTCCCAAGAACCCCACCGCCGCTTTCAGTCTATGGTCTCAATTTTTGGCTTTTTGGGCCTCAGACACCCATGTGAATAAGTCTATACCAATTTGCTTCCAGACAATAATCCCTCACAAAATAAATTTAGACTGACACTGACGTTTCAGTAAGTCAACTGACAGTGACAGTATCAAAGCATAGAATGAAGAAATGTTTGGCACAGATACAAAAACACAACACTGCAACTGACGACACAAAATAGCAGCCACTTGCAAGCACAGCATAATGGTACCCATGCAAGTAAACTACAACAAAGCTGCAATGAAGACTGGCTACTGCACTTTGCGGCAGATTGGCTTAGTCAGTAACGTCGCTGGTCACATCAACCAAGTTAGTCGACGCCAGACCCAGTTATGACTTGACGAGCGATTGTCGGCAGATGGGTAAACAATCTCGACATGTAACCAGCCACCCAAATCAACTCAGCCTGGCCATCCTTCCATGGACAGGTGCAACGAATACTAGTGAAAGCTGGGGCATAAAAAGGCACACCACGTGATGCACTGCTGCACTACTATGCTACTGCACCTATGGTCTTGCAATGTTAACTGGTGTCTGACTGAAGATTATAAAAGGAATCAGAATTCAAAGCCACAGTATGAGCATTATGGCTTGGGAAAAAATTTGCATTTACATCTTTAAATATTGCAGTTACACTGCTATAGTGACCGCTTGTAGTTATTTCACTGCAGGGTTATTGTAGTTTTATTGCATATGTGAAAACCCCATAACCCTCAGATGTTAGAGCTGAGTTATTTGGTGGTGTTTTAGCATGGCACGACTGAAGCACAGTGCAATAACAAGCTACATGAAATCGTTCATGTCACACGCACTTTACCTGCGCCTCCTGACAAACGAGCCAACAACTCACACATTTACTTATTTAATATGCAAAAATGCAAATGAAATACTATTACTCATATTGCTGTTATTGCTACTCCTAACAATAATCAGTCTTGTTATACAGACACATATGTATTTATTATTTGCATAATTGATGACAACCCGTTCAGATAATGAGCATCAAAAAACAGCTACCACCAACTTCTAAAGACCACCTACCAATAATATACTAGTGGTGCTGTTCTGCCATGAAGATCTATATGCACCCTTATTTTTTTCCTTTCTTAAAAGCCAACTCACGTTTCATATGACTGGATATATTCTGCACAGAACTGTCAACAGTAAAAAGAGAATTACAACAGTTAGACAGACGGACGCTTTCTTCTAGCAAACTAGTTGGAAAAGATAGAGAGACAGTCAAGCAGACAGGCAGACAGACAGAGAAGCAGACAAAGTGACAGAGAGACAATACTCACTGAGCCTTCTTCTGAACGTCTCGGAACTGGTCGAGCTGGTGCTTGTAATCAGCTGTCAGTTGCTGATTGTCATCTCGATACGCCTTCTCCTGTTTGCCGTACTTGCGGTTCAGATTTGTCAGAACATCATGCAGCCTTCACCACACAACATCACTGTTCTAGTCAGTCAGTCAGGAAGTAAATACCGGTAGGTCCATAAGTAAGCAAGTGAGAAAGTAAGTAAGCAAGCGGAGTTCAGACACCAAGGAATGTAACCAAAACAGCCACTCCAAAAACCACCTTAAATTTCATCCAGTTTTAGTCGCACTGTTTAGCCACAATAAATCTGTTAAAGACAACAATGGATGGATAATGACAGGCAGATGACAATCGTACCATAAGCTTACCGTTACTTAAGTACGGTCAGCTAAAAACTCCTGAAAACTCCTGAAATCAGTCAAGTTGGGCCTTTTAAAAAATCCCAGGTTTCACTCGAAAATCCAACAAAACCCACTGGGTTGGGCTTTTAACAATGGGTTTTATAACTCTGCAAGTAAGCAAGCAAAACATTATTTTAGGTATCTAGCAAACTGTAATGGGAACCTAGGCTAAGCAATTCATCTGAAGAGCTTGAATATGTCAGTCAGTCAGCCAGTAAGTAAATAATTTATCACAAAGTTAAGTAAGTGGAACATTAACTGGCCTATCTCACGCATAGCAGAATCGTTAAAAAAACGAACACAAACTAAAGGCAAGCAGTCTGCAACATTGACTACCGAGTGATTTTGCGTTTCTGCTGTGACTTTGTGATGGTGTTTTCCTCGTCGCGCTTACGAAGCACCTGGAAGTTGTACTCTAGCTTCTCCTGGTTGAGCTGATAGGTCGCCTTCATCTGCTGCAGCTGCTGCTGTAGGATCTGTCCACAGCATTTGACACGGCACACCATAATTCAATGTAAGATTGGTGACTTGGTAATGTAATAGTAGCACGTTGGACGTTGGATTAAAAGATCATAAGTTCAACTCCCAGTCTGGTCACTGTCAAGCGAATAGTAATTATCTTCTTCACCAAGTGAACGTAGAGAACATTGGAGGAGATTAAGAGATTAGTCGTTCTGGCCGTCATTCTGTCCATTGTTCCGTCCTTCTGTGTGTGTGTACATGACGACTAATAATAGCAATGATGTCATTGCACCAACAGTGCAAGCAGTAACGTCGGCTGTTACATTTCTTTCCCTCCCCTGTAGCGAAGCGGCCCTTCCTTCTCCCTCCCCTTTCCTTGTGTTTAAATCACTTCACTTGGCGGAGATATGCACTCTCACGAGCGCCTTCTAGTTAAATGGGTAACTGCCTGCAAACAGGTGAACCATCTCTGTACATAACCAACCAATGAGGTAAACTCTTTCCGTCCCTGTGTCGTTCACCTGTGTCAAGTAAGCAGACCATACTGTGTGATCCCATATGGCAGGTGACTCTCTGCGGGTCTGATGTGGGTTTCTACACACCCTTTAACATTTCAAGTTCTCAAATTAATGCCATTACAAAGCGTTAATAAACTGATTTCAATTTTTAAAAATTATAACTGTTAACAAATTAAAATGAAAAGAATAAACAAACACTGTTAAAATGTTTATGCATTAAGAAAAATACATTGCATGGCATTCTCACTGTGCTTGAACATTACCAGAAGTATAATCAAAAAGCACCAGAAAACAAAAAAGCTCTCGTTCAAAATAAAACCACAAAAATCAAACTTCTGTTGCATGGCCCGCACTAATTACACAGGCCAACCTTCAGCCATTTGATTTACCTGCAACTCAAACCAAGATATGCACTAAAACTAACTAATGTGCAACTGAAATAATTAATCAAGCAATTAACACAGCTAAAGGCCACAGAAATAAACTGAAATAAATTGGACTGAAATCTTAGTTCAGTGCCCGGCGCACTGTATGGACTGTATAAAACGAACTCTCTGAAACACATGCCAGTTCAGTTACATTGCATGAACTATAAAAAGTGAACAAACTGACAACTCACTTCAGTTCAGTTTCACAGTGAGTTTAGTCCAGTTTCAGTTTAGTTCCTTTGCTCTGTACTCACCTTTAGAAATAACCACAAAGCAGCGGCCTAATTTACAAAACTTCCTAGCAGTTTGTGTAACATTGTCCTAGGTTTATCATAAGTCCAACATTTTACGATTTCTTAACTATTTCCCAAGAAGTGATTTCGGAACGTTTCTTGTAAGTCATCTCAGAAACTGTCCTTGATTTTTTTGCGTATGTTATCACTTCGCTTTTTGTAGAAATTTCTGTAAATTGCATTTAATTCCTAAGATATTTCTACATCAAACATTTCAGAGGTTTTTCCTAGAAACAATCTAGGAATTTTGTAATAACGCTGCAGCTGTGTAGAAGCTGTATACAACAATGTACCTGGACGTCAGTCTCCAGCTTGATCTTGACCTGGTTGTATTCCTCAGCGTCCTGTATTCGCATGTCTTGCAGCTGTCGTTCAAACTCCTCAACGTGCTGTTCACGCGCCATCATGTAATCCACTTCCTTCTGACGTCGGTCAACCATCATCTGATCCCAGATCTTCTGGTGCTTCTCCAGCAGCTCCGACCTCTCCATCACGCATGCTTTCTACACACCACAGACAACTACAACTGCACGATTACACCTAGTCGTCAGAACAAAAAAAGTAAAGGTAGTGTATAGCTCTTAACAGAAAATCCATCACTGAGCTACGAAGCATCACCTGCCATATGGGATCACACAGTGTTAGCTGCCACTCGACACAGGTAAATGTACCCCATCTTAACCCCAGCCAGACAAACTGGTACTTGATTTACCTACCTGAAAGGATGGAAGGCTGAGTTGATCTTAGTGTTGGTTATATTACTAAATGGTTTACCTGCCCACTGACAGTCACCCATCCAAGGAGTAACCACTTGACAGCGTGAGTGACCCAACTGAGAGCCAAACCCATGACCTTCTGATCGTAAGCCCAGCACCCTAACTATTAAACCACCGAGTATAGTGCAAAACAATTTAATACTCTCAAATGCTTCACACACCATTCTGCTGTGTATGGTACCTCAATTTCCTCAAGCTCATGTCGATAAGCCTTTGCAAGCTCCTTGACCTGACTGTCCATCCTCTCAGTCAACAGATCAATGTCTTCTGCTTGCTTTTTCAGATCTCTCACGTACTGGTCATCTTTCGCCTTCAACTCCTGCAGAAAAAAGTTAAAGGTATGTACAGCTTTTAATGGTAAACCCACAGCAGAATCACGGAGCATCACCTGCCATACGAGATACACAGTGTTACCTGCCACCTTATACAGGTGAATGCCACAGCCAAACAGGCTGGCACTTGATTTATCTGTCCTCAGAAATGGAAGGCTGAGCTGACTTTAGTTATATACCAAGACGATTAACCTTAAATGTGCACAGACAGTCACCCGTCCATTCCAAGTAATAATCACTCGATAATGACCTAATTCGGAGTCAAACTGAAGCCAAACAAAAAGCCACATGTACTATCTACTTTAGACCATATCTTAAATATTACAAATGTTTATTGATTCATTGATTCATTCATTTATTTCTTATTTTTTAAAAAGCCCACATTACTCAACTGCCGAGGGCTGAAATATTAAACTACAGAAATTACGTCTGGAATGGTTACGATGCGGGCTCGGAAATTGCTAATATCCAAAATATCCTAATCTGTGAGCCCCAACAGCTGGTAAAACAAGGTTTGACTGTCATGCAGCAGTGTGTCTACCAGACGAAGTTTAGGACTGTGTATGAAGTCCAAAAGTGACTGGTATGGCCCGCATTGGTCTGGAGCAAAACATTATCGATACTGCTGTCAATGAATGGAGAAAGCGTCTGATTGCCTGTGTTTACATAGTGGGCCAACATTTCAAGCAATTTTACTGCAGGCAGTTGAAAAATGAACAACTGGATGATATGTTAGCCAAAATGTCAGAAACGTGAACAAAATGTGTTTCTATACATTATGTTAATTAAGCAATCATACCGCAGTGGATAAAAAAGTGATATTTTGCTGGTTGTGTTTTCCCCAGGTAGTGCAGAAACAAATGTTTGGTGGAAAACTGATTATTGATTTGATTGCAAGTTGTGTCAAGAATATTCGTACCAAAAATTATCAAAATCTGATAATTGGTTTTCAAGTTACATTCGAAAATGTCGGGGATGTTTTTTTGAGACACAGTGTAGTTCCTGAAACACGAACAAGTCAACAAAAAAACTTTGCCTTCTAGAAAGTTTGCATCCACCATTTTGCTTCCTAAAACATTAAAATGTATGCATCAGCTAAAAAGAGCCTAAGCTTCAGACCCTTAGACCCCATGGCCTTCCCTTTGTTAAACTCTGAATATATCAATCTACATACTGTCTGATACTCGGTGATGAGTTTGTTCTTTTCATCTAGCATTGCATCACATGCAGTCTTCTGCTGAATCAACATCTGCACCACACATAGCATCACTCTGTAATCAATGATATGGCGTAAGATAACATAAAGTCATTTCCGAGCCTTAAGGCCCATTGGGCAGCGCTGATCTCCATTTACTTAGCCCTCAGCCAGACACCAACTTACAAGACAACGGATATGGGGCTAATGCATTGCACAATGTGCCTGTTCACGCCACAGTTTTTGCTGGTAGGCTGAGCTGACCTGGGTGGATGGTTACATATCGAAATGGTTTACTAGCCTGCAGACAATCATCCATCCAAGTACTAACTGGCCCATTGTTGAATGACTGTTGATGCAACCAATAATGTTGCCAAGCCAACCAGCAACTAAGCCAAACCCACCTAGCCTATGCTATACTGATCCGTGTCACAGGGCACGACTGCTCACTGCAATATCTGTCCCCAATGGCAACCGCTTGCACGTCCTGCCAATTGCAGCAAATAGGTATTTTAAATTCATTTTTAAATAAGCATGGTTTAAGGAGTTTATTGCTCATCCAGGTAGTAACCACTTGACAGGGACCTGACTGAGAGTCAAACCCATGCCCTTGTAAGTCCAAAATTTTACCACGTCAAATAACAGACCATGCCAATATTTATCTCTGCAAAGGTGAACGTAGTAAACATAGGAGGAGATTAAAAGATTGGTCGTTCTGTCCTTCTGTCCATCGTTCCGTGTGTGTACATGATGACTCATAATAGCAATGACGTCATTGCATCAACAGCTGCACAAGAAGCAATGCCGGCTATTACTTTTAATAATAATAATAATCTGACTTGTAAAGCGCCAGTATGTGCTAAAAAGACTTCAGTGGCGCTTTTCCCTCCCTTTCTCCTACCACGAAGCACCTTTTCCTTCTCCCTCCCCTTTCCTTGTTGCAGGTGTAGTTGTAGATGTAGTAATAGTGGTAGGTGTAGTAGTAGTAGTACTAATGTTTAAATTACTTTACTTGGTGGAGATATGCACTTTACAATCGCCTTCTAGTCAAGTATGTAATGGTCATATAAATCCAAGTTAAACAAAAGATAGCATTTCTCCACAGTCTATCAACACCACAGTTTGAACTTCAAACCTACTGTACTTTTAAGATACCATTATACAAAAAAAAAATGCCAGCAAGTAATCAAGCAGTCAGTCAGTAACACAATAAATTAAATCAGTTTTGATGCAATAAAACCTCAGCTCTACTGAGTATTAAGTACGTCATAAAGTACAACACAACAGAAAACAGCACAAATAACCTCATGCAGCTCCTGTGGAATATCCTTCTGAAGTGCTAATTCCCATTTCTTTGTAATCTGCAAGATGCAAATGATTTAGTTAAGCTTTGAACAATATATGAATCTTTATGAACGCTGTTAACTTGACAACAGCCAACACAGTAACTACAACACTAAGAGCGCATTGCACCAACGTCGTTTATGATCTCGGTTCAGCTGAACCTAGATCAAAAGTTGAACCAAGTTCACACTGAATTATGTTGTACCAAGTTGAACTCGGATCAGCTGATCCCGTTCAGTTGAACGGCCGTGGTTATACCATGGACGACGCTGATTGGTCAACCACGCTCAGCCTATGGGCCAACTACAATGACGTCACAGTCACACGCAATATGCCTACGAAACAGTCCTGTACAGAGTGGCCGTAATTTGTTTGAATTTGAAGTTTCGCTGAAGTTACTACGTGATTTTCGCCTCAACACTTGCATTGACAAAGTTCCAAAGATACGCATTTTGTGTTCCAATAGATATTTGTTAATTACTACGTTCGTTATCAAGATAATATGTTTGCAGTAAGTATGGCATAGCAACGGCGCATCGGCACTCTAGAATGCCTTTTATTTATCCTATAATTAATTTATCCAGCAAAAAGACCACAGAAAACAGATATGGCACAAATGTAACATACCTAAAAATGATTACAAATAAAAATCTGCTACATACCTCTTCAAACCTTTCAGCACCAGCTTTTGCTTCTGCTTCTAATTTTTCTTTCCTTCAAATTTACATTAACTGCATTTATAATCAAATAAGCAACTAGACCTACACACTAAAACATGCTAACTTCTAGTGTTGTTACGGTTTCACAATGGCCGAGGTCGGTTGGTTTCGGTTCAGTTTTGGGGAAAAAACTGCGGTTTCAATTTTGTATGGTTCAGTTTTCTGACCAGCACCAAAACCAGTGCAGACATCCAACGATAACGAGCTCACAAGGGTGCTTCATCGCTCACGACAAATGCCTGCGCTGGCCGCCTGCTAAATGCAAACCGGTGGGCTGGCGATGGATTGCTGAAAAAAAAACAGCGAGAGAACAAAAGAGAGAGCAGATGAACCAGTTGGCAAAGCATGACAGCATGCATGTGTGGGTGATAACGACTGACCTTTTGTGCCTGTAACTTGCTATACGATGAAGACGGCAAGGCGCGAAATTACACGGAACGACGAGCGGCATCACATTTCACCACTAGCCTGGACGCTTCACCCACTAAGATGTTTTGCCCCTGGACGTCATATTCTTGGTCTGTCTGTTTTCATTGTCGTGCACAATTTTATAATGGTCAATATCCAGGGGCGAAACGTCTGAGAAGAAAAACGTCCTAATTCCAACATGCGGTGGGTGGCAGACGGAAGACAGAGATGGACAAAAAACGAGGAGGGAGAGGGAGGGAGAAAGGGAAAGGGTGACAAATGCAGAAAGATGCCAAAATGGTCGGAAAGTCAGCAAGCGAAGACCCAGAAAAACCATTCGTAGGTGTTATTGACTCAATCAATCAATCAATCAATCCTGGATTCTTAAAGTGGTCTAAGTAACATAAACTACTGCTAGGTTCACTAGAGACAGAGATAGAAACTATCAGAACGCTGAGCATAGCAAGTCAATAGTTTTATTACTTTATGGAACAGTGGGAATTAAACTGAAGGATAATAACCACCATCTGCCTTCACCAGTCCTCACACTCTTCCATTTATTCAAATGTCCCAAGCCTCCCCTTCCCCCTCACTTGCGGGTACAGTACCACTGGCGATTTCAGCTTTAATCACTGCTGATAACACCCGCGGCGCAAGTGAAACAAGTTGCGGCACTGCGGCGTACGCGTGCTATTAACGTTCACCGTGCAGTGAAGATTTTAGAGCTGTACTGTTCCAAAACAGAAAAACCATGAATAGAGAACCTAAAACTATGGTTTCGGTGCCGGTTCCGATAACCTAAGAACACTGCTAACTTTGTACTAGATGTTCATCTTCTAAGGTTGATAATACCGCAATTATTGGACATACATTTTGCAGTTTCAAAAAATTAAAAAAGAAACAAAAGCATAAATTTGATGTTTTTCAAGCATTCAAATTACTGAAGAATGTAGTCTGAATGTGCAATTACCGCAAATGCATTAGCCAAAATTAACCTTTTGTAAGTTACCACCAAAAGAGCACTACGAAACTTAAATCTCCACCAAAGTTATAACAATTTTTTCCCACTGTGTTTGCACTATATTCAGCAGAAGTTTGCCCTATATGGCAATGATAAAGAATCCTTCAATCCCATCCTTGATCCAGAGGCCGTATGCATAAGAACGCCTTAGTTTTCACTGTGACTAGCAGCTATGTCGAAACTAACAAAAAAATCGATGAAGATAGTCGGTATGCAAAAAAGACGGCATAGCAATCAGACTAGCAAGTCCCAGCATAGTTGATGTCGGGTAATTTCATTTTAGAATTTCCTAATATGAAGTTGCCCATTCTCACGTCGACGCATGTTAATGCCAGCAAAGTTGTCATCTGCTAACTCTTCCGCAGCCACAGGCCGCACATTAATATTCATGGTGCCTATGGCCTATATGTTAAGCTAATTACAGCAACATGGGCAGTAGAAATGCGTGACGAAAAAATGTGTGAACAAAATCAAGCAACAAATGTTCTGTTCTTCAAGTTTTTAAACAAAAATTGTGTCAGTAATGTATACTGATTAGTCATAAGTATAGTATGATGCATAATTTTGTCATTAACAACTTTATTTACACCGAACTAAACCAGTTATATCTGGTCCCTCATTTACGCCCAAACTAGTGATAAGTCGCCATTATGTATACCAACTTAACAGTTAGTCCGTCGTAACTTGGATTTAGTCCAAGACTAAAGTTACAACGTTGTTATGCATACAGCCCCAGATGCTGATCCGAATCACCATCAAAACCTAATCATCTCTTAGTTTATTAAGTCTAACTACCTGAACATTTTAACCAAATCTGTGTGTAAGTTTTTGTGTAATCCTGCTAACAAATCAACACTCAAC
>Ga0209454_1001799_pt1 | contig 13928 bp, 7 predicted proteins | sample WorMetHERISLAND1_2_FD_187400 | JGI IMG/M metagenome (GOLD analysis project Ga0209454, IMG submission 187400) | Marine gutless worms symbiont microbial communities from Max Planck institute for Marine Microbiology, Germany - Olavius geniculatus... | ecosystem: Host-associated > Annelida >...
GTTCATCCACATCTAACCTAAGCTGGTACCCCGTTTTATGAAATATCGTAAGCCCGTAACACACTACAATATTGAGTACCTTTTGACGATTTTCTCAGCTAATCATTATTGTTATTAGGCACAGTTTGTTGGAGTTATTTCAAAACGTAATAGGGGTCCGGTTTTTTTTGAGACACGGTGTATATACGTATACCCTTTTTTTGCAATGCACCTACAGATCAGACCCCTTAGGGGATTTTTACGTGCGATGGCTCAAACGACGTGGCCTCAGGCAAGGTTCAAACCTTTCAAGGTTAAAAAATTTGAAATTCATATTTAGCGTATTTATTCAAACAAGAAAGTGAGTAATGTGTGCAATATTAGTTTGTTTATTTATATGGCCATTTTGAGGATATAAGGAAAATTTGTCCAATATTGTCAGCAATGCAGGCCAGTGGTGACGTCGTGCCTGACGTGTGTCATCTGCTTTGTTCATTTACGCCAATAGGTAGTAAGTAACAGAATGCCTATTAGTTATAAGCGGCTTGGCTACTGTAAAAAAATCTGAGGCCCGATATCTTTGTAATTGATCACCAGTAGAAAACAGAATTCTTGTAATAAAACAGCAAATATAAATGCACAAAACATAAGTTTATACACTTGTTAATGGCAACATTAAAGAACCTGCACATCGAAAACAGCAAAAATCATAAAAGGTGATATTATTCAGCAGCACAGTGACACACAGTCAGAGTGATACGGGCAATATCACCTTTTGCGATTTTTGCTGTTTTTGATGTGCGAGTTCTTTAATGTTGACGTTAACAAGTGTATAAACTGATGTTTTGTACATTTATCAATAGTCATTTTAGGCAGTTAACAGGTTCAAAATTTTAAACTATAAAATAGACTAATCAACTATTTTTTAAAATGATTAATCAAATAGTTAGTCATTAATTTCCAAAGCCTTATAATAAATGCAATATGGGCATCCAACTGCTACATTTACAGCAATGCTACAAGTTGCAGCAAAATAAAAAACGTACAGTTGGGCCATAGTGCCTTATCTGGCTAAGCCATAAGGTCGATAGGTGGCTGATCTTCCATTTCCTCAGCCCTGCCGGATGACTCCAGCTTCTGCTGGCTGTTACTCACTGCACCTACCCACAGAGGATTGGCCAGGCTGAGTTGACCCCAGGGCATATATAGCAAAAGACAAAAGACTCACCACAGTCGCTGCAGCAGCTTTCATCTTCTGTGCCTTCACAATAATTGGCTTCACAATCTTTGGTCCAGATTTCTGAGCTGCACCTGGCCGTCTCACGACCTCCGACCACAATGTCTTCTTAGCCGTTGATTTTCTGCTAGATTTCTTCAGCGATGCTACCTTAGCTGTACTTTGTCTTCTGGAACTTTTCTGACTCAAGCTCGGCTTTGCTGCTTCAGTTGCATCCTTTTTAGCAGACGTTGCTATCCTGGCATGAGAAACCTTCGAACGCACGTTTTCATTTGGCATCTTCAATTTCGGTGTCATCTCTTGACCGAACACTGCTCTCATTGCTACCATTCTGCCTGGTGTCATCACCCGCGCTGACATGGCAGCAGTCTCCGCAGATTTCTCAGCACTGTCCAGTATATTGGTCTTCCTGCCAGATTTCTGTATCTTCTCACTTGCTGGGGAGGAAGAAATCCTTCCCAAGTTTGGACGAGGTGAAACAGCTTTCTTACTAGAAGAAAATGGCATCTGGTGAACAACTGGGGATATCCTTCCTTTCTGTCCACTGGCACTAAGGGATCTCCTCTTCTTGGCAGACTCTGGGGTAATCATATGTTTTGATCTCACAGCCACAGCTGACTTTGGTTTGCCTTCTGGCAGTCTGACAGGAGCAAGTTCTACTGTAGCAGCGGAAGGTAAATGAGACACTATGCTGGACTTATGGCTTGCTGTTTGGTCACGTTTTGGTGGTGGTACTGCAGTGTTTTTACTACCACTAGCTTTGATGATCCCAGTCCCCATTGTTGGAGACCGATAACGTGCTGGCACCTGTGAAGTTCGTCTTGCTCTGACCGGAGATGAAGCAGCCACATAATGAACCTGAGCTACAATCTTCGCAGGAGTAAGTGACCGAGCCCGTTTAGGAGAAAGTATAGCAATCTTCTTACTACCTTTAACCTTAATGCTGCCAGTCTCCAATGTTGGAGACCTATAAAGAAATGGCTTGGCAGGAGTTCTTTTAACTTTGGCTGGAGGTGTAGCAGTTGAATGCTCATGACCTGCAGCTGGAGTCTTCACTGGTGACTTCTTACTGGTTACCAGTATACTTTCAAGACTATCTCTACCAGCCATGGCATCTTTACTTCCTGTCAGAGACTGGGACCTCTTTACCAAAACATCTTTCTTTGCCGAACCCTTAACAATTAATTCCTGGTCATCGACTGTCACCAGAGACTTTGATCTTTTCTTACCACTCTTAGCAGATCTCTCTTGTCCATCCACTGTCTTGCTAGCAGACCCTGCAGACTGTGAACGACGCTTTGTAGCCTTTGGAGTTTTATCAGCTGAAACTTCCATATCTATCACCTCTTCTGCTACTGACGTTTCAAGAGAAGAATGCCTACCTTTCATCACTGGCTTTGGTGAACTGGCAGCCATTGCTCTGACGCCTGGTTCCAATATAGCAGGACTATGATCAGCAGACTTAGAACGACGCTTTGCTGACTTGCTAGCTTTGGCTGAATCAACTGAAACTGCAGCATATTCTACCTCTTCCGCTAGAGAAGTTCCAGCAATAGAATGCCTGCCCTTCAAAGCTGGCTTCAGCACGTTGGTTATACCTCCAATTCGTTTTGGTGTAGCCCCACGCCTAACAGGTGTAAGAGGTGGCAATCTTTGATCAAAGAGCTCAGGGCTCATATCAGGTCCAAATGAGACAAAGACCTGCTTGGATGGTGGCTCGTCCAGTGGACCACCGGATCTTTTTACGCCTCTGTTGGTGGATTGTTTGTGGGATGCAGAAAGTGGTGTTGTGGCTCTTGGCTTTGCACTTTTAGGCGTAGCAGCCTTTGGACTAAGACTTGATTTCCGACCACCTGGAGTACCAGTAGTACGAACAGGACTAGCTGAATGATTGCGATTAGCATCTGAATCACTCGGGCTCACTGGAACGCTGACAGTTCCAGTCTCAGAACTAGCTGATTTAAGGCGTTTAGTCGCTGAACTTTTGCGCAGATGACCCTGGCTTCCTAAAGGCTGGATATCATCAGTGTCAGTCACTAATGTCGCAGCAGCACGTCCAGGACTAAGAGATTTGAGACGTTTTCCCCCCGAGCCACTTGGTCGATGGCTTGAACGTGGCTTAGCCAATGGTGTGCTTGGTCTAGACACAGCACTTGGTGATGCACTTGACTTCGGAGTCGCTGCTGTACGCCCATAACTGGCTGACTTACGATGTCTAGCTGCAGAACTGCTGCTGGCAACACGACCTGGGCTTGGTGACACAGACAGTTCACTGGGCGGAGTCTGATATGCACTAGCACTAGCAGTACTGTACTCGCTTCGTGGTGTACTAGGAACACGTTTGGGACTGGCCGACTTACCACGCTTAGTCGCAGAACGACCGGTGACACGACCTGGGCTGGCTGATGTAGGTTTGCTGGTTGAAGTCTGTGACGCATCCACAGCATGTGCCTCACTAACCGGAGTGCTAGCAACACGTTTGGGACTGGTTGACTTCTGATGCATGGCAGATAAGCCACTGACACGAACTGGGCTTGGTAACATCGGCAGTTTCAAGGCTGCAATTTCTGATGTACCCACAGTACTTTCATCCATTCCTGGTGTACTAAGAACGCTTCCCGAACTGACAGACTTTTGACGTTTGGCAGCTGAATGACGACCTGGGCTTGCTGATGTTCTTGTTTTGGTCGTTGGAGTTTTTGGAGTGCCTGGACTGGCAGACTTCTGATATTTAGCAGCAGAACCACTGACAACACGGTCAGGGCTTAGTGTTGTACTTGGTTTGGTCGTTGGAGTCTGTGATGCACCAGCAGCACTTTCGTTAGCATCCGGAGTACTGGACACATGTCTTGGGCTGGTGGTCTTACCACGTTTGGCTGCAGAACCACCAACAGAATGACCACGGCCAGGGCTCGGTTTGGCCATTGGAGTACGTGATGCATCCGTAATACGTTTCTGAGCTTTTGGAGTGACAGGAAGACGTTCAGGACTGGCAGACTTCTGACGTATGGCAGCTGAACCATCAATGACACTTCCAGGGCTTGGTGATGTTGGTTTACTGACAGGAGTTTTTGGTTTGGTGGTCGGAGTCTGTGACGCAGCTGCAGTAGTTTCCTCAGTGTCTGGCGTATTAGGAACATGGCCTGGACTGGTGGACTTTTGACGTTTAGCAGCTGAATGTTTTACAGCACGACCTGGGCTGGCAGTACTTTTCTTCTGAGTTTTTGGAGTACCGGGAATAAGTCCTGGACTGGCTGACTTTTGAACTTTGGCAGCTGATCCAACGACAGGACGGCCTGGGCTTGGTTTCGTGGTTGGAGTTAGTGATGAACCAACAGTAGCTTCCTCAATTCCTGGTGTACTTGTAACACGTCCCAGACTGGTGGACTTTTGGCGTTTGTTGGCTGAACGACTGACAACATGCCCAGGGCTGGCTTGCTGACGACGCTTTGCAGATGAATCATTCACCCTGTCTCCGGTACTTGATGTGGTACTAGGAGTGGCTGTTGGAGTTCTGCTGGTACTTTTCTGAGTCATTGGAGTATTCAGAACGTGCATAGCACTTACTGAGTCTTGCTTGTCATCTAGACTGCTGGCAACATCCAATGCACTTTGCTTGATCTTTGGAGTCAGTGCAACTCCTGTTTTAGTCCCAAGAACATGTGCTGGACTGGCCAAATGCACACGTTTAGCTACTGAAACACTCTGTGTTCGACTTGGGCTTGATAATGCAGTGGGCTTTGTTGTAGGAGTACGTAGAGCACTGTCAGCTCTTGGTGGCTTAGTCGCTGCAGTACTCATAACTCGTGCAGGACTGGCAGACTGTGGACGTATGGCACCAACCGGCAGTCGGCCTGGGTTTGCTGATGAAGGTTTGGTGGTTGTTGGTGTTTTTGCCTTGGTGACTCTTGGTGTCCGCGAACTGCTCAAAACACGTCCTGGGCTTGCTGATATACTTGGTTTGACAGTTGGAGTTCCTCCTGGGGTTCTTGCTGTGTTCTTCAAAGTCACAGGTGTATAAGGCACACGTCCAGGACTGGCTGATGCAGGACGCCTTAGTGACGAGCCACCCACAACACGAGCTGGGCTTGCTGACGTAACAGCTTTCTTGGCCATTGCTGGAGTCCTTGTGGCTACGTCAGTGATCTCAGTAACAGGAGTAGCAAGAGCACATCCAGGAGAGGCCGACTGAAGACGTTTAGCAGCTGAGTTGCTCACAACACGTGCTGGGCTGGCTGACGTAGTTGGTTTGGTAGTTGGAGTTCCTGTGGCTCCTTCTTTACTCTTCTGAGTAAAACCTGGTGCACGTCCAGGACTGGGCAACGGAGGACGTTTGGCAGCTGAAGCACTCACAACATGAGCTGGACTTGCCAGCATAGCTGCTTTCCTGGCTGCTGCCGGAGTCCTCGCGGGACTAGCCGACTGACGACGCTTAGCAGATGATGCACTCACAACACGACCAGAGCTTGCCGATGCACTTGACTTGGCAGCCGGAGTTGCTGATGCTACTCCTGTGCTCTTCTGACTACCAGGAGTACCAGGGACACGCCCGGGACTGGCTGACTCGAGACGTTTAGCTGCTGAAGCACTCACAACGCGACTTCGGCTTGGTGACGTGCCTTGTTTGCTGATAGGAGTCACTGAGGCATGGGCAACTGATGACAGTGCTTGCTTCCCACTATCACTTGACGTCAATGAGCCTGCTGCATTCTGGGTCAGCTGTGACAAAGGAGTTTTCTTCAGCTGTGAACCTGCGGCAGAAGTATGAGACCAAATGACTTCCGAGCGTGATGGTGAAGACACTGAATGCAGCGGAGTGGCCGCCTTCGCACGTTTCTCAGCAGCAGGTGTTTTCTTTTTTCCTGACAAAAGTATGCAACATCAGTACTAAATAATACACAGCTGCGTATATAACAAAAAAACTATCGTACATATTAGGCAGCTCACAAAAAGCGAAACATGAATCTGTCTCATGTAGATCGAGCAATTCGACAAGTATTGCCAGCAAGTGACGTGTGAAGTGTTCAATATGACCACCCTTCGCTGCAATGGTCGAGGCTAGTTTGAAGTTCCTGGAACTGTCTGATTGTTAGATCTACATAGAACACTCAGGTTCCACTTATTTATGTGTGACCTGGTACTAGTCCATAAGGAACTGTAACAGTATCAGCTGAAACATAAAACAATTAAATGTCTACAATGTTGACAGTGAAATCGAACGTGGCATGCACCATCGTAATCATCACTGCGATCACTATAAATTCACTATTTTGTACTGAATGACAAAATGAAAAATATAGCAGAAAAGTCAATGATGTCACTCATGCAGCTGTTTTCTAACACGATAAATACAGTTTTTGATATTCCGCATCAATCCATGGCAACAGATATTTCCAACGTTAAGCACAGAAGAAGATTTTGCATATACAGCTGCATGTCCACTGCATGAAATCTCACTCCATTTTTTCTGCGCTTTTGAGCAGGTGAGATTTGAATTTAATTAAGCCAACACACAGCCCAAATTAGCTGAATGGTCAGTTCTACTAACAGCCAGCGACTTTAACTGACTGGATCAGTATACCAGCAGCTATGGTAATAAAGCCTACTGTTATGCAGAACTCACTGTAACTGCTCTAGCAGTGTCATAGCCAGTACTCAACTACTCATTTTGCCTACCCATGGAGGGATGGCTTGTGTGGCTTGGTTGAGACAGTACACCTGCAAACAGTCAGTCAGTCACCCATCTCAGTACTAACCCAGCTAAGTGTCAAGTAACTTAGTTGATGCAACAGACAATGTTACAACTATGCTAAGCCACCCACCACCTTAGCACACCGACATCTATTATCCCTCCAAAAACTACTGAAAGGGAAAGCACTCAAACGTCTTCCATTTCAATTTACGGGGAGATGTGTTGACACAAGAAATTTGAGCTAATGCTCATAAAATGCGCGAAAGCCTATAGCAGTTCCGGTTCAGTAGTTTAGCCGAAAACTGGGGTGTACACTCCAAGTTGATATACAAATACCAAATTCTCTATCTGGATTGCATAACGATAGTAGCGTGGCGCCATCTTGTGAATGATATAGACTTGTGTCGCAGACCGAAATCGCCAAAAAAACACACAAAACCCATTTTGGCGTTCAAGGTCATTGAATTCAGTACCAAGCGAGAGCCAGTGTACGACTTCCTATTACTGATTAATAGTAACCCAGGCCCTATCTCGCACCGTTACTGAAATACAGGACTTATTGGCCAAAAATTGCAAATTTTGCCCACCCCTCTCATTTAGCACCCTCATTCGGGCTGACCCCCTTCAAATTTATGGAAAAGCTTTACGGTTCCTGAAACTACACAGTGTTTCATAAAAAGGGACCACTTATGTTTTTCTCATAATTCACTCAAATGATGATCAATTTACACAGAATTTTTAACAGTTGTAGCTGACAAAACCCTAATTCAAAATATTGCAACAAAATATGGCAGTTGATTAAATATTCTTTGCTAGTTGTGACGTAATGCTGACATCATAACGTGTCATGGGTACAAGCTTGATAGTCTCAACTGGTGATGTCTATCACTACCCTGCTCTGATGGTGAAAAATTTGGTTCGCTGATGACAAATTAGCGCCCTCGTTCGGGGTGATCCCCTTTGAATTTATGGAAAAGCTTTACGGTTCCTGAAACTAGAGTCTTCCAGGCAGACAACGGTGAAGATTTGGTGATCATATCTTGCACCATTTTTGACTGATCCACCCATGTGACAGATAGTCGGACGAACAGAATTGCGATGGCTAAGATGCGATGAAAGCAGTAGCTACTTTTGCGCATAGAAAACAGTAGCTACAGATTGAAGTAAGGTGACATTACCACTCAAAAGCTTCTTAGAAGGAGACGAGCTTCGCGACCTGTTCTCACTTGCAGGTGTACCACCTGATCTATTCAGTGAAGGGACTGATTTGGAGCGGACTGGTGAGACACGCCTCTCCCCCATGTTCTCCTGGTTTGTCGATGCAGACTGCTGCATCTGATCAAATTCACACACATCACCATCTTTTTGCATTGCAACTAGAAATCAATCTCGTTGTTCAACTTGTTGTATAACCGGAACAACACTCAGGGAACCAATTCAAGAACATCCCACTTTTATTCTTTGGTTTTTTCCCAAGTCAGCAATTTAGTACATCATATAAGTAAGTTTTTCTTAGAAATTTCTCATGCTGAATAACAACAGCTGTCTTAACACTTTCACAGCCAATAACAATGTACTAATTAAAATTATATGAATAAAATAAAACCCCATACTACTCAGATGTGACCATGGTTGATCGCACCGCCATTTCACTAATCACCACTGGCATTGGTTTCCAGTATTGAACTAGGGTGAATTAAGCTATTCTGCTGGCTTCCTCTGATAAACAATTCAAAACAGACACATTTATACCTACTCTTCCCAAAGCATTCATCATCATCACTTTTGTCACGTAAGGCAAATACCTACTCCTAACAATTACTGAATCGCACACCAAAATCAGTGCAGCTGAAAAGATTCACTTCCAATATGCAATGAAGTATACTCACTAGCTGAAGGACGCGAGATGGTGATCCATTCGGAAACTCAACTCGGAAAAGTCGATCGGCAATGGTAAAAATATCATTATGAGCCACGACCGTTGCTTCTTCAACAGCGACTTTGTTCAGTAAAGTGGGATGATGACTCAAACTGACAAGGACAACCTAGCATAATAAATATAAAAATAACAAAATAAATGTACAATCACAAAACAAATAGAACTGCAAATACATTTATAAAATTTTTGGAAGTTTTTAATAGTTAAATTTTTTACTAAGTCACATCAGTAAAAATGCATTACAAGGTAGATTCCACGACACTCATTACAAGCATATAAGAAGCAATAATCACTTTCCTCCTGAGAATGTTGACTGGTTAAAACAACACAGAGGCTTTAGTCCGCTTTACTGACAATAATACACATCTATATCTCAACTGGTGTATATGTGACAGACGTAGCCGAATAAATTACACAGTTGACAAGACATGCACTTGCACAATAATCACTGTCAGTTTTATCAAAATCAACCATTCACTGATTTTAACAGTTAATTTTTAAAACTGTTCCCAACTCTAAAAAATACTTAGGCACACTATAATGTTGTCCAAAATGACACATTTGACTATGACTCACAATGTTTTGACAACTGTTACGCAATCAGTAAGCTAATTTCCTAGAGATGCGGAAGTTAGCACTTAATCTCGCATTTAATCCTTTAAAAAATTTTATGATTAAGAAAATTTTAATTGCTAGAATTTCGATCAGTCACTCGTCATTCGTCAATAAATTCAAAACATCAAAAAAGGAAAATGACACCACATGCATCCAAAATCATCTCAAACAAATGTTTTCCACAAAAAGTGAACATTTTAATCTGTGGACAAGACCAGCTCTACAATTTTTATTATTTTGTGAAAGTTTAAAACTTTTGTAGTTGATGGTATTGCGGTTTGTTTCTTGTTTCATCCAGAATGAAATAGTGGGATCCTTGAAAATACCTTTCTTTTTAACCATACTATAATGCACCATTAAACAGAATGCTCTGAACACTGAAACAAACAAAAAAAATACTAATCGTAACACTGCCAAATTAGGAATCTGGAATAATTCACCTTTTGCGTGCTAAGAATGTCTATTCAAACAAGTCATGAAATAAAAACATGAACGAAGGGCAACTTAACTAACTTTAGTAAATAGACCCACACACCTGACCCTTTTCAGTCAAGACTAATTTACAGTGCTCATTGGCTACTTCCGGCAACTGTATTCTCACATCACACTCATCACTCCTGCATCACAGCACACAAAACAGCTTCAACAAAATGTCCAAGCTAGTGTATAATATGTTTTCATGTGATATGAGATATCCAATATTATAACCATTTCATGCATAAAAAGTACTATACGAAGCAAACATCACAGGTCTATTGTGGCAAGCTTCAAATTACAACAGGAATCACCATTAACTTCTGCAATAACAAATGCAATAATTATATCGAATAAAAACCAAAAAAAAGTGTAAAAACTTTTTGGCCACAAATCATTGCAAATTCAAACTTAAAAACAGTGTTATGCTGCTAGCTATTAAATTTATGAAAACCAGACAAATATTATGAATAATTTTCAGTCTCACCTTCCAAAAAGGCACACAGAAGCAGTTAACGGAAAAGCTGGGCCATCTTTTCCATCCCTTCGTATCACAACAACTTTTCCAAATTCTTGATTCATCATTACAGCATGGCATTCATGCTACAACACAGATATAACGTCTGTTTTAAGACAGTAATTACCAGTTATAGCATGGTTTATACAACAGATCAGCAGTGCATAGTCACTATGCAAAGTCCAAGTTTATATGTGTAACTTAATTACTAACCAAAAATTTGGGGCAAAGACCAACATGCGTCTGCCTGGTGCCCTAAGTCCGACTGGAAGAAAAATCTATATGGTTGAAATTCCCCTCGTAGCAGTCGCGCGGCCCGATATCAAATGCCTTAGCATACGCAAAACGTGCATTTTCGACTTAGAGTGGGTCATCCTGCATGCTTATAACTTTTTTGTTAGTAAAACAAAGTTTTTTTGTTCAACATGGGAAGGATTGCTGTTGATACGCCATTTTCCACTTGACGGTATCTCTGCATTCCAGAGAGATTCGCGGTCAAAGTCGAAAGTTTCCTAGATTGCACCAAATTTTGTACATTTTTTGCCCTCACAAATTTTAAGGAAGTGATGCCCCTCTCCCAAAAGTTGTACCCGAATTATCACCCCACTTAGCGGCACATCACATGACGAAGTCTCGTAGGGCTACTCCCACTATCCCCAAAGTTATAAATGCACATTCGCTGAAATTTAAGCCAATTTTGGACCCCCTTTAAAACAAAAAATTTGACCTAATGCTTATAAAATGTGCAAGAGCTTATGGCAGTTCCTGTTCGCAGGTAATCTTGGTCTATGTCCATCCATTTCATTGCAATTCCCTCTTTTGCAGCCAAAAATCGCCAAAAAATCACTTAAAATCAATGTTTTTGAGGTTCAAGGTCATTCAAGGTCATTAATGTTGACATTCCTAAGAAGCTCGTTGTCAGTGCTTGTTATGATATGCAGCATGGCTGTGCCTATCTGCAACTATTTACACGCTAGACAAGCCTTCAGAAGGGTACCCTCTTTGACACCCGCCTCCTTGAATCTAGAGGGTCCAAACTTAGGACTGCTAAAATCTACATTTCATGCTGAAAATTTCTTACGCACGTTGTCTTGGTCCATCTCCAGCCATTTCGGCGCAATTCACTCTTGAAATGCATGTTGCAGCCCAAAATTGTGAAAAATTCACTAAAACTCCTTATTTTGGGGGTTCAAGGTCATTCAAGGTCATCGATGTTGACATTTCTAAGAAGCTCATCGCCATTCATGTTTGTGCCTATTTGCAACCATTTTCACGTTAGAGGAGCCAATAGCTGCAGAATAACGCCTTCTTAAGGGGGGTGCCCCTTTTTTGACCCCTCGTTCACAGGACCCCTTTATCCAAAAGCATAAAATTTTGTCAAGAAATACTAGAGACTCAAAGCTATCATATGGTGAATACCTGAAGTCTCTATCTCACCTGGTCTTGGAACTGCACCAGGACGTGACAGACAGACAGACAGAATTACCATATAGCTAATACGTGCCATAGCCAGCTAGCTAGCTCTCGCACGTAAAACAAGAAATTTGAGCAAAGCTCACTAGACGCGCGAAAGCCTATAGTATTTCCAGTTCAGTGGTTATAGTTTCGAAAATCGCATATCATCTGGACTCGGCCCATCGGAACCATAGTACACTTCGGCCATAGGCGCGTGTGGCGTTGGCGATGATGGCGCCTCCTTGTGAATGATATAAACTTGTGCAGCCCGATATCGCGAAAAAAATCCGTAAAACCCCCTATTTTGGCGTTCTAGGTCATCCAAGGTCATTGAATTCGGCGCCAATCAACAGCCGGTATACAATTTCCTATTAGTGATTAATAGTAACCTAGGCCTTATCTCGCACCGTTACTGAGATACAACGAGTTATTGGCCAAAAATCGCAAATTTTGACCACCCCTCTCTCATTTAGCGACCTCGTTCGGGGTGACCCCCTTTGAATTTACGAAAAAGCTTTACGGTTCCTGAAACTAGCGTCTTCCAGGGAGCCGATGGTGAAGATTTGGAGCTTGGACCGTTTTTGCCTGATCCACCCGTGTGACAGACGGACGGACAGACGGACGGACGGAAGGACAGAATTGCGATAGCAGAGACGCGCTGAAAGCATAGTTGCTTTCACGCGTAAAAATTTAAGGGAAACCCCCCATCTCTGGTGGAGGGTGCGCTAGTAACATTTGGTCATTCTCTAGCGTGTGTAAAAATTTGAGGGTGCAGCACCCCCTATGGGGCGAAATATGGTCTTTCGAAAAAGTCTATTTGGGTGGCTATGATTTGACTTTCGCATCTCTGTGGTAACTGGACCAAAGTTGACGGGACTTTTTTCTAAATGCGGGAGGAATTGTGGTCGATCACATACTTGTCCAATTTTGAATATCGTTATCCGTTCTGCAGATATTTGCCATTGAAGTTTGAAGTTGTCCAATATCGTGCCAAATTTTGCATGTTTTTGGCACAAGGTGCACGTGAAATTTTTATGAGAGGAATCACCAAATATTTTGGACCGGGATTATATAATCAAACATCCTTCCAACCATGATGCAAAATTTCACTGCGATCGGCCAATGAAGCTCGGACATATCACAACGGGAATTTAATAATGAATGTCAGCAAAATATAAGCCTGCTCTGAAAACTATCATTTCGGGTGGACTAATTACGCCGATCCCTGATCAGTTACAATTGATCAATTTATTGTATTGGCCTAAGTCTGAGTCACGCTGTCCTCACCAAGTGCTTTTTACAGGGGCATGCTGACCAATTTCAGTTGGCCGAACGTTGGCTTGCTGTGCTCATGCAGCAGCGGAACTGCCATAAGTCAGCCACATAGAGATCTGCATTCTGGTATGCTCGCCAACTCTATATTTCACAGGTGCCTGAAGCTAAGCCAATACTTCATGACAGCAGGACACTTCAAACCCACATATTAAAGGAGTCAAAACATTTCAGACCCAACATTTCCGGCAACAAACACGTTCTGTGACCGAACCGTTTGTAAACCGAAAACTACTGAAAACTACCGAAAATTACCAAAACAACCAAGGTTGTTTTCCATGGTTTTCAGCAGTTTTCAGTTACAGTTAGGTTTGCACACTGAGGATTTGTGCATTATACGAAAAGAAAAAGAAGTAGCATTTGCAAATCACAGATCTGCCGATTTACTTTTTACTGCACGATGCTAATGCGGCGGAAAATACCACTATGTACACTAAAAATAAACAAAAAAGGTTAGCTAACGCAAAGGGAAACGTGCGACAGCAGTGCATGTTTGACAAGTAAAACTCTGCTAACGCAAACAGGAACACGCAACAGCGGTGCACCATCGTACGCTAGTGATGCGTAAACTTCATCCATAGATCTCATCCGTATCATCATCATCATCATCGACAACCGTGGGCTCAATGCCCGTTGGTGTCTGACGCCATTCTTACTATCGCTGCCCACCGCTGCCTATCTAGGGCAG
>Ga0209454_1001800_pt1 | contig 13923 bp, 8 predicted proteins | sample WorMetHERISLAND1_2_FD_187400 | JGI IMG/M metagenome (GOLD analysis project Ga0209454, IMG submission 187400) | Marine gutless worms symbiont microbial communities from Max Planck institute for Marine Microbiology, Germany - Olavius geniculatus... | ecosystem: Host-associated > Annelida >...
GGGTCGCGACTTTGTATTTGTAGACTTTGGAATAAAAGGCGGCGAAAGAGAGTCCGACGAGTCAATAGGTAAGAGTTCAAATTACAATAAAGAAATAACGCGTTAACTATTAATCCGGCAGCCGTAATAATAGCATGTAGGTTATTATTCCGGCAGAGTGAGCGAGGCTTTAGCACAGATTGCCGTGATCGGGGGGCGGGCTTCTTAGTGATTTGACATGCAGTGGCATATTTAGGATTTGGCAAAGAAGGGGCATGGCGAGCGCGCAGAGCGCGAGCCTATAACGGGGGTCTGGGGGCGGAGCCCCCAGCGGGGTTTAGGGGCAGAGCCCCTGGTGGGGGGTCAGGGGGCGAAGCCCCCTGAAGCTGAAACACTTTTTGCTTTTGAACGTTCAACGGAAGCCGCAAAATTGCCCATTTTTTCTGAAATTTGAAAACGCAGAAAATCACAGCGTCATATCAGATGCAATCTCATATGGCGATTTTAATCGCATATTTTATCGGTATGAAAAAGACCATCAAACATTGTTGCATTTTGCAATTCTTGCTGGAAAACGGCAAAAAACGCACTTTTTCATATAAAGTCGCCTGTAAAAAAAATTTCATGCTTGGGCCAAAGGGGGGCATCGCACCATGCCCCCCCCTAAATACGCCACTGTTGACATGTCACTTGACATGCTGCATACGCGCCTGTAATATATGCATGGTTCAACCACAGGCGCCACTTAGCGAATGCTTATGAATATATTGTCTCTAACCGTACGGCAAGCAGCTGAGGACTAGATCGAATTGATGTAAATAATTATCGTGTAAGGGTAGGGATTGTGATAAAGGTTAGGGTTAGTTTTTTTCAAAGATTTTGTGAACAATAGTGGATACCAAATATTAGCGTAGAATATGGGTGGTATATTCGAGGTTTCTACGGGCTAGGGAAAACTTGCCGACTGGTTATCCCGTGATAGTCTAGTTACTAATCTTGGGATGCTGGTTGGCCGGACTGCCGATCCGTGACGCTATGGCCAAGGTCGGGCAGTTGCTCCGGTGCGCTCATTTGCACGGCCTTAGCACGGACACGTACGGCTGCCGGTACTTATAAGCATCATTCGGTGCCCGTACGGACCGGGTACGGATATGCAAATCGGCGGCCGGATCAATAGCCGGCCCACGTAGGACCGGTTATTCATCCGACTGCTGTAGGAATAGCCTAGCGGCTATTTCTACGGCTGCCGGATGAATATCTTATGCCAAGAAATAAAGCATTTAAAACTTTGCCACTTAACGTAGTTACATGCAAAACAAAAAACATTTAGGCCTACAAAACACGGTGCAAATGTTTTCTGTATTATTGACAGTACTAACTGATGTAGCCTCTGTACTTTAGGACGTTATGGTGCTATAAAAAAAACTTGCATTATTATTATAAAATCTACTAATTGCCGGTATTAAATTTATTAGGCCCTACTACGTTTTCAATCAGTAAGCTGGGTAGCTCAAAATTAAACATACTTTGTGCAAGTTAGATTAGGCCTACTTCCATACTGCTGATTTGAAATAATTGGCGCTTGTTTTAGCCAGTGTCTGCCTGTCTCTGTTTTTCCTTTCTTTTTTACCCTTTCATCATGTCTTGGTTTGTTTAATTGCGGCACACCACATCGTTCCATAACGAGACAAGCTGGGTTTGCTGATGTACCAATGCCAGCACGACCAAGCACCTCGATATCAGAATAGATGGACCACTGCTCGCCAGTTTCTGACGTCGTTTTCCGACAGCGTCTGCGTGCGTTCGGCCAACAGTCACCAACTTTCCGTGCCATGTCATCTTCTCAGCACTTACGGCCGTCGGGCGTTTTCTGTTGCCACCGGCCCCACTGTCTGGAGCTCACTGCCCGATGAATTTCGTGATCCGGAATGTTCCGTATAGACAATGTCTTTCAGACAATCGCTAAAAACGTTTTTGTTTTCCCACTATTAGAGTGTCCAGCGCATTAGAGGTTTCTTTTACGATAAGGCGCTATATAAATCTACATTTGACATTGACATCTGTGTGTTGACAGACTGTCGGTTCATGTATCGCAGCGCGGCCTCGGTCAACGGCAGCTTCACGTCTCCCAACTTTCCCGGTCTCTATCCGCGACACACGACGTGCCATTATCTCTTCTACGCCACTGACGATCAGCGTGTCTTCATCAGCTTCCAGTACTTCGACGTCGAAGGAATCGAACCAGGGTACGTGCTGTGTAGGCCTATACTGACTGGTACTCTAACATCGCCCCGCGATAGGACCGAATCAGAATAAGACGTTTTAAAACTATTGTTTAACGTTAGTTATCAGTCACAATGTCACATGCATCTTATTATGCTAATGTGTTGATTTCGTCCTCGCCGCACACTGTTGCATTATTTAGCCTATCACAGCTTGTGCAATAGCAATAAGCTGTTGTAGGCCTATCAGCGATGTGCAAGTCAAAGGAAAGGCCACAATTTCGACCCTCCCCCACAGCTCCAACATTTTCAACCGATCGTCATGAAATTCAAAAACAAGAAAGATATTCAGGATGTGACCCCGCACGAAAAATTTGGTTGACGTGGGACGACGGGAAGGGGGTCTGCAAAAATAGCGAATTTGAGCTTACCGAAGGGTGTTTTCTTTCTTTGAGAAAATAACGATGATATAATTCATGCTGCTATTGTTGATGTCAGTGCAACAGTTAAAATGGAACACTATGTATAGGAACTATTTCTACTGTGTCGTAATCTTGTGATCATGGCCACGAGGCTTGCGACTCCCACGCCTCAAAGGAAAAAGAGCATATTTCCGGTACGGGCTTCGACAAACCCCAGACATTTCCAGGCCGTACCTCTGGGTTGGACATTGTATTAGGCTTTAATCGTATCGGCATAAATTGACCCGCAAGCCCAACGCCTACTCAATCGGATGAAGTGCAATTTCCACAATCCCACTGCATCCAAACACCTTTTGACGCGCTACAGCTATGCTGTAGCCTTGGACGACAATCGTGCCATAGACGTCCTACAGGCTGTAGGGCGTCTATGGCACGATTGTCGTCCGTCTGTCTGTCGTCTGTTCGTCTGTAACAAATGTTATGTGGCTAAACGGTAGGTCGTAAGGAAAAATTTTTACACCATTACTTAGCTCTGTGTATTAAATTTAAGCATGCAGAATTCTAGCGATCTAGTGCAAAAGGAACGTTTTAAAATTCGGAGTCGAATGAAGGGGTAGGAAAAAAGTGCGTTTTACGGAAAACTGGCCATATCTCGAAAACGGTGAGAGAAAGGACCAAAGTTATTATTAATTACTAATAAGAAGTGGCATAGGCTTTGTCACATAAAATGGAAATCAATGACCTTGGATGATCTTGAAGGCCGGTATGCGCTATTGTGGCTAAATGGTGTCTGATAGGGTTTAGGTTGCGATTGATCACTAATAGGAAGTGGCATATTGGCTTTCAAATGACATAAAAATCATCGACCTTGGGTGATTTTGAAGGTCAGTACTGCAACAGGAACTGTGTAGGCTGTAGCGCGCCTTCTTTAGCGACAGATGGGCTTTCTTGTCTTTTAACGTGCCGTCTAAAAATACATCACAGTATTGACCAAATTGCGTACTAGCAGGAACCTCTTTCTCTCTGTTTGGCAACGGCGTTCACTTAACTTGTAAGTGGTTTTAGCATTAAATTTTATTTATTTTATTCACACAGGTGCGATGCGGAGACGGACAGTGATTACATCGAGCTTTCCAACTTCAACGTTGAGGTGGTTGACCGTAAGATGTCTCGACTGTGCGGCAGCTCGTCGTCCGGTGTGTCGGGTACCAGCCTACCGCCAGGTGTCAGTAGCGTCTACCGGTCTGACGCCAGCTTCTTCCGAGTTAGCTTCTACTCCAATGACGTCTATGACGCCACCGGCTTCCAAGCCACATACCAGTTCCGCAAAGTGCGCGGTGCGTATTACGGACATACCATCTCGTACTCTGCATTCATCGGACTCTAATTTGTTGTCGGTAACTCGTGTCGGCACTTGTTTCGATTCTCGTATTTTTGCAGTAACCGCTCTTACTATTTGAAATACCTTTTCTTCGCGCATTCTCAAATACGTGCTTCCACACGCTGTTTTGATCGCAAACTTATGACCACTTTATTTCGACACAAGAGTCAGAATAATAAAAAACTATATAGTTTTTTTTAAATACGTAATCTAGTTATTAGGCCATGCCTCATTCCCGATTGTTTCTCCGATTTGGCGGGCATGTCGCCGACGTTATGCGTTATACAACTATAAACTTATAGGCGTTTGTTTTCTTGGCGATCTGTTTGCATCGCAATTTATATTTCGCAACCTGCCTATTTTACCAAAATAGTCCGCATTTTCTGCAGATATTCAAAAACTCATTTCAGGGTTATCAGTCACGCTTGGTACCGAAGTTTGTTTATTGGCTACAGAGCAGGCGGAGCGAAGAGCAACTTCGAATCGGATGATGTTATCGGAAGCTTCAACAACCAGACATGACAGCCTCGTTACAGCCGTCGTCACTGCAACCGCAGTGTTACATATCCTCGTGACAGAGAGCTGATTGCACGAATAAACTTTGCACGTGATATATCTGTGTATCGGCGCCAGTTTAGCCTACATCAATAACGTGTTTTCATACGTTTTGACCGGTTGTGCAGCTTCCCCTAAAGAAAAGAATTTGGTCACATTTTTGAATGCCGTTGAATTACATGCGTTGTCAGTACATTCCTGATTTTCAGCGTTCGGCATTTTTGTAATATAAAACAGTTGCTCTAGATATATGTAGGTCAAGTGACAAGGCGTAAAACCATTTTGGCAAGCTGTAATTTGTGTAATAAGTGTGATTTGCGTTGTAATCTTACAATTCTTAGTCTCAACTTATCGTCGATAACAATTTCGCATGTTTTTCGACACAGTGCATGTACAGAATGTAAATCACAGACTCGGCTGACATTTTGCTGCGGAAGCCTGATGATGATGATCTCCCCAGATCGTGTAGTTGGTTAACCCTCGCCCCCTGCCTTAAATCATAACGTCTTATACCCCGTTTACACGATCAAGCAAACATCGAGCAGACATCGAACGAGCGTCGTACAAACGTCGAGCAAGCATCGAGCCAGCTCGTCGAGCCAGCTTCATCGTGTAAACGGGGTATTAGCTTGCCAATGGTTTAACCGTAAACGTACGGTGCCAGGGACAGCAGATTTGTTCTCATTAGGCTGTTATGCTATGTAAACTTCTAGGTCTTGTGGTTATTTGATCGTGGTGCTTTTCTTTGTATAATGTCTTCTTTTTGTTTTTTGCTTTTCTTTTGACGAATAAGCGTGTTCATTAATTAGTGTGCCTGACGCCGTTTATTGACTACTCAGCGCCAAAGCCTAGCGGTATTCAGAGAGTTCAGCTTCTCAAACGTTTTGAGCCAACAGTAACCTTGTTTCCAGATTATGCAAGGTCAGATTATTTTTGTAATTATTATAATTATTTATAATTATTTCTGTAATTATTATAATTATCTGTGTCATGGTGTGATCAGGCGTTTGTGAGTAAAACGAGGTTGATAAGTCTTGACCAATACACGCCTTAGTAATGGCCAGTTCACATTTATATACGACGCCGACGAAACTCAACTCAACTTAACTGTTAGTAAATTTAAAAACTGGGACCCGATTCACCAAAAAATCTTAAGATAATCCTTAGACATTTTTTACATTTAAGATCGTCTTGGGACAACTAGCTTATTCACAGAACACTTGCGACATATCTTAAGATAGGCCTATATTTTAAGACAAAATAAAGCAGTTGTGTGACAAGCCTTAGCTGATCATCTAAAAAAATTCTGTGAATTCACTCAGGACATGTTGTAAGATGATCTTACGACATCTTAACTTTGGTCTTGTAATAGTCTTAAAACATATCTTGAGATAAATCTTTTGACAATGTCTGTGAATCGGGCCCCTGAAATATATAGCGCCGAAGTCTGCATGAACAAAATCGGGCTGCAACAACTCAGTGAAGCTGTAGTTGAAATCATGGTTAAAAGTTACAATGATTTTATCTGTCAGTCGACTCGCTGATCAAACTGGCTGTGTAGCAAATTTGTCAAACTGTTTAACCTAGCCTACTGATGTCATGTAATATTAGCAAAAACGAGGATTTTCTTCTGACAAAATTTACCACAAAAAGGCAGTTTATATATACACTGTACATTGTTCATAGTTAAGTTTGGCTAGTAGGCCTAGTTAACTAACGTTTTGGTCAATGCATTTATGATGTCAAGTCAGCTTTAACTGTTTCGTGTTATGCTATTGTAATGGCATGAATGCTAGTTAAATTATTGATCTAAACATGGCAATCAGTAAAATTTAATAGCTAATTAATTATAGTGATGCAATGTCGATTACTTTTTATCTTTGTATCTTGATCTCACATTTCTTTTAAAAGTTGTGCTTAATTTGTATATTTGTTGTCTAAAGTTGATTAACACTTTTTATTGCACACTTTGAATACCAGCTTAAGAAAATGTCGTAATTTTCGTCTGTTGAGATCGAAAAATGCGGTTTTAGTCTTGAACTTCCTAATCTTATTCTAAAGGTCTTAGTTCTAACATCTAAGGATTAGGTCCACCATCCTAGGATTATGGCTGTTTTTATCCATTTCGCATTGTAGCTTAAAACTGTCTGAAACAAAATTCCATGAGAGTTTTAGTTTTGTTTTGGTTTTTTACTTTTTTGTCCTACGGTACTTGAGTAACTGTCAGTTACAAATGCTGACAGTTGTTTACACGACCTTCTTCCCCAACGACGAAACTCAGATACTAATTCTCGACTCTGACGACATACCGCCTATCCCATACCACGAACGAGAACTAACAAATATCGGTCTTTTATCCACTTTGCCCTGGCTAAATACCAATAAATTAAAAAATATGAACATATATAACAGTGTGTGCTTTGTTTTGGTGTATTTAGAAATATATATGTGGATGTGAACCGGACTTACAGGAGTGTTGAGTGTAGACTATTTCGTATTTTGTATGCTCTATTAGCTATGTGTAGTTGCTACTTTTATGTTTGTATATTTTTTAGCCATCGGCTATCGTTTTTATTAAACCCGAGTGGAGTTGAGTTGAGTTGAGAAGCTTATGGTACGGTTGTTGTCTGTCTGTCTGTCTGTCCGTTGTCGTCGTCTGTAACGAATGACTTGTAGCTAAACGGTAGGTCATAGGGGAAAACTTTTTACACGAGTTTTTAGCTCTGTGTCTTAAACCTAGGCACGCAAATTTTTAGCGGAATATTTTCAAATTTGGGGTTGAATGAAAAGAGTAGGAAAAATGTACGTTATTTAACGGAGAGCTGGCCATATCTCGGAAAAGGTGAAAGATACGGCCAAGGTTACTATTAATCACTAATAGGAAGTGACATACGCTCTGTCAGATGAAATGAAAATCATTGATCTAGAATGACCTTGACCACTGGGCTTCCTGTAACTTATCACAGAAACGCGCAGCTGTTTGCGGTCTAAGCCACATAGTCAGTTGCTTTGTTGACATGTTCGGCGCTAGGAACCTGAAGCTGGGAGAAGCAACGGGGGCCAAGGGCCAGGAGCACGGGGGCAATAATTGTTGTATGTAGGCCAAACGTTAACCATTTTTTATGTGTGCAACAGAAAGACGTAACGGGGACTAGTGGCAGAGCTTTAGGTCATGGGGGCGAAACCCTCCCCCTCTGAAGCTGAAACACTTAGCTTTTGGACGTTCAATGGAAGCCGCAAATTTGATATATGGAAACGCGCAGTCACAGATGTCAGTGTTATCTTTCGAAACTGACGTTTAATAAGTCACATCTTGGTATGTGCATGGTTACCAGAGGGCACTTTATCGCCATCCAAATTATTCCTGGGGGCAGCTGGTGGCAAGGGCAAGAGCACGGTGGGCGGCATGCTTCTCCACCTCCCTTATTCCCTCCTCCCTCTGGCGCCGCTCATGCTCGTTGATGACACGTGCGTTGGTGCAGACAGACCAGGCTAGATCGTGCAGTAATCAAGCGCCGCTGAAGTTAGCATTTTAATAAAATAAAAGCAGCAGAAAAGTCACGCGTTTTTGAGCCAAAAGTTATTTGCGAATTTTGCGACAAAAGTTGCAATATCAAAATTTGAATAAGCTTTTAAAGAAGTTTCGAGATTGCGGTTCAAAGACGAATGGGAAGCGGCCGACGTCGCTGTGCGCTTTCTGATGCGTCGCTCGTTTTTACAAGGTTGCTAGTTTATATGAACATAGGCGTATAAAACCTGATTGAAATGGGTCGTGTACACGCATTAGTTTTAAATTTACTGGTGCACGTTTCTGCCAAAAATCAGCAAAATTAGAGGAAATCTGATAATAACGTCACAAAAATAAAAAGTGTGCCGTTTTGTGAGACACAGCGTGGATATACATGTATCTCCCGTAGGTCTGCATTCATACGTGTCGATGTTCGTTCAGCCGGGTAATTTGCGTACGTCAGGAGATGACAAATCAAGAGGCAATGGAAAGGAAGCGAAGAGACAGTCGATCGTCGGATGTAGGATATACACGACACGTTCTTACTTGACATGTAGAACGATGGTTTGATGTCGACAGCCTGACGTGCGTGAGAGAACTGAACATAATAATCTATGATGTACACATGCACTGCAATCAATGGCGGACACTAAACTTGACTAGTTCAGTAGACCGGACACTAGCTGAAGTTAACCTACGTAGGGCCTATAGGCCTACAACTCACATACGCGTACGTTATGTCGTGGCTACACGCACCGATTTCCTCGTCCGAGGTGTTGTTGTCCGAAGTCGCCGAGCCTTCCGAGGTTTGAAAACCTTATCCGAGGTAATCAAACGGAATGTGCATGCTCATTCTTTCCGATTTTTTTGGACGAAAATTTTTGTTTGTTAATTAAAAATATACCAACAGAACCTCCAACAAGGAAATCTGACGCGTCGTCCGACGTGTCCGATTTCCTCGTCCGAGATGATCGAACAACACCTAGAACGAGAAAATCGGTGCGTGAAACCACGGCCTTACGCGCGTCGTTAGGTACATGTTCACCAATTGGGCACTGAAGGAAAAATGTTAACGTTTCGGTTTGGAGAACGTAAGCCTCAAGAAGCTGAAGTTATCGTTATACACGGTAATGGATTACGAGACAGACATTCTTGGATGCTTAATCTTACACTTTGCACCGTTACACGCGTCGCTGTGCTACCTTGTGAAGCGATAACTCGGGTTCTGAGTAGGCCTACGACCGCTTTTACAGCGTTAGTTTTTTTGCAAACTGTTAAACTTAGTCCATTTTCCTGGCTATTTTTGTCGTCAAATAAAGTTTTAATACCGAAAATGTCAGCGTTATGTCTATTCGTAGCTTATCTGTGTGAAATTTGAATCATTAGACTTCAGCGACATTGCAGCTTATCACGCACGCATCCCGCGTGCCGCAGCTATCTGCGCTGGTTCATTCTGCTGCTGAAGCTGATGACTGACAAAGACTTCTAGCAATGATGGAGAACTCATCGTTGTGGAGTGACGTCGCGAATGACGTCACCACATCTCCGTCATCACAGCAGTTTGACAACCTGACGAATCTTGTGTTAAAAATCATCAACATCATCGTCGGAACAGTTGGAATCTTCGGCAACTTATTTGTGCTCATCGTCTTCATCTGGTTCACCAAGATCACAGAGAAGGTTACCACGTAGATTCTTGTCTGTTAATTTACCAGCACCCAAATTAACTGCTATAGGTTAGGGCTAAGCTTAGGGTTAAGGATAGGGTTAAGGTTAGGATCAGGGTTAGGGTTAGGTTTGGGGTTAGGGTCAGGGTTAAGGTTATGGTTAGCGTTAACAATAATGATTTGGGTGCGGATGAATTAACCGACAAGTACCGGTGTATTGCATCAAAACATCGCACGATACTGACTTATAACAACATTTTGACTATCGGAATTCTGTAATATGACATCTTATATAAAAACTGATTACAACTCGGCTTGTATGACTAAAATTTAGAAAGACGTAACAGCAACGGGTGCAGTTTCCGCTGCATTACAATGAAGCTTTGTTTCTATGCTTTACCGGCTTCGGCGAATTAAACGATGATGAAAACATGAACCTGTCTTTTCGTTCTGCTGTGCTCTGACCGATTTGTTCGCCATAATTATTTTGTAGCGTGCATTTTTTGCATCAGACAGTCAGTGTAGTTAAGCAACCGTTTTGAGTATGACTCTTGCCTTGTTGTTCTTTATTCAGGCGATAAACATTTTGATAGTCAATCAGAGCGTCATAGACACTTGTGCATCTTTACTAAGTCTACTGAACGCTGTTGTCGAAGTGGATGACACTCATATGAAACCCAGCAATGTCTATGATCAGTTCAGTTGTCGTATATGGCTCGCCAGGGCACCGCTGTGGTCTTTTCTGAATACGTCGACCTACGCCATCCTCATCACAGCATTCGAGCGCTACTTCGCTGTCATTCATCCCATCTGGTACAATCCCATCCCATCTATCCCATCTGGTACAATGTAAGAGCTGGCAAAACGTACTAATTTAGTTCCGTCAGCTGTCCAACACTGTAGATTTTTGTAACATTAGACGCGTTCACGCGGATGCGTCGAGTGTTCTGTTTGAATATGACTACGGTATTGTGAATAAGAACGCGTCGCCTATGCCAGTTTAGGACACTGGTATTAAGCCAGACCAGCTACAAAATTGCCGGTATCGTTCAACACATTAAGTAGCTCACGCTGGTGTCGTTTGGATCATTTTTATCGCGAAAAGGTCAAGTGTTTTAAAATCAAAAAACGTCTGATAAAGCAAACGTTATTCCAGACTAGCTGCTTAAAACAGTTACTGATTTGACCTAATTGATGCTATTCTTCTTTGGTTTATTGCCATAATGCTGCTCACATTAACTACACTGAAACATTATTAGAGAATTATGCGCAACATGAAAGCAGCAGCATGGAAATATCTGTGACATTTTTGTGGTTTCGATGTTCTGAATTCCGAAACAAACTGCTAAGCATCTATAAAATTACCATACTAGCCTATGTGCGAATCAAATTTGGATGTGTTTTGTTTCTTATCTGACTGAGACTGTGTTGGTTGTAGCAAAACGTCAAAAAGCGCGTCTTACGTATTTCAGTCATGATCACGATCTGGATCGTCATCCCGGCTTTCGTAATACTCATGGCATGTGTCACCAGCGATATCATCGAAGGGGTCTGCGTACCGTGGGGCCTCTTAGGCCGCTTCATGGACATAATGGTAGTTTTCATCACTTACCTTCTGCCGCTGTCGCTGATGACTTTCTGCTATTCTCGCATTGTCCATTCTCTGCGTACCAAGGTATATAACTCAACACTTTATCCTTATTTCCACTGTAGCTTTGGCCTCTGTAATAACTGTACATCTCCAACTACGTAGGCCCTAGGCATACTAGGTCTAAGTAAGGGCTACACCACGATTTCCGCTGCGATGAATTTCCAATAAAAAGCACTACATTTAAACCTTTAACCCTCGATCAGTATATCAGAGAAAAGCCCACGATCGAGGGACGCTAAGCACTTCTGACCACCATCGTGACTCGTAGGCAGCACTATAGTATTAAGTAAGCCTGTGGACTTTTTACCCTGATTGTATTACTAGCTTTTAGCTTCAGAAGATATAACGACAAACCGGACCGTAATCACCAAAGTCGTAAATTGATAGACATCAGCATCCCGCCATATTTAACTTACACGCGCGTTTCGCTGCCCTGCAATTAACTCAGGTTCAAAACCGGCGGCAACTCAACCACACTGAAGAAAAACAATGTTCGATTTATGGCCAATCCACACCTACGACACAACTCAACTCAACTGTCGTGACTGTGGCTGACAATGCAACTAGAATGCGCTCGTGAGAGTGCATATCTCCGCCAAAAAGTAATTTAAACACTACTACTGTAAAATGTAAAAGTTTTCACAAGAGGGCGCCACCGTTCCTGCCGGTTAACTAAAAAGCGGTTGTGTACAGTGTCTGAAAAAATATCCTTCCAACCAATCATGCGGCAGTAGTACGGCTATCGGGCTATATGGGTCTAACATAAATAGTGCTATTGAAGCAGCTTTGACGCAGTCCACTGGTATCGTACGCATCTGCTTCGCGAAAATCCTCGTGCGTGCATACTTTTTGCAACTTTTTTCTCTTCGCTGTCAAAATTAGCTTTTTTTCGTGACAGTGTATTCGTATTATGCAGCTTATTTAGTCTTAAAGCAATTCAGATGAATGGTGTTGGTTAACAGATGTGTAATTGTAGGATATTAGTGTCCACAGTTAATGCATATTCATGAAATACGATGGTGCTACGCGATTGGTTGGAAGGCTTTTTTTCCAGACGTTGTACTGAACTGCTTGTGTTAACTGTTCTCAATTTACGACATGTGGAGATGATGATGAGTCATCGTGTACACACACACACACACAGAACGACGGACAGAACGACCAATCTCTTTATCTCCTCCAATGTTCACTACCTTCACCTTGGCGGAGATAATAACGTCATTAGCAATTAGCATTGTGTTTGCTAGCCCGGCTGAGCAGTTGAGTTGAGTAGTCGGCAATTTGAGTGTACACCTACGACGTGTGAATTTGCCATTAATCGTTTCAATTTTGCCGATCGATGCTGATTCAGGTGAACGCATCGAGTGCAAGCGTGAACGCAGCAGGACGCAACGCCGTCGTGACGTCGCTGATGATCTGCTGCGGATTTATCGTGTGCTGGACACCGAGCGCCATCATGAACTTCATGTTGATCGTCGGATACATCACCGACGTGTCGGGCGTGTTCTATGATTTCGCCACGACGACGGCGTTTATCAACAGCTGCGTTAACCCTTTCATTTACGCTGCCAAGTACCGCGAGTCAGTTCGTTCCAGACAGAGCCAAGTACCGTGAGTTTCAGAAGGGCATCAGACGCATGCTTCGCAAACACGTCGAGCCTTCGGTTCTGCCTGTGCAGATGCGAATTTCCAGCGTCGCTGGTCGTACAACGAACACTGATCGGCAGTATTAGTTGCCGGACTGATGGAGTGGTTAAGCCAGTACGCAGTACGAGCTTGTACCACCATTCCAGACAGAGCGGTATCGTATTGAAACCACGCGCGGATCGCACGGACTACACCGTCGTTTGCTTTGTGACTGGAGACAAAAGTTGCGAAACTTACGGTGGGCTGCCATTGCATTTTTATGCGCAACAGCAGAATGCATCGCGCGTCTTAGCCATCGTCTAGGCGTCTGTACGTCCGTCAGTCCGTCACACACGTGAGCTGTATGAAAACGGTGCAAGCTACGATCACGAAATCTTCAATATTGGCTGCCCCAAGGACTCTAGTTATCGTGACAAAATTTCGTGTTTCTGGATGAAGAGGTTCCCCTCGAACGAGGGTGTCAAAGAGGAGTACCCCTTTAAAAAGACGATATTTTGCCAGTATTGGCTCTTCCAGTGTAAAAACGGTTGCACGTAGATACAGACATGTTGCTTATCATAACAAGCACTGGTCATGGGCTTTTTAATTTTATCAACATCGATGACCTTGAACGACCTTGAACCCCAAAAGGTTTTTTTCGTGAATTTTTTGTAAGTTTTGGCTGCAGCGCACATTTCATAAGTGAATTGCGACGAAATGTCTGAAAACAGACCAAGACAACCTGCAGTTTAAGTGCCGACCCCTTAGGTTCGAGGGGGTCTGCGCACGCAAGCGTAAAAGAGAGGTACCCCTTTAAAAAGTGGTTATTTTACTAATATTGCCTCGTCTAGCATGAAAACAGTTGCAGATAAGCACATGCATCCTGCTTATGATAACAAGCACTAGTGACGA
>Ga0209454_1001802_pt1 | contig 13922 bp, 9 predicted proteins | sample WorMetHERISLAND1_2_FD_187400 | JGI IMG/M metagenome (GOLD analysis project Ga0209454, IMG submission 187400) | Marine gutless worms symbiont microbial communities from Max Planck institute for Marine Microbiology, Germany - Olavius geniculatus... | ecosystem: Host-associated > Annelida >...
CAATTATTTATTTACTGTAGTGATAGAATGGCAACAACAGTTTTGTTACTTGAATACATTCGATTGTCAAATAATCGCAGTTTAACGGAATATTGGAATTTTTGCTTCATGGAATTTAGTAAATTAACATAAATTGACGTATTTGCATTAATTATTTTAACTCTCGTTAATTTTTTTGACGCGTGTTAATTTATTAATGCATTTAAGCGCTAATTTGACAGTTCTACTTACAAGTAATTGTTATTGCCCACATTTTCTAATTTTTGTGTAGAATATTTGTTGTCATAGTTATTTTAGACCTGTATATATGGTGGCTGTCAAACAATGGTGTCTATATTCTTCAAAGCTGTTTTTCCTTGCTCTTCTTTCTTTCCTCCTCATTTCTTTGTTTCTTTTTTTCCCATTTCTGTTTCTGATGCTTTTCAGTGGGGTCTGGGGCATAGCTCCAGCCACCATCAACATTCTGACCATGGATAACACGTTTTTGGAAGCAGTGTACAAAAAATGATGTTTTACAGGTTTTGCATTTTTCGTGTGAATGTCTGTTGAATTTTATGATGAAGCATTTGCTTCAAGGTTTCTGTGGTGTAGACTTCCCTTGCCTCAAGTGATTTCTGTGTTTGTTCATTGAAAGGTGAGACCAACTGTCATCATCATCATCATCATCATCGACACCATCGTCCATTAAGCCTGGACATCCACTCAGTCATGCCTGCGGACATTGATTCCACGCCATCTGTCGTCTCTGTGGCAGATCATGTTGAACATCTCACTCACTCTGCAATGGGTTGGTCATTAGCAGCATTGTTTTTTTCTATGACTGCAACAGACCGTTAACTAACAATATACAAGTAAAAATCTTGATCACAATGTCATGTTGTGGGGTGCAACATAAAATTACACTATAAACATTGGTCATCAGAGATTTTTGGCTGTTATAAAGTCCAAAGTTTTAATAGACTTTTAATTGATTGAAAAAGTTTGATTATTTTTAGCAATATTTTACATTGCAAGATAGTTTGCCAACATTATTATTACGGTCAGTTGAGTTTCTTAGTTTAGCTTAGTTAGTAAAACATTGGTCTCTGTCTACTAGGTTGCTTTACGCCATGCCCGGTTAGTGCTTAGATGGGTAGCTATCTGTCTGCTGGCTGCTAATCCACTTACTATATAACCGGCTATCTAGGTCAATTCAGCCAGACCATCCCATCATGCTAGGTGCGGTGAGTACCAGCAAAAGCTGGGGCATAAGGAGGCACACTGTGTGATGCATTAGTGCCGTATCTACGGTCTTGTAGTGTAAGCTGGTGTCTGGCTGAGGGCTGAAGGAGTTGAGATCAGCGCCGCCCTGTGGGCTTTACGACTCCAGAGGGACTTTTCATTATGAGCGTATTTGAGTGACAGAATCGGCTGACAGAGACAGACAGCTCTATGTATATGTTGTGTTTTGTGTTGCTGCAGGATTTGGTCTGCTGCACTTTGTCTGGCAGTTTCCGTCAAGTCCTCACATTCTGTTCTCACTACTCATTGGTCGGCCTGTCATAGTGCTCGGCTCCTCATATTCTGAGAAGCAGATTCGTGCTATTGTCAATGCACTGTGGACGTTCGTGCCTGGACATAAACAGTAAGGTTGCTCAGCATGTGTTGGGGCATTGTTGTCAGTCATATATAATGCTTTATACGCATTGATTTGCCAGTTGTTATTTTTCAGTGTTATCAGATGCGAGAGGCACACTGCTGTTGCTGTTGCAATGGCTTTGTGGTGCAACAGTTAGAGAGTTGGACTTCGATTAAGAAAATAGTGTTTTGACTCCTGGTCAAATGCAGTCAAATGGATACTACTTGGACATGTAAACCATTTTGACATTTGACTCATGTCAACTCAGCCTTCCATCCTTCCAGGGTAGCTAAGTCAGGTACCGGCTTGCCCAGCTTTGTTTAAGGGTATGTTTACCTATGTTGGATGGCAGATGATCTGATATGGCAGGTGATGCTCTGTAACTTTGAGATGGGTTTCCATGTGATGCGCTACAGACCCCTTTAATCATTTTATTTTTATACATGTCACTTGATGTATGCTGTATGTTGCAGTGAACATTGTCAAGTGTTACCGTGGACCACAGTGCCCCTGACACAAGCTAGTCTGCACAATATCAAACTGTGTGGCTTGGCACTGCCTGAGAAGAAAACTACTGATCATGCACTGTTCGGCGTCTCGAAGAAAATCCAAGTGAGACTTAATTCTACGCATTGAAACCACTTTACATAAACATTTTAAATTAAACACATTACATTTACATTAACCACTGTTTATGTAAAGCTTTTTGTTAAAAGTACTTTGTTAATTAAAGCACTTTCGTTAAAACTAATTTGTTATTTCAGCATTGTCTAATGCTTTTTATTTGCCAGCATACTTTTGCATCGTGTAGAATGGTGTGATTGATAAATTGGCTCTGATCTTGTTAATTTTATTTAACTGGTTATTTGCAGATGAACAAAGCAAGTAAAATATTTTAATCAGTTGATTTTTGAATTAATTCTCAGTCAGATAATGTTTGCATTATTATTTTTCACATCTTGAGCCAAGTATTGACATTTAAATGTGTAATTGTTATCCTCTAGATGACAGCGTTTTAACTTGCTCTAGTCATGTATTTATCACAAAAATGTTTAGAGCAAGATGCATAGCACTGTGAAGCAGTGGCGCTTGTGCTGTTCAGTTAATGCACTATCATAGCTGTAATTGATGTAATTTGTTCGTGCAGAACTATGTCACCATATTGAATATCAACAAGAAAACATTATGGAGCCCCAAATACACAGTACGCCACACTATTTGTCAGTAATGCTTTTCGTGCTGAGATGGCTTAGGTGAAAATTGTAAAACTGCATTGTGTACAAGTGTGATGTGCTGTTGATGCAGTATTTAGCTTACGATTGCTATGCGTATTTCGGAATGTTTGTGTTGAATTGCTGTTCTCTTTAAACATTCTGAAACAGATACCATAATTAATTATTTCAGTATGATAGAAGCTATCAGTATGATGAGTTTATTTCTGGTGTCATTTAATGCCTTATTTTATGTATTTTCAATTTTTATGATAACAATTTTTCCTCAGGCCCACATGTTACGTAGCAGTTATTGCAGTAGTCGTAGTTGGTTGTATTACAGTTGCACATACGTGTACAATATGCTCGAAATGTACGGACAAAAATACATCCAGTGGCAATAAAACAAACTCTTTGACCCTGTCTTATGCACGGCTGAGAGTTTATACATTGTTAAAAATGGCTTTGACTGTGAAATTTTTTTAAAATTTATATTTGATGGGTAAGACAAAGTGATGACTGCGATGTGTGTATAATGTTTCCAATGTAGCATTTAGATTGTTTTTCTGTGCAGGGAAATATGTTGGTGGAAATTGTGAATGCGAAAAAGCAGTTCACGTCAGACAGCACTTACATCTCTTACATCCACTGGTAATTAAACCGGATTCTTGTTCGCTGATTATGAGCTTGTGTCTAATCTGCTGTAGAGTGCGGTGACGTATAGTGCTTGTTATTTGCACATAATCATAGCCATATACAAGGGGTTTGCCGGTTGAAACCTCCAATGTGTCGGGAAGTTTTTTTAGTGCACAAAGACAAAACAAATGTCTGCTGTGCAGCTTTGTCAACAGATTTCAAAGAACAAGACACAGTTATTTGCATAGCATATTAATGAATGAAAGACATTGCCATGAAATGTGTTTTGAATGCTGTTAATGCATCAAAATATGAACCTCGCTGGGAGAGGTCCCAGCATCCACAGACCCCTTAGCAGGATTTTGGGAGACGAAAAAGGGACAGAAAGGGAAGGGAGGAGAATGGAAGAAGATTTTGTTCAATGTTTGTTTCCGTTATTTCTCTGACATGTGGGACACCAGGAAAGCATCCAGTCTGTAAATTCTTCTCTATTGATCTTCATTGTTATTTGAGATCTTTGAAGGACTTCGCTGAACACATCTTCACCATAGAGATCTGGCCAATTAAAATTTTAGTAGTAATACCAACAGTCCCCACTGTGATCGGCCGCTTTGATGTGGTGGTGGGGCTTAGTGCTTCGATGACCTGAAAGATTTCTAAAATCTGTAGGGTAGGAGCCAACAAAGAGCCAACCAAAGCATTTTGTTAGAACTGGTACATTATCACTGCTCACATGCTGATTAATTTTCAGCTTTTATGCCGATTTCAGCTTTACAGCCGTTTATGGCTTCACAGCTGTTTATCTATGGCTTTACAGCCGTCCGTGGTTTCACAGTTGTTTCCTGTAACCTTATGGTTACATTCGGGGACGCGCATTGATACAGCCTCAGTGCTGGGCAGGTGTAACAGCTTGCCCACCACGGAGGTAAGGTAAGGTAATATCAGGGGTATTCATTTCATATGTTGTCTTCGTAAGGTCCCCCAGTATTCTTTGCACATTAAATAGCTTGTATTTTTAGTGTGCCATTTTGTGTCAGTTATTGAAATAAAACTGTTTTTGCAGATTTAAATGTGGCTGTAACATGTTTGTTTAACAGCAAACTGTTTGAAATAGCAATGAAGGCGTACATATATTACCATCGACTGATGGTGGGAAAGTGTTCAAGTGGTGAAGAAAGGTTAGTGAAGCAGTTATATCTTTGGTGATGAGTCGAGTTTTGACTGCAGAGCTGCATAGGCAGATTGTTTTTACGCGCAACAGCATGTAATGCTTTGTGCGTCTTAGCCATCGTCTAGGTGTCCATCTGTCTGTCCATCCGTCTGTCTCACCATGGCACTGTATCAGAATGGCAACACCTAGAACCATGAAATCTTCACTGTGGGCTGCTCCAAGGACTGTAATTTATCATGACAAAATTTCGTGCCCCTGGGTGAGAGGATACCCCTCGAATGATGGCATCAAAGGGGTACCCCTAAAAAGACTTTATTTTGCTGCTATAGGCTAGTTTAGTGTGAAAACTGTTGCAGATAGGTACAGACATGCTGCACATAATTACAAGCACTGGTGACTGGCTTTTTAGATTTATCAACATCGATGATCTTGAATGACTTTGAACCCCAAAAGAGGGGTTTTTTGTGAATTTTTCGTGATTTCAATCTGCAACACACGTTTTGAGAGTGAATTGCACCAAAATAGCTGGAGATAGACCTGGACAACCTGTGAAGAGGAACTGCTAAGGCTGTCATGCATCTCATGAGCTTTGCTCAAATTACTTGTATGCAAGAGTTTAAGTGTCAAATGAGCTGATTATGTGAATAGGCAAATAATTGATTTTGTTAGTTTGATTTCTCAGTCTTTCTGTTGCATCTTTTCTTTCTTCACTTCATCCAGAAATGGCAGTGTTATTTCACAGTGCCCTTAACTGGTCCGCAGAATGAAAGTTATAGTATGACTTTTGTCTAGCATTGTCTGCTTAACTGTCAGCAAACTTACTGTGATGTCTTATCATTATATTACCTCTATGGTTTTACCACTTTAATGATTCTATTTAGTGTTTACCTGCTTATTTTGTACGGTATGTTGAGCATTGTGCATATATTTAAATGTGACAGTGGAATTTAGCAGTTTTCTGCTCCTGTTGAAATAACAAATCTATCGCAAGCTCTTAGCTTAGGAGACTGGCATGCTCTACGCATGTCATGATGGTTATTGCGACTTACCATGTAGCCACAATACCGCCTGATTGGCACACCATAGTGCGTTATGATTTATGACCCTTCAAGGTCATCCAAGGTCAATGATTTTAATGTCATTTCAAAGCCAGTATGCAACTTCCTGTTAGTGATCAATAGCAATCTAAGCCCTATCTTGCTCCGTTTAGCCACAATTAACCCGTTACAGACGACGACGTCGATAGCAGCAGCTCACGCGAGCAGCTTGACCCAATGCATTGCAGAACCACATACACACATACGCTGTGTTGATTAGACGTGCCTGACTACTATGACTAGCTTAGCGCCAAGTGTGTGCCAGTCAATACTTATTAATCTTTTGCAGCTTAATACTATTTTTGTGTGCATTGTGCAGTCTGCGGGACGTGGCATTAACTATCAAGTCATCTGCAGGCAAATGCTCTAAGCTAGAACTGGCTGAAGATGACTTTCTGATAGTAAATGTACGTAAGCAAATTACACGTTGTTAGATTGACGATCCAGTGCTGCTTTCTGGTGAAAATGATATTTGTGGACTGGACATACTGATTGCAGTATACATGTAGTTACATCTGAATTTGTTAATATACATGCATATGTACACTTGATTGGTGCTGGTTGTATACATGTATTTGTGTCTGGTCTGACATGTTGCAGTTGCATTGGCTAGTGGCTTAGCAGTAGGTAGTCAGACTTGCAATTAAGCAATCATGTGTTTAACTTGGGGCTTGCTGTTTGAGGCGATCGATCGGTCGATTGCCTAAATCGATCGCCTAAATGCCCTTCAGGCGATCGATTTTTCAGTCGCCTACTTGCTGCTGCCAGCGGCCACGGTAAGATTTTTGGTCGACTGACGCAAATTTGCAGTATGTTTTCACTCTGCCGTCGTGTGGTAATAGAAAAGCAAACTTCAGCAGGCATAAGCGATACTAGAACTCTTTAAAAAGACACTCTTTTTCTACAATGTTTACGGTCATTGCGCACTTAGGAACCCAAAATTCGTAAAAATGCATTTTTGGTTAGGGCTCCACATCAGATTCTGTAAACCACTAGCTAATTTTTTTGAAAAAAATGAAGGAAAGAAGTTGGAAAAAAGAAAAGAAGTAGAAGCAAAAATAAATGGGTTGGTGCGACTTGGAGGCAATTGCTTCCTGGTGCTCAGGTGGAAGGGACCCCTGATGCCTGATCTTAGCATATAAACTATGTAGTGACATGACCCCATCATAATTTATTGCCTATTCGATCGCCTACCCCATGCGGCGCAATCTGTTTTTCAATTGCCTCTCATTTTCAAATGGCAAACCCTGGTTTAACTCCCAGTTCGCTTATTATCAAGCGATTACTGCTTGGATGGGTGACTGTTAAGCCATCTTGGTGTGTAATCAACCAGGAGGTCAACTCAGCCTCCATCCCTCCAGGGTAGATAAACCGAGCACTGGTCTGGTATTAGAGGGGTGCGTTCACCTGTGTCAGGTGGCAGGTAACACTATGTGATCACATATGGCAGGTGATGCTCTGTGAGTCTGAGATGCATTCCGTCTCGTAATGTGATTCTGTTCATCGTTGTATTTGCAGTACTTTGTGGAAGTTGTGATGAAGCAACAACAGCTGCAGTCGACACATGATTCAGGTTGACACATTGCACTTTGTACTCGCTGTTTATCCGTTTTTGTTTTTCTGTCCATTTTGTGACTTGTGTCTGGAATTAAAAAGTCAGACAAAATTGAAATTTGTTGCACAGATTGAATGGTCATTTTCTATGCCATGTTTTGAAAATTAATTTTCTATTTAATAGCTCTTGCAGAACTTATGTAACTTGTGCAAACACTTTAGTTGAACAAAAGCTGATTATTATACATCGGAAAACATTTCGTCCTTTGTAACAAATTTTTTATGTTATGCTGTGTTTGTATACTGTTGCGTAGATGGTGAGAAAGACCTGTGTCATCTCAGACAGATGCATTGTCATACTTTCAACTTGTGATTCACGTAAGAGAAGTTTTTTCAACAATGTGTAACAGTTTACAATATGTATATTTTTGCAATATGTATATTGATTAGGTCAGACACTAATTCCTTCTTTTCTGATTCCAATCTTAAAAGTTATTTGCCCATGAATTCTCACCACACAGACTGCTGGAACGCATTGATGTTGGTATATATCTTGATTAAGTTGATTAAGTTTCTATTTTTTAGTTTTTAGTGAATTTTCTGCTTTGCCTACATGATGTAGAATAATCCATTTCAAACACAGCAACCAACATCAGTAGTGATCTTTTAATTCACCCACTGCTGTAGAGACTTGTTTCAGGTGTGATGGGATCTTTAATGATTGCTGAATTTCAATTTTACTGCAGTGTACATCGGTTAAAGAATTCTGAAAATAAGTCAGTACTTGATGCAATTATGACCAAAGCTTACTTTGATTTGGCCACTATGTACGTATACCTGTACTACTTATTGATATGTACGTATGTTTGGGTGACAGGCAGCAATCTGTTGGCTTGATTCAGTGACTGATGTTGGTTCTGGGCTGGAGGTTTCTTCTCATTTCACCAGCTGCCATCTTCAGATGCCACTGCAGTTAAAACATTATTGACTGTAGCCATGCTGTTTATTCATCTTTACTCGTTTTCAGTATTGCTGCACTGAGCACTCGTTTTTATTCCTTAGACAACTTACATTCTTTGCAGTCATGTGGTTAAATACTGACTTTAGCATTGGTTGTGTGTCAATTTGCATATGACCAATATCATTTAATGTCTTTCGTCCACTATTAGCTTGTACTGCACAATACATTTGGTGTACATGCAGTGTTAACTTTGTTAAGTTGTCAAATTTTCCATCTGTAATATTGATGTTTAGTGGGTTACTTGGAAGAACTAAGTGAACTAATGATTAGCTCGGGGTCTTCACTTCTTAAAGCCCCATCATTGGCAACCTAGTATAGGAGTAGTAGGGTAGGGAACATGCTCAAATTTTGGCTGATACAGAAGTCGGCTGACTGTACACAGCTGAAAACGTGCAATATCTCTGAAACATGGCAGTATAGGACCTTCAGACATAATGACCTTCGATGACCTTGAACTGCCATTATGCTCTCCATCGCACAAGTCATGCGTCTTTGGAAGCCCACCAAGAAAATTTCAATAAAGATGGACCCTCACTCTCAGCAGCCACTCTCTGGCCATTGAATCAAAAAAGATTGCAGCATCCTGCAGCTTAAACATAGTTTTGTCATTACAACTAGTAAGCTAACCAAACTCAGGACTGTACAGAATATGCTGTCAAACTGTCTGACTGGGGTCAAACTCCATCACTGGAATTTGCTGGATAAAGCTGTACGAAATCTTGAAATGAGGATGTTGTGGCTTTTATAGGCCTTTGGTTTGATGTTTGTGTGCTGTACAACTTGATGTGGACTTTCAACTTGCTGTGCATTTATCATACTTGTTGATACAGCAGCAAATCCATAACAAATCAAAGCAAATGGAGTATGCGCCTAAGCAGCAATTGCTGTACCAAAACCATTTAAGGATCATATATACCGATGATGTTTTTTTTTTATATATGGCATGACATTTTGTTCTATTGTGTCTAACTGTGTATAATCATGTTATTTTTGATTTGTTTGATGCTGTGCAAGTTCATTTGTGTACTGGTGTCGTGGAAAATTTGTCGCACCTGGAAAATTCTTCTCACCTTTATATTCTCCTAATGTAACTAACCCTAACCCTAGCCTTAATCCTAACCCTAATCTTAACCCTACCCCTTACCCATACTGTTGCATGTGGAAATTATTTTCCGGTGCAACAAATTTTCTGCTACACCGGTACTGCACATCAGTGTACTGTACTGCAATAATGTTTTGTTGTTATTCCGTTTGTTTAAACCTGCTTTGCTGTATGTCACCACAGGACACACATTGTTATCTTTTTTAATCTTGTTATGTTATTATTTACTTTATAGGATTTGTAATATGATGTACAGTACTAATTTGGTACTGTTTGATATATTTGCAGTTGTTTTTATGTATTAAATTATTTTTCTGTTCATGATTACAGTTTAGTAACAGATGCATATTTTTATTATTTGTACATAGTACAACATCATCATCATTCATCATTTCTGGCAAGCACCACTAAAAGTGCGTAGCGCCGAACGTAGACATCAATCTCCAGAGTGGACGGTTCTGAGCCAAGTCAACTGCAACTTACAGAGTTGTCATACAGAGCCCTGATTAACCTGACTATTTTATCTGGTATCCCCAGCCTTGTCAATAGTAACCATAGTGAAGAACGACTATGTGAATCGAAGGCAGCACGTAAATCGACATAGGCTGCATAAGTCGGAAAAAAAAACCGTTAAATAAAAATATTACGGATAGAAATATATCCTTATGCGGTTCACATTCGCACACTGTGATTACGAATACACTTTTTCATTTGTTCATGGTCTGATCTATGTTAAGTGTAGACTCGCAACATGTATGCCCCATGTCAAAAAGACGGAAAAAGTATAAACACTGCATAATGATTAACGAATCAGATTCAGCATGAGTGGTTTTATCTATTATTTCAAACATGTGAACAGTAGATGTTTAAAACAAAAAAAACCATAAACAAGCAGAGGTTAATTTCAGTGGGAATGAGTAGGACTGGGAATGAAATTCTGACACTTTGTTTTCTAGTAAGACAATCATTACCGGACATCTTTCGGTGTAAATCAGAAACTGTATTTGAATAGACAGATTAACTTCATACAACTGATGAGCAGACAATTTCCAGTTCAAATTTTATAACGCAACCAAGTTCACAATTCACTAATTAAAAACTAATTTTCGGCTGAGGCTGTGGTCAATATGCCATTGGGGCGCTAACAGGGTGATCCAGACCATTAGCAAATTATAACAAGGAGGGGGAAGACAGAGCGAGGAGCAAGGAGGTGGAGGTAGTGTTCCGAAACTTATTTTAAAATCAACTAAGCACTGGGGCTAATACGCTGCAGGGCAGAACATAAATTATCAACGTGCTGCTTCAGTGTATGGTTTGGTGCAACATCAATAAATATAGCATTATCAAAGAACGACCTGGTGCTGAGGAAAGTAATGCGAGAATAACAAGTGCCCAAGAATAACGAGTGTCGCAGTTTACAAATGGCGTTCAGTCCACACTGCATAGGGATGCCAGTTATATGCAGATATAACCCGCATATCACATATTTTTTCTCATATAATGGCATTTTCAAAATCGCATGTGCGAAAATTATGCCGTATGCGCAAAAATTCGCATATATGCCGCATATTTCCGCATATACATTCGCATTTTTCAGCATTTTCTTTGTCCGATGTTGTTTTAAGACCTTTAAATATTTTGGCGGCAGATGACTGCCGATACTTACAATTAGTTGAATAAATTGAAGTTGAAAATGTCAAAACTGTGCAGAATAGGCCTATTAATGATCACAATTATGATTCTCCATCACTCATTTTTCTGCATATTTTGCCTCAAAAAGTTCTGCATATTTTAAGAAAATTCTCTGCTATAAACCGGCATCCCTAACTGCAAATTTTAGAGTATTCATCACTACACAGTACACACTGGCATCAGTTGTCATAATGACTGGCTATGACGTTAAGATCATGCATATCTGTTTGGTCCAAGCAAGTGGTCCAAGAATCCTTGCATTGACAACTGACATCACCGGGCGTAGAATTGTATTTTATGCTTTCTATGTGCCACATCGACGGCAACAATTATGTATTAAACGTGGTGCTTTTGACAATGGTTGTGTGAGGGGAATATCAGCTAAAAACATGAATGTGGCGCACTGTCTATCTACCCTGTCGATTAGATGTTGGTGCAAATGATATTCCAAACATCTTTGAACAGATTCACTGGCAACAGCAACTAATAACCAACATTAATTCTCCAAAATACATGGTGTTTTCTGTGGCAAACAGAAATTGTTCCGAGGAAGACAACAGCGATTGTAGGAAAGTCAACAAATCGATAAATAAATGTTCTATTTCGGCTTATTGACATGTTAAACATGTAAATGAACTGCAAGGTTAACAGTGCAAATAACAAACAGTTGCAATGCAAATTTACATACATGCAATATTCATAGCTGAACACAATATTCGAGTAACGGCAAACAGACTTCAGACCAAATCGATGGCAGCGTTTGGTTCTGGTAAGTCGGAGACGTGTTCAAACAGTTTGTTGAGGTCGCCAATTGTCAGCGTCGTTTGTTCAGCATCATGACACTGCAGCGGCATGTTCACTGTTTGCAGCAAGCTGTGCATTCGCTCCTCTATTGTTCCCCGCACCAGGAACCGATGAACAGTTGTCGGCCTACAGCAGAATACACATTTTGTACCACAAGTAAAACTCAGTCTGCCAGTGACTACACAAGTTTGGAGGCAACAGCTGTGTTCTGTCATGTTACATGATGCAATTTTGACCAACAGTGCTCTTGCCCTTCATAGACCAAAACTAGTAACATGTTGAGCAAGTGCAGACATGATATGCAGCCATCTGCCTACAGCTGTGCAACCGCAACCTGGTGTACTAATGTCGGTTTCTCTGTGCCTTTTTGCAAAGAGCAAATAATATGGCTTATTAGAATGGCTGAATAATAAAACAACAAAAATCGTCATAAATCTATCAGGGCAGTCAAACACTGTAGAGAAGTATACTTGAAGAAACAGTTGAATATCTGGTGTTCCAGTGTCCGGCCCACGATCAGGCCAGCAGGGACATGTGACCAGGAGACTCTTTTACAACAGACCCGCAACGCCGCTGGAGCTACATGGAACAGATTGGAGCGGTGACCCGCCCCCCTGACCAGGAATGAGAGACAGAGAGTATACTTGACGGACTGTTACACAAGTTACACAACTACTGTATACAGCACTAGATACAAAAAAGTCTAAACTGACCGCGTTTGTCCGATGCGGTGAACTCGGCCGATGGCCTGCAGCTCCTGTGCAGAGTTCAGCACAGGTTCAACTAGCAGAACATGGGTAGCTTCAATCAGATTGAGGCCGTTTGCACCGGAATGAATCGGCAGCAGAAGAACACTCACTTCACGATCGGCTTTGAAACTCTGCAGATTCTCCTGAACCAACATCAACTTTGGTTATTAATTACACCCTATAAGTAGTTGGCGGCGTGGTGTAGTGGTAACGCATTGAGTCAAATCAATGAAGTTAGTCTACGGCGGGGCCGGTTAGTACTTGGACTGTCCATGGTACAAAGCCAAGCCAACTAGGTCGACACAGCCTTCTACCCTCCATGGGATGGTGGGCCCTGTGGTCCAGTCGGATAAAGGCGCTGGCTGTTAATTAGAGCCGGCCATCTGGCCGACTTGGTTTGTATGCTAGCTTAATTGGGTCTAACCCTCGCCAGCTCAAAGCGCCAAAAATAGATGAGCTCCCTTGCAAAGGACCTAGCTGTCTATGCGAATCTTCTTCTTATAAGTAGCACTATGTCTGCAGTGGTATAACAGGTTGTTAACTCCATGGGTGCACTCAAGCGTGACTAAACTAACAACAGTGCAGGTTACACAGCCAACTGCCAGTGACCATGCAACAAGTGTGTTAAATCTCAGTTTGGACTAGAAGGCGCTCGTGAGAGTGCATATCTTTGCCAAGTGAAGTGATGTAAACACAAAAAAGGGGAGGCAAAAGGAAGAGCCACTTTGCTGCAGGGGAAGGAGGTTAATGTAATAGCCGGCGTTGCTGCTTGCGCTGTTGGTGCAATGATGTTGTTGCTATTATTAGTCATCGTGTACATAAACAAACAGACACACGGAATGACGGATAGAATAACCAAACTCTTAAATCTCCTCCAATGTTCACTACATTAAATATAAAAGATCATTTGACACTCACATTTCCTACTCCAAATCACGGTTTAAAATAATACCTGCTAATAATAACAATAACTCTTGACGTCTAATATGAAAGCTCACATGAACAGAAACTAGTTCATAATTTTACTTCCGTTTAATTTTACTCAGCAAATTCAGTTGAACCAACAGCACAGGATTTTTGGTAAGCTGTCAGCAAATACAATGCAGGAACAATATCTGCAACCAATTACACTGTATTCAGGTGAAGAGTGCATGCCTAGAATGTCATCAATATCTGTGTTACAGCAATGCTGACATCAATATGAACTCATGCCTATGACACTAGTATTATTATTATTATTATTATTGAGGAACAGATTAAAGTGACA
>Ga0209454_1001803_pt1 | contig 13919 bp, 6 predicted proteins | sample WorMetHERISLAND1_2_FD_187400 | JGI IMG/M metagenome (GOLD analysis project Ga0209454, IMG submission 187400) | Marine gutless worms symbiont microbial communities from Max Planck institute for Marine Microbiology, Germany - Olavius geniculatus... | ecosystem: Host-associated > Annelida >...
TCATTTATGCGCAAAGTTATAAATAAATTAATCAAGACAATTTCGAGACTTTTTGGGTTAAAATGAAAATTACGAAAAAAATCCCAAAAATTGGGGGTAAACGGGGGGTCCCCCAATTTTGAAACTAAGGTAGGCCCCTAGGCCCCTAAGAGTTACATGTATGAGTTAAACATTGACGTTTATATATAATGGCCCCTAGCTATAGCGGACCCTAGCTATAGTGGCTCCTAGTTGTAGCGAGCCGCTCCCCTAATAACAACAACCTAATAAACAGTTTCAAAATTCAAACAAAATAAAAACGGATCTAACAAAAACGTCACATTTACGTCATATACTGACGAGACTGGATAGTAGGCTAAGTAAGCAACCAAGCAGTTTTCAATGAACCCGAGTACCCGACAGTCGAACAAGAATAAACAGAATTTGTACAAATTAACTGAATAATTAGTTACATCGGGCTCTATCAGCGGCATAGTCAAGGGGGTCCCAACCCCTCCCCCAATCTCGCAGACAAGACATAAGCACACGTTTAAACTGCACCAATTGGCCAATCTGGACAGTTGATTCTTAGGATAATCATTACAATAATTGTTGCCACCTGATCTCATATTTCAAAGCGTAATGCACCAAATTCGCTTTTAGCTGGGGCTCCGCCCCAGACTCGGCTCGGGGAGCTCACAGCTAGCGCTCCTTCACATCATCTAGCTGGATTTTAGGGGTCCTATTTCGTACTTCTAAAATGAAGAAGGGGAAGGGAAAAGGGAAGCAAAGAGGAAAAAGGGATAAGGTGAGGAAAAGGTGGGGAAGAAAGGGAACGGGACGAAAGAGGAAGGGGAAAGGAAAAGGGAGAGAAAGAAAGCGGAGCTCCTCATTCACATTTCTGGGTACATCACTGTAGTCTACAGCCTACACAATACTAAACACTCAAAAAATTGGACTCCTCCCACGAGTGAAAAAGCGGATGCAGCTGCAGAAAACCAGCAAGATAATTTGGACTCTAATAATAACTGATGTACTCAATAGTCAATAGGCAATACACGACAGCAGCTGTCGGCATCAGGAGATTATACGTGCAGCTGGATGAATTGAACACAACAGACGACGAACGCACGGCTGACGTAAACGGTGTCACGAACGGTTCACAAAGCACACACAGTCAGTCACTCGACCACACGCCTACACCGCTGCCACACGGCTTTCGCGCCAACGAAATTCAAAAGTGACGCACAAGCGATTGCGTGATTATACCGTAAGTCACGCATCACTTGCGAGCAGCTATGCATTCACGTTTGCCCAATTCATAGGTACACTACATACGCTGAGCCTACTACACTGTGCAAGCCTGCAATTTTGTCCAACGTTTAAATATGAAATTCCTGCAAACTTTATAAAATTAAAATCCAATATTTATCAGCATCCAATATTTATCGGCGTAAAGAAAAAACGAACAGAAAATTCACGAGCCATAAATGCCATATGGGGCGGCGTTGATCTCGGTTTTCCTTAGCCCTCGGCCAGACACCAGTTTACACTGCGAGACCACGGATACGGGAGTAATGCGCGCGGTGTGCCTGTTTACGTCACATGCAGCCTTCGTTGGTACTCACTGCACCTACCCACAAAGGGATGGCCAGGCTGAGTTGGCGTGGCTGGTTAGACCTACATACTGATATGACTAGGCCTACTCGTTGAATAGTTGAATATAAATCACATCCCAAGTCAAATACTTAGCTCCAAGAAATTAACAACGTTACAGGGTGCTGGTGTAGTGCATTATTCTGATCAGCAGGAAATAAAACTAGGCTATTGTACTGCTGCGGCGTAGCTAACCATATAGCACGGCATCAAATTATGACGGAGTCACGCTCGTAAATTCGTGTACAGACTCAGCAGGCCTACACCTTTTCGCCTGCGGCAGTGATGCAACGACGTACGATAAGGGTGCAGGCGAATTCAAATCTCTGAAGTCAAACGGAGTGGACCTGCGTGTCGACGGACGGCTAAGTGGAGTAGGCGGCTGCACGCTAACCCTGGAGTAAGGTGAATGCTAAGGTCAGGTCAGCAAGCACCTGTTCCGTTCCCATCATGCGTCACGACATGACCCAGCCCAGCTACCTTCCTTCACCCGACCTTATCGCGACACCATCGGGCTCCATGCGCTGTTCTTACACACGACTCGACATTCACTCATCCATAGCAGATGGCCGTTCTCCGTTTAACAATCAGATCAGAACTATAGGCCTACACAATGCTTCTATGATTGTGGAATCGGACACCACAGTTAGTATTTCGTCGAAATCGACGTTCGTCAGTTATGTTTTAATCAATTCCAGACAGGGAGTTTTGCAGTCAAATGGCTCCAAAACGTATGGCGTAAATCCCTTGTGTATGTTGCAACTTTTACACTAAACTACGTTATACCCAATTAACGCCTGCGACGCGGACACGACATAAGTGTCCAGTTGAGTCGCGTCGGCGTCGCCGGTGTGAACTGGGTATTACAGTGCAGTGCGCTGTCAAACTGATTAGTATTCGGTATGCCTGGTGCAACGACACACGTACCCCGTTTACACGATGAAGCAAACTTGGAGCACGCGTCGTGCACGTGTATTTTGAATACGTTTGCTTCATGTTTGTTTCCTCAAATAAACGGGGTATTAAGCAATTTCGCCGTGGAGAACGAAGCTAAAAATTCCAAACTTTACACACTGCTCGAGTTTGTATAACTAAAACTGCTGCAGTTCTTTGATTAATGTTTACATAAACATAAAACGGCGACTGTTTTGACAGCTGCAGAAAGACAGACAGTATCTTGTATCAAGCAAGCACTTAATCGCCAGGGCGTCCAGTGCACCTATGTCCAGTGCACGAAGAAGATGATCTGTGTTTGTGGTCATCATTGGCTTCCATTAACAGCACAGCGGGAAAGAGGAAGCGAGAAATCAAAGAACAACTCCGTGCACAGAGTGTCGGGTTGCAATGGACAGATTCAAACAGACGAACAGACAGACACGGACTGACGGGACAAACAACTATGATCACTTCAACATCAAGAGGATTTGCACGACGAACGGACACCTGACGATTCTCTCGCTGTAAGACTGTGATGCCGCGGGGATCCACCAACTCCAACGGATAGAACTGAGACGTTAAGTTTTTACTCCATCAATCCAAAAACAATCCAAGTCAAAAGTACGACGGTCATGAACCTCCACAACGACAAATTTTAACTTCAGACCTGCTGTAAAAGGGGGGGGGCTTCTTTCGCTAAAAGTGGTCAGCCATAATCACCCAGTCAGCCAGATAGCTAAACTAACACCACAGAGCCTCGGCTGCGTCCAGAAAACAAGTTTAAAAGTAAATTACGGTATGCAATTCCTTGCTTAGTCAAATGCCGTTATAAGCTAGCTCCCCATTTGTTTACGATGAATAAGTAGGCCTAAGTTTTATAAAAACATTCTTCGTTTTTATCTGCATGCATGTTCATGTTGTAAACTGCTTGCAAACGAATGATGATGACAACGATGACGAAAGTACATGCTGTAATCATTCCGTTAGATGGTTAAAGCAATTAAATGGTATAGCTCTTCATGGAAAGTCAATCTTAAAGCAACGGAGCGTCACCTGCCACATGGGATCACACAGTTGTACCTGCCACCCGATACATAAGTGAACGCGCCCCGCCATGACACCAGCCAGACAGGTTAGTGCTTGATTTACCTTCCTCGGAAGGATCGACGGCTGAGTTGACCTTAGTGCTTAGTTATATACCGAAATAGTTTACCCGTCCGCAGACAGTCACCCGTCCAAGTAATAACCAGTTGCGAACGACCAGACCGGGGGAATTGAACAGTCGAACCAACGACCTTGCTATCGCAAGTCCAGCGTATAATAACCGTCACACTGCCAAGACACCGTCGCAGTCGGGCACTCGCGCTGCAATTCCCCACATCGCACTGAGTGGTGTCGACAACGTCTTCACGGCGACCAGCACACATCAATGATCAACTATAGTCAGCCCTCCTGTCCAGTCCACGGTCTACAGACCCATCAGTCCGACTGATACTAAAGCCAGCCGCGAGCCGTGGGACGCCGTGGCCCGGGTGCCAGAGTGCTAACTCGGCGGGAGACTGACCGAGTCAGAGAGGGTGCCGAAAGACCGACCTGCCCGGGATAAAGTCGACAATCGTCCGCCATTGTCCGCCGCCCGTAAGAATAAATCTCAACCAACCAATGCTCCACGCCTCCTGCGACTCTTTTGTACACCAGCGAGGCGTGCAGAATTTGAACGCGCACGAAGATCGACGTTTCGTCACCCACCCACCCCACAGTCCGCACGGCGCACGCTTCCTGGCCCACCGGTGTCCCATTTTAGGATCGCCCCCTCCCCCAAGAAAAGTCTCCCGGGTCGATAATTTACCGGTAGAAATCCGTCCCACCCGGCGGCCGTCCAGGCGAGACGGATTTTTACCTGTAACTTGTCGACCGGGGAGACTTTTTCTGGACGGGTGGGCGATCCTATAATGGGGAGACTTTTTATGGGGGAGACATAATAAATCAAGTCCGTGATTATCTCTCCCCGGGCGGATTTTTCATAGGAGAGACATTTTAATGTGACACCGGCCCCGGACTAACACCCGGGTCCATTGTACCGTGACCGTGGCTAGTCCATGCAGTCCAGTGCAGCGTGCCATGTGATGTCATTCCGGCGTGAGATCGCGATTAATGTCATCCGACCGCAACCGCAGCGATCTGACCACCACCAGCTAGAGGTGACAGAAAGAACACGGGCCGCAAAGGTCAGACGCGAGCCGGCCGACCTATAAAGGTTATGGCTGCTCGTGACGTCATGCCTTGTTACGCCGGTCACGCGATCGTATCTGCCACCCGTCCATCCGTGATCACTGCACGGTTCCACGAGTCGAAAACACGACCAGCCATAGTCACGTCATTGATCCCTCAGAAATTACGACAGTTTGTAAACAATCGATTTTCCATGGAATGCAGTTGTTCTTGACCTGGAACAGAGCAGGTAAATGTTCTTTTTTTCCAATGTAATCCCGTGACAGAATCACTCAGGCGCCTGCTGGGTACATTCATTCATTAGTAAGTTCTTCTGCGGCAAAACCAAATGAAACATGCAAGGGGCGCTTGATGGATGACAGCAAGTGATGAGCTCTGCCGGTCCATACAGGAAAGATCATCAGCGTCAGGCGCTGCAGCATTAATCTAATCTAGCGCTTCAAAGAGGACAGTTAACTTCATCAGAATGTCGGTCCGTCGGGCGGGCAAGATAATGACCGGATATATGCGCCAAGAATCGAGATGCGCTGCGTACGTATATATGAAATACAAGACAAGGTTATCAACAGAACTACAGCCTAGAGGTCAGCGCTTCTAGAGATAAGGCGATTAGAGAGAATGTTGAGACAGAACCCTCTTGAAGCACGCATTCTCACTTCCCAATAGGTTAGATGGAGTCTCACGTCTATAGTATTATTTGTATAAAAAGTTAAAGCAACCATTTTAGGTCACTGCGAGCAAATATGGAGTATTATAATTCAAAATTAACGTCAAGAATCTGCCTTGATCCAAAAAACCGCATCGACAAGTAAATTAAAATTAAATTAAATTTGAATTAAACACAGCCACAGAGGTAGGCTATCGCCACCCAGTAGCCTAAGTAATCCGTCAACAGCAACAACATATTAAGGCAAGATTTTTAATATCAGGGCTTTGATGTCAACATGAATGTAATTAAATGACCGAACGTTAAAACCAGTCGCCCAGAACTTGGCCATAGGAAACTCCAATGTAGGTAATCCATTATCCATTACATCTCCATATACTTCAAAAAGTGACTGTGTATCACACAACAGTAGAAAGTACCCAAACAGTTCTCAAAACTTCGGCCCGAGACCGTGTTTTATTTGTAGTGTTTCTATAGAAACAGCTATAGTGAATAAATGTCGTGCAAAATAATAACTTATCCCCAGATAGGTTGGATCATATAGTAATCCGGATGACCGGATGGCCACTGCAATCATTTGGTCCTTGGACCATTCAACACTCCATCCATCCATAACTTTTTGAATAACGTCGCACTATGGTCAAACAAGTCAGACAAACTGACAGTTAGGCCTAGTGGCAAAAACTTGTACGTTGTTTATCCACTAAATGTAACAGAACATGAGTCAAAGAACACATTCTCTGGCGAAATTATGCGCCATAATGGCGTGTACAGAGCGAACGAAATGAAATTATTCGTTTTTGTACAATCCGTTCAACGCAACTGAACAGAACTGAGATTCCAGCACAGATCGGTTCATTTCTGCTGCTTTGTACACGTCCTAAGTTTTGCGCCGTTTTGGGCGAACTTTCTGCCGTCGTTTCATCCAGCATGCAAACTGCGGAACTGGTTTGACGCGGCGTATATACGACGCAGCGACAAGACGACGAGTTGTCAGGCTGAAAGACAAGTTGAAGTGGACATGTCCGGATACTTCAAGGCCGGCCGCAAGGCGTCACCGTCGCCCACTCCACTCCAGCGTGACAAGCTGATCGATCGCCAGGCCACCCCACCGCCTCGTCATTATATTCAGATTATGCAAATGACCACCGCCGCATCGCATAGCTACCCGGTCTACTTTCATCTGACTGGTCCACTGCACCTTGGCTGTCCGTCATGGCAAACCCAAATTTCAGCGCGGACAGGCCGTGACGATGTCAGTCGCTAATGGCATAACTCTGCATGACAGGCCAGTTGACTGATAACACTGGATGCACGCTGTGCAAGCTCTGCGATCTGCATTATCGTACCGTAATCATCGCTGGATGGTAATTAGTTCCCGCGTCTTATCCCGTTACCTGTCTTCCTGCATGAACTCTGGACTACATCATCTCAACGTCGCCGTATACCCACGTATAAACGAAACTGCTTCATCGCTCAGTAGATACCATACGCATCACGACATCAGTGCATCAATTTAGTCATGTCTGCACTTACTGTTTAAATAGTTAAATAAGCCTAATATACAACTGCATAACGCTCCATAACTCTGAGATGGGTTTCTCACAGAGATAGGCTATACACTGTACATCACGTTCACCTTTTAAACCGATAATGTTATTGCTGCTTTTTGAAATCATTCAAATCAGACTGGAAGCGCGGTTGCACGCCATCTTCAAGTTGCAACCGTTAGTTCTCGGTCGAACAAAACAAAATTTGCATGTACGTAAATTTAGTTCATCATAGGCGTATTACCGTAGAACCTATATAATAAAATATTGCTGTTTTAATGGGTTTTTCTGTGACGTCCGCCCACGACGGTTTCAATATAATGCACGATTTACATTGAACCGTGCGTAGGCCTACGATAAACCGCCAGCATCAACTTGGGCGGACATCACGAAAACGCCACGCAAAAACAATATATTAAACGCCTATAACGGCAACTAATTTCACCTAATTCACACTCGCGCAAACTGCGGAGACGTGTTACATGAATATTCATATGAATCATAACAATGCAGATACACGGTGCAGATGTTCCAAGGACGACAATGCATTATGATTCAGATCGACGCGTTCAAAGACGCACACCCGTGAACGCAAAAAGCGCGCCATCTGCACGGTTGTGTCGATCAATTATAATTTCTATGCTATGCTGTGCAGGGTGTATAAGAAAGATGACGAGTGCTGGCAGTTGTTGGACTCGGGATTGAAGCAGCCTCAGACATATACGTGGACAGCTGGTCGGTCACTACAGTGTGTAGCTTTCATCGTAGTCACGGTCGGCACTCCTACACGCCAGTCCGTCCCTGTGTGTGCTGCCTTGCCGCCGGCACAGCCGCCATGTGCGTCTAATTTCGTCGCTTCCCAGTTCCCATCCCAGGAGCTCCTGACTTCAGTCATGCTGCCAACGAACGCCCAAACACGGCTACCGTCCGAATGGACAAACACGGCGGGCGAATGCGTGCTGCCGAATGTGTTGTCAATCACTGAATGTTGAATTTATATCACAGTTTTACCGCTGAAACATCAGAAACTTCGAATGAAAGTCACACGTTCTAACAGTTAACTATTTACGTTGTCGAAATAAAGAGGCATCTTTTTTTTCTTTCTTCCATACCCAGTTGAATATCGTGTAAATTCGTAGTCGTTTGGATGAGTTATGAAAGAAAGAGAAATGGTACCTTTTTATTGAACACTTTCAAGGCCTACATAATTATATCCACAGAAACACACATTCATGTGGACCATAAAGTCTTTCGGAATTCGGATAACAGCAAAACACCAGAGTCCACAACATGATAGGCCTAAACGCAAAGGCGAACTTGGAGCTTGCCGCGAAAAAAAATCACACAGGGAGACCCTACATGATAGATATATAGGACAAAAATAAGCCAAAGGAAACAGATGCATCAAAACAAGATAGCCGAAAAATTTAAGAATCACAGCAGTATTAAGTCAATTAAGTCAGCGTCGTAAAGATATATGTGCTAAACGACTTAAGATTGGCCTGATTACAACGAACAATCGAACATACAGACTGGCCTACCTACCGGTTACACGATAGAACCGAATTCTTCAGCAATCTGAACAGACGGCGCGGCGCAATCAAGCAATATGCGATGGAAAGTTCATCTTAAACCTATAGCCTATGTTATTTTTTTTCCATTTCATACGTTCCTCTACTTTCACGCATACTTTTCTCATGTGTTAAATAAACATGTTAGAGCATTTCAGCTTAATCGTGTATTTCGACTTTATAGTGACCACTGAGCCAGTCTCACGGCGTCAAACTTGGAACCGAGTTTTATACCCCGTTTACACGATCGAACAAACATCGAGTTGGCTCGTCCAGCTAACATATAGCCAGCTCGTCGAGCCAGCTTGATATGATATAGTACTGACCCTGTGTGATGACGCTGATAGCATACGGTAAAGAAACAAAGCACAAACGTCAACCGTTCTTTTCGGGTTGAAAACTAGCTGTGCAACGGAAATACGAATTACCGTGGAATACGACGTCAGAGCGCCAGCGTCAGAACTTAGAAATTCACGATCCTCGGACGAACCATCACCAGCTCAAACGACGGAAGCCGCTGACGACTTTCTGTTGTAGAAGTCGGCGAACAAATTAAGCCTCGTTCGTACTACACTGGCAGCGACTGCGCGGGCAAGCAGTCCGTGTATATACGCTGGAGGCTAGACGTAAAGGGTCGGCCGCGGCGGCGGTGGTCACAATTACCGGGAACCTCCCACACACTGTCCACAGCACAGACAAACAGACAGATAGTCAGGACTCGGGATGCGTCAGGATGTCAGCGTCTGGTTCCACTTGGACTGGCCTATGCCTCCAGGCATCCGCAACGTTACACAAGGCAACTGATGGCTTCGCAGTATAAAGCTGCGCCACACCGATGTATTTCGATTTGGTATCGATATAATTGAGACAAACAGCTCTGCATGTCAGATTTTTTTCAGTATCTACTGTCGAAAAAAGCTCTGGTGAATTTTCAGCTAACGTTAACGTTTCACTTTCGCAGTATACGCATTCCAAACTATTTATTCCTATAGACATGTTTTCCAGCAAAACGGAGCATCATTTAATCGGCTGTAGGACTACAATGATCACTGGTCGACATAAGTGCACTTAACAGAGATAACTGAAAAAAATGTGCAAACCAGCTTGCTTCTTTTGAGAAACAAAACATTCACCCAAAAAATTGCAAGGCTTCTCCCCCTCTGCAATTTCTTTTCACTATCCCTCATGTGTTCTTTCCTATTTTTGTAACAATGACCAACAGACACCAAAAGTTCAGCGGCTTCACACCATACACGTGATTCGCTCTGCATATATGCACAAAAGACTTTTGAGCCAAAGCAGCGCCGTAAAACGAACCTCTGCTCGAGAGAAAAGGGTAGAATAAAAATCACGTTTTGCCCAGCTCTAATGTACAGCGTAGAGGACTAGATGCCGACTTCACGTTCAGTGGGTAGGCAGCGCGCGGCAACACCACGCAAGACAACGCAGCGACGTCATCACATCAGCCGTCCAACTGTGACCAGGAGCGACTGACATGTGTCGTCGCCCCACCAACGCATATACACAGCTCCTAGAAACCAACACGACGACGACGATTAGCGAGCGATTTATTTATACACAGTAGCCATGCAGAGCATAGATGGGCCAGGATGATCATCGTTGTCCGGCCCTGGATAGTGGACCGAACAGACAGACGGACCAAGGAAGCCTGGGTGGATCGCTATTATCCAGGCTCCCCTGCAAAGACAGACACTGTGCATTGGACCGGCACTTCCATTCCACGACGTGTCAGCTAATGTACACGCACCAGCGGCCAACGTTATACACGTGTGATTACTGATGGCGAACAGAGCAGTAAAAATATACGCCTGGCACTTTGTGCACTGCAAAGAACTGAAATAAACCAGCCACTAATTAAACGAAAGACTAAGACACAGTTTCAGTTTATCACGCATTGCCTGTGTATGCATACTTCTGAATTATTAAGCACGACAAAACGAGTAAACGACAGCACAAACGGTCTATCGAAAAGAAGCACGTTTACGTCTTAAAGCCAACACAGCAAAAAATTGTAGGCTCATGACGTAAAGAACAATTGACTCGCAAACCCTCAAATCCTCGAAGACATATTGGGTCTAGTATTGTTGACTATGGCCTTATTAAACTCCGCTATTTGAGTCTGTTGTAGACTTGAACAGGATTTGCATCACAGCACTTTGGGAGTGGAGTTTAAAATCGAATAGGCCTACAGAGCGACGTAATTGAACCAACCTGGCATGATTTAGTTTTTGACAAACTGACCAATGGGCAAGCAGTAATGCATTACAGTAGGCACTGACTAACTGCGTCGGATAATATGTGATTACGCGCACGTACGCGTCAACCAATGACCAATGGGCTCGCAGTCATTGGTCAGTTCGTCAAAAACTAAACCGTGTCAGTTCCGTTCAGTTCAGTTACGGTACGCGCCATCAGCCTGTACGTGTGACCCATGGTTAATTGGTGCCTTGACACTATATGGCTCGGAGTTACGTCACATTGTCGTAGCCGTCAGCATCGGCGGCAGTTATACAGCACACCTAGTAGGCCTATATAGCTGTATGCACGTGGCGTGGACTGCATGGCCCTGTGCTTGATGTGGTAAGACCGACAGTTGGTGCTACAATAACCGTTTCACGATCCACGCCACTATGAATGCGCATGCCGTCAATTGAATTTCAGCGCGCGTACCGACTTGGCCTACCGCATTGTCTCCACCCATGCAATACGTCACCCACGCAAGCACACTACACGGTATATCACTGGCGTGCAAGTACAGCTATAGCTCTCAACGCAACAGTCGTTTCCATGCACGCAATTCAAACATTATGTAACTGACTATCCAGTCCACTCACGCAAACACTGACTACCTCAAGCGCCAAGCTGGATCTAGTTGGAGTGACCCACTTGAGGTGACGACGCAAAATTAACGGCGTAGTGATAATTCTAGGCAATAAACTGTTCTCCAACGAACACAATATTAGGCTATACGCGGCATTAGCCGCATTACGGTTTATACAGAACCAGTTACAAGCCGACAGGATTACTCACAATAGGCATCCATTTCTTGATATAAAAAAGAATTGCGTTATTTTGCTACTTACGAGCTGCAATGACGTCAAACGTTAAAACTGCCGCTTTCTGATCGCAATAAGTGTTCCTTAACTGGTAAACGCGGCCTGAACTGACAGGACGAGTCCAGTAGTCCGAGGGTAATGAGGCAAGCATGCTACCGTGTATAGATTGCATGGCTTCCTGGGCAAGACAGTTTAACCTACAATGTACAGTAGCAGACCAAGTGGTTCCCCTACCCCGCTCCCTCCGGACAGCCTCACCTGTACCGTGCTTGCGCGTAACGCTTGCTGACTGCAGCTGGTCCCTAGCGTAATAAAATGAATGCCAGACCCGTCAAGTCGCTTCCTGTGACGTACGGTCTTGTCGTCACCGTTTAATATTAGCCTACAACGCAGCTTGTCAGTCTATCACCGGTCTAGCTCTCGCACTCACCTTTCACCTTCCAAAGCTCCCAAAGCCTCCTCGTTACATTCTGCACACAGTCTACTGTACAGTAAGCACAACTGCAACACGACATGGCAGTCTGAGTCTGCGACGTCAAACAATGCGTCAGAAATTAAAGTCTAGCAAAACATCCAGGCATATTTCACTGCAATCTAGTAATGAATGTCAGAATGAAACGGTGGCGTGCTGATTTTGTTATTTTTGCATTGTTTAGCGACGTTTATTTAAATTTACTTAACTAATGAAAGGTTAAGTCTCGTTTTCACGTCTAAAAATCGTTTTGCGGTTAGGCCTATTATTTTTGTGTCCTGCGGTCTTTCTACGGAGTCCTGCGGTGTCCTTCGGTTTTCAGGTATACCGGTATAACATGACGAAAAGACAGAAGAAACGCCGAACATAATGAACAAAAACCAATAGCAGAGAGCAAGTATTTTGGCAACCAAAAAACAATCAATCAAACAACAACGTAACAAACCTAAAACTCAATGACTGCAAAAAGTATTTCGCCCTGTGTCAAAATTCCAAGCAGCAGTAAATGACTGTTCATAGCATCAGCAGATCAGCGTAGACGCATTAGGCTATAGGCCTATAGGCTTACACACAACAAGAGAACCGACCTGAGCGACTTCAAATGTTTCTTGGTAGCAGCTCCAGCCGGCTTTTGTAACGGTCTAAGTGAAGTTCCAGCGAAGGCGCAGGGCGAGCCAGCTGTCCATTAGTATAACACGGACATGAACCACAACACAGGTCATCTATAGTCCAGTAGTATAATGCTTGCTCACAGCAGTGTAGAACACTGATCCAAGAACAGAGTTCGATCGTCAGTAAATCAGCTGCGACGCTGAGCGTAAGATACGTCCGCCAATATCCGCTATATTCAGTTTAAGTACCGTCTCACGGCGTCTCAGTCAAGCCAGCAATACCCAGCCCTGAGCACACTGAGACGAGCCTGTCAGTAGCACAATGGGAGGTCTGCTTGCTTCGACATTCGCCCAACAAATTTCATTGTCCCGCTGCACTGTCGCACCGGCCTCAGTCCCGGCTGCTATTGGTCGAACGTGCACCAATCAGCTGCAACTACAACACCGAAAGTAAACATCATTACCGTCGTCCAGAGGAGTGCCTTGTTAAATTTCTCACTAAACTGCTGAATTTATCGAACAGAGGCTTGTTTGCAAAACGATATTAAGCAAGCACGACCGGTTAATCCAATACGCAAACTGCTCACTCGCTAGTTGAAGCTAACACTTTAAAGCATTTCAAGCAAGTGTTGATTAAACTTGCGCTACCCTGCAAAAGTAGGCCTATAGCAAGAGAGCTACCCCCACTCCTTACAGTTGTAGCCATTTCATCGTGGGTAAGCCTATAGATTGAAGACAACAATCCTTTCTCGATCAGCTCATCTGCTTTAGACTATACTTAGGTCTATTAAGTCAGCAGACAGCAAACGCACTAAGATTCAGAAAATTAAAATTAGGCCTCCATAAACGTTACATATTGCCTATTTTATCTTACGAATGAATAGGCTACGGCCTAATAGGGGCCTACACAGTAGGCAAATTTAGCCTTCAGGCAATGAACGCGTAGGCCTAGCTTAATTAAAGAGAACAAGTAATTTGAGAAAAGCTCATGAGACGCGCGACAGCCTTAGCAGTTCCTATTCGCAGGTTGTGTTGATTTAGCTCTATCCATTTTGACGCAATTCACTCTTGAAATCTACGCCGCAGCCACAAATTGCAAAAAAACACTAAAACCCCTATTTTAGAAATTCAAGGTCATTCAAGGTCATCGATGTTTACACCAATAAAA
>Ga0209454_1001804_pt1 | contig 13915 bp, 7 predicted proteins | sample WorMetHERISLAND1_2_FD_187400 | JGI IMG/M metagenome (GOLD analysis project Ga0209454, IMG submission 187400) | Marine gutless worms symbiont microbial communities from Max Planck institute for Marine Microbiology, Germany - Olavius geniculatus... | ecosystem: Host-associated > Annelida >...
AGATGATGGGCATTCAAAGTTTCAATTTTCCCCCAATTGGTGTTTCCAGCCTCAGATTTTGCAGTTTTGGGCCAAAATTTTCGGACAAGAAGAGGCTTTTTTGGACATTTATCTGACATCCTATTTTGGGGGGTGAGCCCCTACTCACCCCTCCTCCCCTTCCTGTGGCCACAACACCTCTACACTTTGCCATGATGATGTAGAGAATACTTTTCTGTTATTGCTTGTCATTAGTGACAACAGTTACTTTGTAAGCTTAATAAAGCTTAAATTCTATTACGCCGACTTTGCGACAAAGTTCGTGACAAAGTCGCGGACACAAATCATGAAAGTCTGCGACACAGATCACGTTGCCGACTTTCATGATTTGTGTCTCGGACTTTGTCGTCGACTTTCCCCGTGCATTGTAACAGACCAAATTCCATTAGAGCGACACAAACGCTATACAAATTGACAACCTTTACCTTTGTCGCGGACTTGTTACGGACTTCGTCGCAAACATCTCGACATGTTAAGATGGTTTGTGCCCGCGACTTTCGTGATTTGTGTCCACGACTTTCCCCGCGGGGAAATTTTGGTGAAAGTCAGCATAATGGAATTTGAGCTTAATAGTACATGACTGTAGCACTGCAGGGGTGTCAAGCCTTGTTCGGGTGCCCAATCTTTGGACATGTCTTGTTACTAGCCAAGGTAGCCAGGATGAGTGTCTCAGTCCCTTCATTGAAAATCATGTCAGGTGAGAAAGCAGGAAGACCAAGAGTTCTCACACTCGTTACGCTAGAACTGCTTTGCAAGACTAAAAATACACTAACATTTTTTTTGATGCCCGGGCCCTCGCCATGGCGTCTGGTCCCTCAACGCTTGCACCACCCTCTCCCCCCACCATCAGTATTGACAAGGGATCCACTTCACCATCGCTGTACTATCAGGAAAAGCCAGGTATCTGGACAGTGAGTGAGCTGTCCACGATCTGCTAGTCAGATTTTTCATTTGCTATGGAAAGCCTTGATAAATCGAGTCATGTATAGCCTCTGGGATTTTTAGAAAGCAGTGGGACAAGTGTATCGATGCAGGAGAAATTTTAGGACAAGAAGACTAAGTAGTTTCATAGCAGAGTGTTGAACCTTGAATAGTTTGAATTTTGTAACTATTAAACTCCGTGGTCTGTTTTTAGACTGAAAATCTGCTGGCCCTTCACAGAATGATTAGATAGTGCTGAGCTTTGGTTGAGTTTGAAACTGATGTACTTTCTCTCCTAGCCCAGTTCTGGAAAGTATTCACTGTCACTTCTACAAGCAAAATGCTGCTGGTAAGTCGAGGTTTGCGAATTGCGAGAAAATCTGGGGTTTGACATGTGTCCAACTATTAAACTGTTATGCCTACAGTGAAAGTTGCAACTTGACTTAGGCTTATGCCTATGCCTTTTTTTTGCTAGTGTCTTGTAAGGTATTAGCCTGCATAAGCCTACTGCTTTTTGTACTCTAGCTCATTTAAGCGTGGTTCACTAGCCTAAACTAGCTAACATGCGAAGCCATTAATAACTGGAAGCTCCGTATTGTCACTCGCGGAGACAGGTGAAGTTAAAACAGTTACAAAGGTCAAAACTTAGGCTACACGAACCAAACGAAAATTGAAAACGAACACGGCTACATCACAACCCTGAGTAGAATAAAAAAAAACATGGCATACAGTAACGAGAGTGAAGCAGCCTACAATTAACGTTCGAAAAATAGCATTAACGGTGCAATTGTCAAGTTACGATCGAAACAGTTCGTTGCATCTAGTTCTGTAGTAGTTATACTACAGAAGTCAACGGTGCAGGAAGAGCTGGCGTACAGCAGCTGCAATGCGAATGCAAGTGTTAATGACCATATACAGAAAGTCGTGGTTGAGCGAGTCGCCAATGACGCGCAGCTTCGTGCCGATGTTTTTCGTCCAGCGGCGCCACGTCAGCAAGTTCAACTTGTCCCCGACTCGCTGTAGCTGACGACCGATGTCCCTGGTCGAGCTCACGTCTGACAACTCGTTCTCGATTGACACCGGCGATGTCATCCTTGACTGATGCTCAGCAGCACGACCTACATTCATTCAGAGCAACAGTTAACTAAAAAGTTGTCGACTAGTAGTTTAATTTACATCAATGTTTTAACTACAATTAGTTAAAACAGTAGCTTAATTATTGATTTTTAGTTCGCAAGTAGTTTATTTTTTAAAAAAGTATTTTAAATAGTCAAACCACTCACAGTTTTTGACTAGGCTAATAGCGTATACACCGTGATGTTACTTAGTTATCCATCCTAAGCAGTTCTGTTCAAAATGTTTAAATTGTTTTTAAATTTGACAGTTGTTGCATTTGTGGACTACTGCACCAATTTACCCGCGAAACTAAATAGTAAGGAGGCCTATGCGGACGAATTCAAAGTCCCGTTGTAATGCCAAGAGACTGTCGACGATGCTTCGGTGGTAATTTAACAATTTTGGCCTATACGCGCTGGGTGGTTCTATTGGACATTTAAATCAAAACTGCGTCCATGAGCAAGTTTTACTGCTGGCGATAATAGCCTAGGCTTACATTAATAGGCCTAAGCATGATTTGATGTGTCACAGAAAAGCAGTTTGATCCGATTGATTGACTATTCTTACTTTCAAATGATAAGCAGATTAAGCAGATTATCATAAACGTGACGTCGACCGCTAATTAGCACGTAACTCAACTGGATAGTTCACGCTGAATCTCACGGAAAGTGAACAGCCATTAAGCCCGGTTTCCATCTGACGCAAGTTACTGTCGCCCGCCATTCTGGAGCAAGCTCGAGGATACTCACACGCTAAAATAGCATACGGCCTACGTTAGCGTACGAACGTACCGGGTATCTTTCAAAATAAAATACGTTAGGGATAGGGTTGCGGTTCGGGTCAGTGTAATGAGTTAGTTTAGCAAAGTACGGTTTCGGCGGCCTTTCGGAAAGGCTGATCCAAACCAACACAACGCATACACGCGTAGCTGATGCAACGCAAGACCTTTCCTTTGAGGTGCTTTTTGGTGCAGGAGGTGACACATTGCCAAGAAAAACGCCATTAATTCTAGAAACACAGCAGCGACGCAAAAGCAAACACGCATTAATTACCTTACGCTCGTGTAAACTTCTTAGCCGCAGACTTTAATTGGTTCATGGGTTTATTCAGCAAATAGGCCTAAATGATTGACTGCTTAACTGAGTGACTGAAAGAAGCGATGTCCGTTAAGCGTTAATCGCGCGCAATAACGCTGCGCTGCGTCAGATGGAGACCGGGCTTTAGTCAATGCGTTCGTCACTGTATTTTTTCTTGACGAAAGCACGAAGTTATAACCACGCTCAAACATGTCTGGACACGTTCCTCGATCCAGGGCAGCTGGCACTGCAGCAGATGTGACGTCAACGTGACGTCAGAAATGAAAACTCCCAGGTGTGACAGCGTAAATATCATGCGTTGGAGCAAATAGTTTAGGCCTATGTGAGCTTTCAGACTTCAGTCACTTGACAAGAAGGCAATCAGGGTTTAATGTCTACAACGCCTCGCATGCAATGCTTTATAGCTCTGCTTAACGTAATTAGGCCCAATCGCAGAATAATGAATATCCCATTGCAGAACTCGCAAAGCGTGTCATTATGGCCTAATAGGCTTATATAGAGAAAAGTCTGCGGCAGTGTGCAACTTATTTGATAATACAAACGAAAAACATACACATCATTTTGTCAATTTTTAACAGACATATTTGTCCTTAAATTGTATACATATAACAGATGAAAATAACTGACAAAGACATAAATTATGACATAATGAGACCGTTCTGAAATCTAACAGTACCAATCATGCAGCCTGATATTGCAGCACAGCATTGACGAAGTCGTCGCAAATTAACAACAGACTTTCGCAATTAAACGTACGGGCAGTTGAACGCAATCTGTAGTTTCTGAACCATGCAGGGCTGCCGTAGGGAATGGATTTCAATCCCTAGGCTATGTGCATTCCGTACCGACAGAAAAACTGCGGTAATCCCCACAGAATCCTCACATGCTTATCACAGAACCCCAAAATCCTTTATAGCCTCACAGGCATATACATGTACCTCACACCCGATGTCTTTTCGTTAGATGCTTGTTTTTTGCTGTTTGAGTGATAGATTATGTATTTAAATAAGCACATCTACGCCGTACAGTGCAGTAACACATAACGGTGCTACCGTGTTACAATGTGTACTCAGTAATGATAATGCAGAGAAGTTTAAAAATTCCACTAAAACAAATTCAGAATTCAACTTTATTCAGTGAAATTCAAACACTGACTATGACATTTATCATATTTGACGTGTTTCCGCTTAATTTCATATCCATTCCAAACTCCCCACAGAATCCTCACAGGGCCATGGGTATTCATCACATAGTCCCATACCCACGGAAATCCCCATGGAAATATCCGTACCCGCGGCAGCCCTGATAGTGGCATGTGAGTTCGTGCTGCTGAAGCAAGCTGAAAGTGTCGGGCACGGGCGCAGTGACGAAGAGTCAGACAGGCGTCGTTACGACGAGCAGTTGGATGATCTGGTTGGTATCCATGCTAGCGACGAACTGAAGGTTGATTGACTGTCGGTAATCAATCGAATTAGCGACAGACAAAGACAGACGGCAGTGCGTCGTTGTATGGTTTGACAGCAGTGGCGTAGACAAAGGTGGCCGAGAAGACCCAATCTCAAATTTTTGTTCAAAATATATATTGAAAACTCATAGTTAGAAATGATGCCACCAGTTCGCATATTTTAAGGTTATAATTGCATCAAATTCGATTTCCGCTGGAGCTCCGCTCCACGCCTCGCTGAGGGGCTCACCGCGTTTCCCCAGACCTCTTAGCTGTAATTAAGGGGTCCTACTTTTAAGGGAACGGAAATGGGAAAGGAAAGAAAAAAAGGAAAGAAGGGAAAAGAAGGGGAGGGAAACAGAACGAAAGAAAGGGAGAAAAAGAAGTGGACGGGAGACGAGGCCTTGCAGTTCACATTTCTGGCTACGCCACTACCTGACAGCGGACTGAATTCATAGCGACTGCACGCCTCGACCGCAGCATTGCGACGACGAACGATCAGCGTGTGGATCAGCGTGGTCGTCGAGCGAGTCGACGCGGTGTGGACTGTGTGGTTCTTGGCGTATCAGCGTAGCCAGTGCGCGGTCGGTCAGTCGGCCGGGCGGTCGCTTTAACACGATTAACAGCAGGCCGACGCACCGCATACCGACCGACCAAGCAGCCGTTCGTCTTCATTGCCATTGCCGTGCCGGCGCGCGCTCATTGTCAGTAAAGCTCAATTCCGCCGAGGCAGCTCGACTGTCGGTGACTGAATAATTCAGCGTCGACGACGACCAGCGGCTTGGCGCTGCTTGCTGCTGCTGCTGCTGCTGTATTGTAAAGTCCGCCGCCGTTGTATTGGCCAGGTGGCAGCGGCAGCTCGGCGCTGTCAAGTACTCCGGCACGAGACGACGTCGCCGCGTCGACGTCTGGGGACGATCTAACGCCGGCGCCGTCAGACGACTGGACAGTGGACAACCATGTCGCCGTACCGCCGTCAGCGCAGTCTGCTGACATCGACCACGACGAACGACGACCGGACACTGCAGGGACAGACGTTGATGACGTCGAGACGCGTCGGGAAGCAACGTGCTGCGAGGACGTGGTCGATGAACCGACGCTGCTAATCAATGACATCTTCACTGACGCGGCTGGCAGCGGCGGTGTTGGATATATGTCGAGGAAACTGCTTACAGACGACTGCTGCTGAGACTCGAAGCACTGCATGTTCGCCGTCTGTCCCGCGGTGGACGCGAGCGTGGCCTGGCACGACGACGACGACGATGATGATGACGTCATGGCAGGTGCTTGTGTAGGTGCAGCATGTAGCGGCATCGAAGTGGTCGACGTCGTCGTCTGGTGGGCCGCACACGGCGACATGTATCTCGACGAGCCGTCACCCACGCCACCGTACCCCGCCCCCACTGTACTCGCAGACAGTCCGCCGCCGTTGTAGCTGAACTGTGCGGGTGTCACGTGCGACGCGGAAAGCGCTTCCGGTTCCGCCACGGCGAACTGTGAGTGTGACGAGGTGTTGTTACTGCTAGGCGGTTGTGAGACGCCGTTAGTGAGGTAACTATGCGTCGGGTCAGCTGCAGTCAACATGGGCGCGTATCCACCGGGCACAGCCGCGTCGTAGTAGACAGACGCTTGTTGGTAGCTGGGCTGGACGGCAAAGCGTTGGCACTGAGCGGCGAATTCGTCGTACAGTTCGTGGTACGAGTACCTCTCGTCGTAACAGCCGCCGAACGCTGACGCGCCGCCGCCGCCGCAGCTGTCGTTGTCCGCAAGTCGCTGATAGTGAGCCGCCATCTGTTTGAGTCGCTCGGCTGCCGGTCCCGTCTCACCGGGTCCAATTGCCGGTACGACGGCCAGCAAGTCGTGCCGATACGGCGGCGGTCTGACGGTTGCTTGGTAGCGGCAAGATGACGCTACGTCCTGACAGGCGGCAGCAGCTGCGGCGTAGTCGGTGACACCGCCCGGGTAAGCCGAGTCAACGACACACGGCCACGACGGACAGTCGCTCACAGCCGGTGACAGCTGACGCTGTGCTGCCAAGCTGACGTACGACTGTTGCTGCAGCTGCTGATGCTGATGATGACGTCTCGCGTGTTCCACGCCGCTCGACGGTCGCTTATACCGACGCGTAGTCTTGAGGCTCGGCGGCGGGGCGCTGCCTGGTGACCGGGCACAGACGCCACGACTTCGACGTCTTGAAGACTTTCCGTCGTCGTCGTCCAGAGTGTAGCCAGCTCCGCCCAGTGCCGTGTCGACGCCCAAGCCACGTCCCACAGACGACGCTGCTAAACAGCTACTGTAGGGCGGCGGCGCTTTGATGACGCTGCAAGACGACGGTCTGGACGTAACTCCTTTCATTGCTCGCTCCCTCCCTCAGCGTCAGTCATTCGCGCCAACAACCTGCCGCTGAACACACAAAACCAGTCTCTATAGTCTGTCACACGACGTTTAACCGGCGTAACGAACAGACGCCCGTGCGCTGTTGTTTCTAAACATGAATTAGTCAATGTACTTCAATCAATTAATTAATCAGGAATTTTTAAAGTGACCCAAGTAAGATAGAGATAGATCAGTCCAGGAAATAGATGGCCAGAAAAATAATTTAGTGAAGAGGCGAGTTTTGAGTCGCTAACGGAAGGCGGATAACGACTCGGCTTATATTATTACGAAATTTTGCGTACGATTCTGAATTCCAACTTTTCCCCGAAACCTCATTAGCAAAAGCATCAGCGACAGTTGCAAAGAGTATGTTTTTTCTTTGGCTTAGACTCGGCGAACTACAGGCAGCGAATAGCGACAGATGGCTTTATGCACACATGATGCCGACGACGTCACGGCTTCACGGTCTCTGCCTGTGGCGTTGCGTTACAATGCACCCGCACACTCGTCTCACGTCAAACGCGTAATTTTAGCGCGCGTATCCCTCACCATTTTAAATTACGACCTTTCAAAAAACGGTATGAGTAATTAACTACAGTAGTAACCACAGGTAACGTTTGAGTAAGACAGTAAGTAAAATAGTAAATTTGTATAGCGCACAATATCAGCAAAAAACCCGCTAAATCTGAGGCGCCGAAACGAACACGATATCGTAACTGCGGTCAACGGTAGCTTGGAAATTGAAATGTTATAGGATGTTTACACGATCCAGCAAACGTCCAGCATTAGCACGCGTATTTTGAACACATTTGCTGGAAGTTTACTGGACGTTTGCTGAATCGTATAAACACCCCATTAACTACAGCACAAAGCCTAGTATTGTGAGCAGAAAAATCAACCGCCGACATGCTATATGTTAACTTATGCCTGCATATTAGAATTACAAAATTGTATTTAAGGCATAATAGTTGTATGCTATGTGCTATCATAGTTTTAACAACTAGTCAACATAGCGAAACAATGCTGCCTCCCTTCGGCAGTATGCACCACAGCGACCGCACAACATGAAATAAGAACCACGATGGATAGGAGTCGGACCAAACGCACGAAGGGAGCTCGAAATGTCTGGAGAATGGTGGAGAGTCTTGCAATGCAGTGTGCTATTAGATGCCGCGCGCGAGGTGTGTCAGTGAAGACAGCTGCACCTGTCCTGTCAGTTAACACAATAGTCTCTGCACCAGGCCACCAGCCGCGAGGGCGCACTCACATACAATCACCCTCCTGAACCAGTGTTCCCGCCTCCTACGACTGTCATTCGAGTTGCCTCTCCATACTACTAGGGCCTACACTTCCGTCCGCCGTCGACTTTGTTTAATTAGACAGTCCTTGCAGTTTTTGCACGCTGCGCCTGACTAGTGGACTCAGCGGCGCAGATGCCAGCGCCGAGTACAGGCGCGGACAGGACAGCCAAGCAACGCCAGCCAGGACACAAGGGTAGTGGATAGAATGGGTGGTTTCTATTGCTCCTTGGGGACGGACACCTTGGGTGGTAAATGTGGAGAGGCAATTGTATAGGCATAAAGTAGCACAGTTGCTTGTAGGCCTATGTCCATGTTGCTGCTTATAATCATTTAAGAGCAGAAAACTTAAACTCCGGAAATATATGATGTTGCGAAAACGTTTTTGGCTGTAGCAAGTTAAGGTACTGCGTATTCTCGTCAGCCTATACTCGGTTTCGATTAATGTCAATTATAGATGTAAAAACGTTCCAAAAAAATTTTTAAAACGTTAAAAAACATGGCAAGAATAAAAACGTTTAAAAACACTGAATAAAAAACGTTGGCCGTAATTTGTTTAACCTCTTACCTAATGTTTAAAGCTGTATGTGCAGTATACATTGAACTATAGTTTAGCTCCCCTTCTCCTTTCCCCTTTCCTTTCCCCTTTCCCATTTTCCTACCCTTTCTCTTCTCCTTCTCCATCCCTTTTTCCTTTCCCTTCCGCTTCCTCTTCTCTTTACGTTCCGCTTCCCCTTCCCTTTACCTACCCTTCCCCTTCCCTTTCCCTTTCCCTTTTCCTCCTCCCTCCCCTTCCTCTCTCCCTTACTCTTTCCCCTTCCCCTTCCCCTTTTTCCTTTCCCTTCTTTTTTCCATTTCCATTCCCCTTCTCTTTAACTTCATTTCCTTTCCTCCTTCTCCTTTCCCTTCCTTTTCCCCTTCCACTTTCCCTTCCTTCCCCCTCCCCTTTCCTCTTTCTCTTTCCTTCTTCCATCTTTCTTTCGTGACCGATGACGTCACGTGACCCCAAAAGGTCAAACTCGTGACCCCATTATATTTGAGGTGCCATATCTCCGTAACGGTGCTAGATAGACGCATGGTGACGATGGATCTTTTATAGTTAAGCGCTAGTGACGAATTGAATGGTCTCGTGACTGACAATGTCTGTTGTTTAGTTAAAATAATACAGACGGTTGAAAGGATCTTTGCTGCTGTACGATTTGAAGTTAGACTGTTTGATTTTTTTCTAGCGGTCTAAACGGCTCACTGATTATATTTATACGGACATATACTGTAAACTATCGAAATGCATTGACTCCCCGTGTTTGTATGAACATTATCTTGTTTAATTTCAATTCAATCGCGTGCATAAATAAGACCATAGCATTAAACTAACCAAACATACTAGTTACAAAACTTTATTTAGTGTATTTGGACTAACTTATTAAGTACATCACTATGATCTATTATTTCTTTTCCTTGGTTCCAAAAGAGATTCTTGAAGCTTTTGATAGGATTTTCAATGCCTCGTTTTTTAAAATACAAAACGCTGAGCAAAATTTTAAAAAACGTTAAAAAGGTAAAAAAAAACGTGACAAGAACAAAATACGTACAAGAAAACGTTCCGGTTTTTACATCTATGATGTCAACCTTTACTCTTAAAACTTTAATTCACAGCGAATGACCCAAGGAACCAGCGAAGGAGTCCATCCCCTAGTGATGTAATACCACCAAGGTGTCATACAATCGTACATAGGTCCACGCGGAAACTGTACGACGACGTTAATTTTCATGCTCTGCTGAACGTGTCTGTCGCTCCACGCTAACGTGATTGGTCCACCGTGTGTGACATCACTCCGAGCACCAAACAGTCCACTCGATGATATATTACATGGTACTAATTAATGACGCGATCAGCAAACTGCACCGCATACTTTATTTTATTCACGTAAATTGTCAACAGTTGCGGTCTGTCATCACGTGATACGATATTGATATGATGACTACAGACCTAAGTGCCATACAGTGCTGTAAACATTTTAGGCGACACCGCTGAAAGCATCAGCGATGCCGGCTATTGCGATTAATGTTACTGTAGCGTGGTCGTACGTCTGTTTGTCCGTCAGTCACACACGTGCACTCTGCTAAAGCCGATAGACGAAATGAAACGCATCAAGTGTGACTCAAAGATACATAGTATTAAATAAGAGATCCTAATCCCCAATGCACAAAGCTGGAAAATTTGGGGTCATCAGACTTTTTACTGCAATCTGTCAGAGCGTCACGACAGTCGCTGCGAAGTAAGGAAGACAAGAAATTTGAGCTAATGCTCACGAGACGCGCGAAAGCCTATAGCAGTTCCTGTTCAGTGGTTTAGCTAAAAATTGGGGTGTTCACACTAAGTTGATATCCATATACCAAAATCTCTTATCGCATAACGAGATAGTTGCCTGGTGCTACCTTGCGAATGCTATAGATTTGTGTCGCAGCCCGAAATCGCCAAAAAATTCCATAAAAACCCCTATTTTTGCGTTGAAGATCATTCAAGGTCACTGAATTCGGTGGCAATCGAGAGCCAGTGTACGACTTCCTATTAGTGATTAATAGTAACCTATGCCCTATCTCGGACCGTTTCTTGAGATACAGCGACCTATTGGCAAAAAATCGCAAATTTTTCCTACCCCTTCTCATTTAGCGCTCTTGTTCGGGGTGACCCCCTTCGAATTTGTGAAAAAGCTTTACGGTTTTTGAAACTAGAGTCTTCCGCGCAGCCGATGGTGTAGATTTGGTGATGCATGCAGTAGCTGCTTTCGCACGTAAAAAATCAGAATGACTCTGTAACTTTCAAAACGCAAACAGCTTTCCATAACGGTCATACTACACACGACTCTGCACCGGGATATAACTGCACGGGGCTTGCATCTCCAAGAAACTCTTGCGGAAAAACTAGAACAATATTTGGGCCCAGTGGCGACATATTAGGACGCCGTCCGGTCGGCCTAGCTGTTCACATACCTGTTTTGAATGAAACTGAAAGTCCACTTTTTTCTTGCCAACGATTAGCTCTGGCGAAAACATGGGCTGGCTGCTAGTAATGCCGTCCTAACTTCGACATTTTGGAAGACACAGAAAGCGTTGTTAAATTTGGATCCAGCTGACAAGACTTAGTGGTCAAAGTGGTTCAAACCGATGACAGACAGGCGACAGATCGTACCAAAAGCTAGACCTAGGTTAACGGTCGGCCAAGAACAATGCCTCGCTGCGTAGTTGCGCTAGAGCCCCAATCTGATTTGTTAAAATTCATAGCTAGGGATTGGAATAATTTTTAGCTGATACCTGGATTACAGAAATTGATTAAAGCTGTCGAATTCGCGCGTTAATTAAACGCGTTGAAGCGTCAAAGAATTAACGTGCGTTAAAAAATTAACGCATATACAAAAATTAACTAAATTCTGCAAAGTATGAGTTCCAATATTCCATTAAATTGCGGTTAATTGACGACCGAATAATATTCAAGTAATTAAAAATTGTCTTGTTGCCGTTTCATCACTACTGTCACGGTCCTGCGACACAGCCACGAGTTTGTCGGTCGTCATTCCAGTCACCCTGTCGATGTAGTCCACCTACAACATCGGCAATGAGCAACATAATAAATTCACGCCTCGACAGCACTAAAATGCGTGACATTTTTGGCCGACCGTTTGGTTGATTCGGTTGGTACGATCTGTCGCCTGTCTGTCATCTGTCTTTGGCACGATGTGTCGTCTGTCGTCATCTGTAACACATGTATTGTGGCTAAACTGTAAGTGGTAGAGGGTCGGCGATGGTACCGTTAAATAGGGCGATGACAAGTTCCCATAGGCTGTCAATAGCAGCCATGTCGCTATATACAGCGGTTTGGCCGCAGTTTTGAATGCAAAGTTATTGCCTGGTAAGTGCCTGCAGTCACTCACCCACGTGCGCTGAATTACCGTATCCTATCCCAACGTTGATTGTAACGTTGGATATAGCAGCGTCACCATAGCGTGTATACCGTAAGACTGTAGTCACTCAGGGAAATCGCTTTCCTTCCGCGAAGTCGGACGCTGGCCTTCGGATATAAGTGGTACGGTCCGCCCACTTTTGCGACAGCTGAGCTTCTAAGTAAAAAATAACATTCGAAGTCTGCCTGTTTTCAACCAAGTGTACTGTGTAATCATAGTTACTAACAACCGGCACAGAATGACTGCTAGTTAGGCCTAATTCTGCCAAAACAGGCATCAAATGGTTTAAACCAAGTCACAAGTGTACGAAAGCTAAAACAAATATGATTTTCTCAAAGCAAAAAAAGACGAAAAGTGAATATCCGTATTTTTCCGCGGACTTTTAGGGCATAAAAATTCGAAGCGAACTCAGCTATGAGACAGGCTTGGTGATCACGATCGCCACAAAAAAAATTAGTCGATTATTCCTTGTAACACGCCCACCACTGCGATTCTCAAAAAAATTAAACAAACGCAGTTCGCAATTAACTTCTTGAGCAACTAAGTTAACCTTGGACAAGCGGAAAACCATACAAAGGGTCTGGATAAAAATATGGATTTTTAACAGCATTTACTCTGCAGGAGTCCTGTAGAGTGGACGGCCAGGACTAAAACTTAAGGTGCGTAGCCTACAGCCTACAGAGCGACAGAAATAAAATGAAATGAAAATCTGAGCGAGCTGCTTTCATTTCATTTCATTTCTGTCGCTGTGTACGCGCCTTCAGTCGCTGAGAATAATCTCACCTGCTAGAGGCAGCATCAAGCAGCGTTGGTTCATCAGTTTCGCGAGATGAGCGGACAATTTATCCGATACGTCAGTGCACGTCCATGCACATGCCAGTTTACTCCAACAATCATCAGGCAACTAGCTTCGGTCCGGTCTGATGAGAACGTTGCGATGATCCAGTCGGTGCACGGTGCTATATGTCAATGACGCGGCGACACCTCTATAGTGACCGACGGGGCATGCAGTTCTGCAGTTACACAAAGTTCCTCGAGACGGATAGTGCACGCGCGCTCATCCCGCGGGACTAGCTCTGGTAATCACCGCCTTGTGCTGCAGCGCTGGCGTAGACCACTAGCAACTGGACTCAGTGCGTGCATGTGTGAGGTCCGCTCCGTTGCTCGGCGGTCAGCTAGTGGCCGGTGTCACATTAAAATGTCTCCCCATGAAAAGTCCGCCCGGGAGAGATAGTCACAGATTTGATATGTTCTCTCTTATTAAAATATCGCCGGCCCCAAAAAGTCTCTCCATTATAGGTTCGCCTCTCAAAAAAGTCTCCTCCGGCTGACAATTTACCGGTAAAAATCCGCCCCGCCCGGCAGCGGCCCGGGTGGGGCGGATTTTTACCGGTAAATTGTCGGCCGAGGGAGACTTTTCTGGGAGGCGATCTTATAATGGGGCACCGGCTGTGTGGGACGGCAGATCGGTCAGTGCCCGCTCCGCTCGCCCGGTGGTCATTCTACCCCGCTGGCCGCCAACCGACCGCAACTGTCCATCATCGTCATCATCGACAACCGTGGGCTCAATGCCCGTTGGTGTCTGACGCCATTCTTACTATCGCTGCCCACCGCTGCCTATCTAGGGCAGCGTGGCTTAACTCCTGCAGGGTTGTCCCACAC
>Ga0209454_1001805_pt1 | contig 13914 bp, 10 predicted proteins | sample WorMetHERISLAND1_2_FD_187400 | JGI IMG/M metagenome (GOLD analysis project Ga0209454, IMG submission 187400) | Marine gutless worms symbiont microbial communities from Max Planck institute for Marine Microbiology, Germany - Olavius geniculatus... | ecosystem: Host-associated > Annelida >...
CACGTGTAAGCCTGTATAATGAGCCTATATGAGCAAGCTGTGGGCTCCATGCCAATGCGTAGCAGCTAAGGCAAAGTCAAGCTCGCTGAGCGAGCTGAGCGAGAAAAGCGAGCGAGATTTACCTACGAGCGAGCGAGAAAACGGTTGGTGAGTCGCTTACGGGTCTAAGTCCTAGCATAAGCTATTCTAGTTTTTGACTCGTTCCTGTTGCATAGTATTGTCTTATGTTGCTATTGTTGTTTGCTGGTGGCGATGTATGCAATAAATCATGACGATAATGATGATATTGTGCTATAAAAATCTACTTTTGACATATGATATTAATTTCACGTAATAACTGGTTATATAACAGTGGAAAACCGAGTAAAAATTCCGATAAAAACAAATGGGGCCTGCCGTGACACTGGTGATTTAGCACATATCGAACGTCCTTAGACATTTTATTTATTTCCTATGAAATTAATGCATTTCTCACTGATTTGTCCAGTGGGAAGACGGACCAGGTGATCTTAGACGCAAAAATGCAGTTTTTCCGAACATTCAGTCAATCGCCAATCACTCAGCCAATCAATCGCATCCGTTAGTAAGATTTACCAGATTTGAAGAGTCGGGTTACTGTTAATGTTACGCCGGCCCACAAGGTAAGCGATTTTGGTCGTATATGTCGAGTCACAGGATAAGACGAGTGCCAACTCTAGGATGTATACGGCCAGCGTGATACTGCACTGATGAAATTCAGGAATACCGGCACACGTGAGCAAGAATAAAGCAACTTGAGACACAATAATTTTGTTTCGTTGCATGCTTTATGTTTTATTTTGCACACATGTGCAAAACCGTTGAATAACACTGTAGACGAAAGCAATTTAGCTTGCATCAAAAGCACGAAAATGTGTAAATTAAAGTTGGATTTTTGAATAATTTTGGGGGCCATAACCCAAAAACCCTCATAATGGAGAAAAGCCACGGGACCCCTCTATAGACCTTCCACAGACAGTGATGATGATGACGACGATAGTGCGCCGGCAACAACAGTAGCATCGTCGCAGGGAGTGGAAGGAAACAAGTGCCCCTCCCCCCCATAAAACTTTTGGTTGTCGGACATTTGTCAATAAAACCTTCCTCTTGTTGGCAAATTGTCGTCCAGAAATGCAAACATTTTAGACTTAAAACTACTATGTTGAAGGAAAATGAAAAGCAAAATCGAATTTTTGAGCATTCATATCTTCTCTGTCGAAAAATGGCGATTTCCTGCTCTGCCTAGTCTTTTTAACCCACTAAATCGATGGTGCAACAGATCGAGCAGTACAAAGTAAAAACCCGGTGGTATTTTCCAGTTCGGCAGCACGTCGTCGTCGAATGATCTCGATGATATCGTCCTGCAATCGCACGCGCGTTCTTTTGGCTCCACGACGTTCCACCTTCTTCGGGGTCCCGAAGACCTGCCGACGCAGACGCTCGACCTTACTGCGTGTCCTCACGTAGGCGAAGATGACGATCAGCAGCACTAGGATTCCAACGCCCAGCGCTACCGTCAGCCCAATTGCCAGCCCCGTCACGTCGACCGCTGTACATACGGAAATCAACAATTGCAAGCGGCGTCAGCCCAGTGCCGACAGATTATGCGGCCCTCCACTGACATTTGACCTGTAGACGATTACTTTTCCTTTCCAGAGTACTAACGTATACAACGAATTAAAGTTTGTTTTGGCGTTGACGTGCTACACACTTAATTATTTTTTGAGCTAAATTTGACCCACCAGACCTCTGTTACTTGCCCTGTAAAGAATATTATTTTGTCAAACCGATTTTGGTTTCTCTGCCATTTTTCGTTTTTCAGTTAAAAGCTCATACAGAATGGACAGACAGACTGACAAACAGACGTACGGGCAAGACCGATAATGTGGCCTATTAGTCTACGCGGCCGCATAACAATCTGCTATGGTTATACCTCTGCCGAATTCTACGGCTTTTAACGGCCTTGTTGACGTCCTATCTACAGGGTGGTGCATATAAAACGTGGAACATCTATGCTTTACGTGGATTAAGCCATCAGACATTTTCTGAAATAATTAGTCTCACTCTCGTCGTTTGGATAGAGCCTACTCAAACGCAGTCAAGTTGGGCATTTTTAATTGTTGTTTAAGTACGTCGATATGTTACACATCACATTAGCTTTCCGCATGCGTATGACGTAAACAGAATGAAAAATTAAAATGAACAAAAAACTAACTTCACTTTATTTTTCGTCACCCTGTATATTACATCGGCGGGGAGTAGGTAAAGACAGAATCCAAAAAAATCGTGAATCGTGACTGGTTAAGTAATAAGGTGTTTACACGATCGAGCAAACATCGAGCTGGCTCAAGCAGGCCTATTGGAACCCCGTCCCCATCCTCAAAATTAAATGTAGGCCTAGGCTTAGGCTCAGCCCACAGTTGATCACGTGTTATATAGGCCTTCTAATTACAACCCGCCCGACCTCCTAATTAACATGCTAATTACCATAGAACGTCGAGCTAGCTGCTGGATGTTTGCTCGATCGTGTAAACACCCTATAACATTAGCCTATACCGCCATACGTACAAGAACAATAAGTCTAGGGCCTATTGTGCCGATTTGGGCGTAGATGATCATAGTACTAATAGATGCAGTTTGTCGTTGTTATAGGCGGCATTACAATTAAATTATAATGTTTGATGTATAATAATAACACACACATGCACCGGCATCACACATGCCGTGTCTGGCTGCGTGCTAATTGCACATTTGCCTGCAGACATCAGAAGTCGATGACGGCCGTCAGAGGCGCGATTGGCCACGGGCCGTCGATTTTTTCCGCGCTGCCACCATCGAATTTAATGTCCAGTTTTCGACGTAATCACTAATTTCTTAATGCTTATTTTAAACCTATTAGATTATTTTTTCAGACGACTTTAGAAGGCCTAAGGTCTTCGGAAAAATATTCTAATAGGTTTGTCTAAGTCTGGAAATGAGAGACAGGTCTCGTGGTGGAAGAAAAGAAAAGAAAGGCAAAAGCTATAGGCCTAAGTCGACTGGGTGATGCGACCACTGAATAAATTACTTCAAACACAGCGAATAGACAATGAATGGCGTATGCAGGATTTTGTTAACAGGGGACCCTCCTTTTTGCCAGATGTTCATAAGGTCGGCGGTCCGAGAATAGTCAACAGTGTCAGTCGAATAACTTTGGCGTCAGTCGTGAACGTTTCAAGCCGTCGACGCCGAGTCCACCACTGACATCAAAGAAATACAAAACGTCACGTTACACAACCGCACCGAGCAGGTTATGTGCACCTAAGTCAGGTCTTTGTTTAATGTTTACTTGAATCCAATACAAAATAACTCAGAGAAAGTTGCGTATAGACTTTGATTGTGGAGTGGCTAGCGATGGTCAAAGGACAGTGATTCGACTTCGTTGACGACTGGCCATCCAGACTCTTCTGTCTATTCTACTGTAGTTTAATTTTGGATTTTCTACCATTATGAGACAGAGCGTGACAACCCCATTGTCTTTCCTAGCTGGCAGCAGCATTCTTGGTCAAAGTTCGAATTTTCGAAAGCCGAACATTTTTCGTTAAACATGGTCAGGGGCCTACACTACAGTTTCGACCACGTCTGGCGACTCTCGACCCACATGCGAACTTACTATATAAACATCATTCGCCTGCTGTTATTGACAAGACAGTACTTCATGATCAAAGTAATTAATATATTATAGCGTGTTTCGTTTCTTACCCATCGCCGAAATGTAGGCCCAGATCTGTGGAATTTACATGAAGTTACAACTCGCGGTTTTCAGCTAGTCTATCCGACATCGTAACACGCCATATTGGCTGTCTAAGATCTCTAGGCCAATCGCATGACAAACGTCGTTGACACCCAGTATTGTGCTAGGTAGGCCTACAATAAACCCGCAGGCTCATGGGGCGAGGTGAAAAATGCGTGCACGCAATGTCATGAAAGAAGCAGCGAAAAAGCTGCTGTCATACACGCTGCTCTGTTGGTCATGCACCGTTGACTGCAGTGTATGAGCAAAGGGTGGCGAGCACAGACAGACAGAGAGACATAGAGACAATTACGTGTACAAAAAGTAAGTAAATATGAATGAAACCTTAAAAGGCGCAAGTCACAATGCGCCGCGCAACGAGAGCCACAGCGGGGCCCGGGGAAGATTCTCGAGGGCTCCTCTGGAAAGAAATTTAATTTTTAAAATAGAGCATTTTGGTGTAGGCTTACTTTATATTTTTGAGCGACGGCGGGCCCCCAAACGTCGCGAGGCCCGGGTTAACTTGCTCCCTTACCCCCCCCTTCTCGACGGGCTTGGCTCTGCGCTCTCAGAACCAAAAGAACAAATGTCTTCAGCAATCGTTTAAGTGTTCACAGTTGATATGAGATGAAGTCAGCCCTGGGAGGCTGTTGCCACTCTACTACAGCTTTGGGTTTGGAGCCACATTTTAGGATTGGCCAAATGTAGGCCTAATCCGGTTGATGGTTGGTTCGCCTTGTAGCCCATAAGCTACTACTTATTTTCCATTCAGCTAAGGGTAGGAGGCTGAGCTGACCCGAGCACACAATAGCTTAGCGACTTGCTCAAGGTTGATCGGCTTGCATGTAACACAAACTGCAACCTGAAAGTTACGAATGGACAGATGCTCTATACTTCTATAGAAACTAATAGCCACATCGTTTCATTAATTCATTTACTCACAGTATTTATTCATTCACTGTTGTCAGAAAACGCAACAATTAACAACAGGAAAACAAATGTTCATATTTTGCCTTATGCAAGGGCGGCGAACCAATAGGAGCTAGAGGACATATCCCCATCACTTTTTTACACTGGGGGTACATAAATTCACGACAATTTATACTATGTGTACACGTAATACAGTTTTTCCTAAATACTGAAACAGTATTTAGGAAAATGCATTACAGCAAGACATAAATTACAGTATAACTTATTTCCAACAGTCTAATACCATACGAAGAAACTCTATCCACTGATGTCAGCTTTCATGGTTGGCAATGCTAAGCTTGTCAACATGCTACTAAATTATACCCTTATTTTCAGCACACATATTTATTATTATTGCAAAGCTTGCTAATGTCTTTTGTACTCGAGTACGTCAGTTAAGTTGGCTGTTGTACCCATGCTGTACCCCCAACTAGACAAAAAACTAACGAAAATTCATAAGCGGATTTAGTGGGGGCAAGGGGCAAAGAGGCCATGGTCCCTTATAAGATGCCAAAAGTCACCCTTTTCTATGCCTCGCACATGCAGTGCATTATAAATTTATGCAATACAACTAACAAAATTTATACCCACTATATGCATTTTAGGGGTTTTCATGCCCAAAAAAGTGTTTGCTTCCGGCCTTTGCCCTGGACCGGCCCCTCTCCAAAAAGTCCACCTCTGCTCTGGGCTTTCGGCCTCAAAAAGTACCAAATTGCAATAGTAGTCAAACAGGCCACTGTTATTAGAATAATTTCATTAAGTGCACGTTTGCAAGTGTTTATAATAATGAAAACTGTGCAGGTAAGCCCCAGGTAAGCCATATATGGGGGGTCAAAATTTTTTTTCGCCTGCTTCGCTCACAAAATTGTACCCCTCCACTTTCAAAAACGTTGCGTCGCCCTTGGCCTTATGAAAAACGCAACACAAAAATATAACAAACAGGTAGTATATTGAATATACCTCTACAAATATCACTAACAAATACAACTACACTGTCATAACCACATCAGCAAGCTAGTGTTTTCCTAATTCAGTATACTAATGTATATTCTGCGCACATAATAACTTATTGCGTGCATGTGAAAATGTATATAAAAACGTGTTCCATTGTTCGACCGGATAAATTATTGCACATTGACTAAAGACAGACCTACTACACGAAAACACATTATAAAGTCAAGAACAGAACAAATAACTAATAATTGAGATCATGACTAGAGTTGAGATGTTGTACAAAATTGCGATAGAAAACTTTAGGCCTACTAACACTACCCACAATTTAGCACTGATACTAGTCGAAACAATTAGAACATATAAGTAACGCAAAATACACACTCCACGTCAAATATGCAAGCCACAATTTCTAAAAAATCAGCATATTGTATGCACGCGAGACACAAGTTTTTTCCCACAAAATCGACACAAATGTGGGTTATTTGTAAAGGATAACAATATTAACACACTAGAGAGATAACGTCCCAAAGATAGAAACTGGCAGTAAAAAAGCTTATTCTCACACAGTGTGCTAAGGCATTAAAATAATTTAAACCAAAACAGTGTATCAATGCTTTCCAAGTATAGATTGTATAAAAACTAAAATACTGTGCTGGCCCCGAGCCGACATACTGTGCGGCCATCCACCTGCCATTCCACACTAGTTACCTCTGTCCTGGAGAACGTTCATGCCAATTTTGGTTTTCTATGCTTTTTTGTTTTCGACTTTGGAAGCCCGTATGGGACAGACAGACAAATAGACGAACAGGCAATAGCTCAGATGAACTATAAAGTGTCACCTTAAGCCCTATATTATGCTTTATCTCCTCAGGGTGAAAAATCCACAAAAGAATCTTGATCAACACCAAAATCTAATGTCCAACCCTGTCACTAAATTTCATCGCAATCCGCTCATACCTTTCTTTGAGTAATTCAGCCAACAAACAGACAAAAGGACAGACCCTGACAGATTTATTTGGTGAAAGTAACACTTATTGCGGGAAGTGAACACAACGTCTATTCACTGGGTAACATTAAACAAACAGTCAACAATCAAGAAATTTACGACGACCAACAAAACCAATAAATATTCAACAAGGCACACGCAGCTACTAAATATTCATAACAAAAAATCAGGGTGCAAAGCATATGAGTAAGTCTCACAATGAATAAATAAATGGACGGATGAGTAGATGGATGAATAAATGAATGCATGGGTCCATCGATAAATAACCGATCAATCAGGGTTTGGAGCAGGCCAGTAAGATGTTGCTGACTGTAGCGGGACTATCAAATATAAAGTCCAGTGGTAAGCCAGCATCAGCACGTGCTGATTTGATGGCGCTTCTGATTGCATAGAACACAGCACAGCTTAGCACCAGCGCAGCCTCTGCTGTACCCTGTAATATATCAACAACGGCACAAAGGTAGCACCATAACACCAGCTTTGCTATAGTCATAGTTGAGCTCAGTTTCAGTATCAGAAAAGATTTTGCACATACCGCTCTGTTTACAGCATGGCAGCTTATCCCCTTTTTCGGTGCTTTGTGCCAGCAAGGATAAAACACAATTAAGCTAGCATACAGCCCAAGTTGGTTGGATGGCTGGATCTATTGAACAGCCAGCACCAACAGTCCTGGTAGCAAGCCTACTGTCATGCAAAAATGCAAAACTCCCCATTTCTTCCCCAGTGATAGCCGTAACCATCGCCAATACTCAACTTCCCTATCCACGAAGGGATGGCCAGGCTGAGTTGGCCTAGGTGGCTTGGTTGAATACAAAGATAGTATGCCAGCAAATGGTCACCCATCTCTGTAATAATCCAGCTGAATGTTGACTAACTTCGTTAATGCGACCAATGATGTTGATGTGAAACTAAGCAACCACAAATATCAGTATCATCATCATTCTATTATCACCATCCTATACGTGGAGAATAAACACATTTGTACCGGAGTTCGCAGGAAACTTCTTCACTTGTTACTCGGTGATGTAACGGTAATACTACTAACTACTACTATTATAGTACCTTGGATGAGCACACAGTGGCAGTTGGGCTGTTGCTGTCAACGGAGTGTTTGAGCAGTGTAACATTCATGTGCAGAGGTATGCAGCTGACTGTTGGCAGGTGATATCTGCCCACTCCGACTGTATCTAGATGACCATTAACGGTAAACTTATGCTCCTCCACAGTGAACCAACCCAGACCCTGACACACACGAGTACTACTACGTATACAACAACAACAACAACAACTACTACTACTACCGAGCTGTGCATATCTGTACTGTACTATGATAAAGGTAAAGGTGACATACCCACAAGGGGCGTAGGTAATGTGCCCATCTCCCTTTCTATGGCCGTTGAGCCTGTAGGTGGATAGACCACAAAGTGCATGGCCAGTGCGAGACCCCAGACCTACGGTTACTTTCCCTTCACTGCTCTTTAACCGGCACCAAATTATACTGCTTGGTGAACAGGGACACGTGTGTGAACAACTTGCCCAGGGTTGTTACCTGGCAGTGCACTGGGTGAGAGTTGAACCAGCAACCTCGCGATCACCTGTCCGATACGCTACCGTCACACTACCATGCCAGCCAACATTAACTGCCACAAGCAACTATCTAAACAGCAAAATGATAAAATAACCATAACACAGCAGACACATACCATGACGAATCCGGCCTCAATCTGACTGACTTCAGTTGCAGGATATAGACTTTTGCCGACGTCCATCACGATGTCTGCTTTTGGTATCTGACAAATATGAACACTGAATAATTTATAATTGAACAATTAATTAATTAGCACTAAAACTAAATAAAGTGGAATAAACTGACATAATGCTAAATTAACCACCAAAAACTACAGACCAGATATTTAGATAACAGTAACACACCTGTTGCTGCTGCTGCTAATTTCCATTCTCATTCACACTATCTACTTTTTATGACATAATAATCCAGCTTAAGCTGGTATTCAGACCTGATATTTCTCACATACTTCTTAAATAAAACTTGTAGTTTAAATAAACAAATACATGCAAAAACATGAATGTCAAGTCCTACAAAAAAATGACAAGGCCCGTAGGCGTAAGTTAATGTTGATCTTAGATTTCCTTAAACAAACAGCAGTTTGTACTGCGAGACCATGGAATGGCACAAAAATGGAACTAGTACATCATGCGGTGTGCCTTTTTACACCCCAACTTTCACCAATACTCACTGCAGCTAGCCACTGAGGGATGGCCAGACTGAGTTGAAAACGGTGGACGGTTACATACAGAAATGGTCTACACGTCCACCAACGGTCACAAGTAAAAAGTGGGTCCAGTGCAGAGCATTTGTTGATTAAACACAAGGTGTTAAGCACTATATATCAAGCCACCGCACAACATTTAAATATGTACATCATAATAGATACCGTGTAGTTGCCAGTTAGGCAGTCAACCTCTGCTTTCACCACTGCAGCAGCGTAAGTGTAGCAGTTGAACAATTGTCTGCGCCGATTCTGAGAGTTGCACTCTGAGCCGTAGCTATACTTGACTGGCACCACTTCAATGCCTCGCTTCACAAACTTGCTCCTTCTGTTCACGACACAGTGTAAACAATCGGTTCATTTTTTGAAATCCACTTTCTGAACCAAAACTACATCAGCATGTAAACGTTGACCACATACCACCCATCCGAAACTTTTCGGCAAAATCTGTATGGGTAATTACCACAACTATACTCAGATGAAAGATAACATCCTCCCTTCAGTGTTTCTAACTTACTCTCTTGCACTGACTTGTTATATTAGCCATTCTCCAGGTAAACATGGATTACACAGTTTCCCCCACTGATTTTCAGTTAGGTTCTAAAGCCTAAAGTTTTGCAGGCTGCATGCCTTTCCCAACACCCAACAGTGTCAACACTCAGTTAGTTAGACGTTCAGTAAATAATTTACAAAAAATACAAAATCCACAAAAAGCACATTATCTAAATCGCCACTAAAATCCTATCACTTCTTTATGGAGTCCTGCCAAACTCCTGAAAAAATGTCATAAAAATCTGTTTAAAACTTTTTGGATTTTCTTGGACACAAATGAACAAACCCAAAGACATACGAAGGTCATCCCAAGTTTCTGGCCTCAACATATTAGACATTAAGATTTTCTACAATCTATACATTAGTGAAAAGGATGTACATTTCAGTGATGTATAGATTGTGAAAAATATTGTTGTCTAACGTGTCGAGGCCGGAAACTTTTGGGATGACCCTTGTATAACCTTGGCAGAGAGAATTAATGATGTCAATCAAAATAATGGACTCTGCTCTCAGCCTACCTGTTGAACTCAGTGATCTGCTCTAGCTGTGTCTCATAACAACTCTGTGTTAGAACATCAGTGAAGCAGCGACTGAGAGATGATTCAGCTGGCAAATCTACTACTGATGATGCAGTGGGTTGACACAAATTCAATTGCTGTATCTGCATCAATTAGAACATAAAAGTAATGCAAAATACACACTCCAAATCATCACAGCAGAGAGCTCATGAGCATATAACTATTGTCGTCCATTATCATCATCATCAGCAGCATTTACCTTGTCTGAGTAAGTGACAAAACAACAACGCAATAAAACAGCAAAGTGGCGGAAACCACAGGCCAAAAATTGTAGTTACAGCTGCCCTTAAAATAATCCATCCCTCCCCTTACTCCCCAACCATCCATCCATTCATTTAAGGCAAACAAGACCCACAGAAACAACAAAAACAAAACACTAAAAACACAGAACAATGTAACACACTATGTACAAAAAACTGAAACCATGATGTATCACTCATGAACACAAGCATGAAACAGTGTAAAAAACACTCGCTAAATACAAACAAAAATACAGAAGAATATCACTAAATGAGAGAAAGGAGATAGACGGAATAACCAGCATGCCAACAGCCTTGCATAGTAATAACCAAAACGTCAAAGTGGAATACAGAGCTTAGAAAAATTCCAGCTGTGCAACAGCATAATAACTCGATGAATTTTGGTTTACATGACTACACGAAAGTAGCGAACGTTGTACAGTGCACAAAGTCGACAGAAAACCTGCCGAATATGAGGCACAAAACTGTAACACACCACAGCAACAGGAACATTGAGAAAATCGGCCACAGCTCTGATGCAATGTTCTGTGAAGAACACGGCCTGAGCGACTCCATTGCCTAGCATTGCGGCATCACACGGTGGTAGATTGGTCTTGCACGCATAGCCACGTGCTGATAGGTTAGGCACAGCATAGCAACCTGCCACTGCGTCTACCAACCTCTGGATACACTGCAGAGCAATCACACAGAGCAGGCACTAACACGAGTCACAACTAAAAAGGCATCTGGACATTGCAAACCTTCGCCAATGCTACGCCAATTTTTTTTGTTGTGTTCGACAAATGGCAGCACCAGCCAGAATCTAATCACCTCTAGGCTGCAGGGCAAAAATACACCATTTTGTGTAATTCTGCTAACTAACAAAACAAAAAATTTGAGCTAATGCTCGCGAGATGCACACAAGCCTATAGCAGTTCCTGTTCACAAACTGTCAGTCTATCTCCAGCCATTTTGTCGCAGTTCATTCTTAGAGTGTGCACTGCAGCCAAAGATCGCAAAAATCAATAAAAAACCCTTATTTTGGAAGTTCAGGGTCTTTCAAAGTCATCGACGTTGATACGACTGAAAAGCTCGTCAATAGTGCTTGTTGTGATAGGCAGCATGCCCATGCATATCTGCAACCATTTTCATGAAAAACTAGCCAACAACAGTAAAATAACGATTTTTACGGGGGTACCACTTTTTAATGCTCTCGTATGCAGGTTTCCCTAAACTAGAAAAGTGAGACTTGGACCGTTGAAATCTACGTTCAATGCTAAAAATTTCATACCCAGCTTGTCCATGTCTATCTCAATTGGTTTCACCACAATTCGCTCTTGAAATGTGTCTCACAGCTCGAAATCGCCAAAAAATCCTATAAACCCCTATTTTAGCATTCAAGGTCATCCAAGGTCATTGAATTCAGTGGCAATCGAGAGCCAGTGTACGACTTCCTATTAGTGATGAATAGTAACCTGGGCCCTATCTTGCACCATTTCTGAGATACAGTGACTCATTGGCTAAAAATCGCAAAATTTTCTCACCCCCTCTCATTTAGCACCCTCATTCAGGGTGACCCCTTCGAATTTATGGAAAAGCTTTACGGTTCGTGAAGCTAGAGCCGACAGTCAAGATTTGGTGATCTTAGCTTGCACCGTTTTTGACTGATCCACCCGTGTGACGGACAGATGAACGGACAGACAGAACTGTGATGGCTAAGACGCGCTGAAAGCAGTAGCGCGAAAGCCATCAGCCTAGCTATCTGTACTCACCCACTGACCCTAATGCTCACTTCTGACCTTCACAAGTAAAAACTGGTACACGGGGAAACGTTAACACCAGTTATGGTACGTGCTGTGCTGCTTTTGTTTTACCGTTCAATTTTAACAACAATTTGATAACAGTCAAAAAACCCTTTCCCAGTTGATGATCAAACTGGTGTTACTGACCATCCATCCAAGTTCCGAAACATAGCCATCGTTTGAATACACGGTGAGATCAACGGCTTGCAGTCTTCCACCTCTGTTAAACCCAACCTGAACAAATCATAAAATCTTATGAGCACAATATACAAGAGACAAAATTTACAAAAAAGTAATGATAGATACCACTAGCAATGTTCTCGACCCTTGTAATCACGCCGCTAAACAGTAATTTATTTTAACGCAATCAGTGTACCACAAATAACTGTCAAAATGTGAAGTAATGCCCAGGCAAAGCAGGTTTGCTGTTAAAAATTGGAAAAGATTCACAGCCCATAAAATCCGAAGATCCATCAGTCTTTAAAGATTTCCCCGGAAGTCTCTGTAATGTTAACCTGGTTAAAGATTTAGCTCGAAATTACCTTATACTTGGCTATATACGAAGGCCTATAGCCCGTGATTTGCATGTCGGTTGGCCTATCAAGAACACAGCGTGCTGGCCGACCATATCTGTACAAATTAGTACATCAGCATATGTAATGTTACCAAACAAACTACTTATTGACGTCATCATAGAAAGGTTTATAACATGGTCTGAATAATAGACTAAGCATTATTTGTAGAACCACATCAAGCAATGTTAATGGTCCAAGTATGGTCAATGAAACAGCTAGAAAAGTCTTCAAATACTGCGTGAAGACCAAGACCGACAGTTCTGAGGTTCTACTCATTCAAGTTCATAGACTATAGTCTCCTTTGGTTTGTGTGGTTTTCTGTGTATGCTCTAACCATCTGGAATTAACTCACTGCTAGTCTGATAATTCGAATCCCTTCCGGAAACATCTAACAATTTTCAGTCTGCATTCTCAGTTGCCCCCCCCCCAGTGCCTAAGATTCAATTTTTTGACCTAAGTGTTTTATAAATTAATTTACTTACTTATTTACTGGCTTATCTGAAATCTAAAATTTCACTCAAAACATTTCCTACGACTGAATAGAAGAATATCAGTGCATTGATGCAATTAGATGGATGACAGAAATGGCATCTGGCCCAGAAATGGTATTACTACAACAATTCCTCAAACATTCTGGGCACCAGCCCAACCTAGAGTAAGTGCCAAATAATAGGCCAGCTAAACAAATAAACAGGTGAATGAATACAAGAGTCGATAAACCAAAATGCACTATTCATGTATTACCGCTGGGCTGCAATTGCCGTAGGAAGTGCTACCAAAAATGAACAAGATCCCTTGTCGCCAAATGCACCACCTAAAATATATGTTAAAATATAAGATATATTCATTTTTATTCACCACATCATGTAACATAAAAATAACATAAACAGTGAGGGATCCCTGGTTAATATCATTTATCTGAATTATTTCATTTTCTTTTTGGCAATTTTCTTCAAAATTTGCTTAATTACTTATTTGTTCCATTTTGTCGGGTTAGTTTTGTCGTACAAATTTTTCTTTCCCAAATTCCTCTTGTTCCGGTTTTATAAACCGTTAGTTAACAGACCGTAAATTGCCCTTTTAAATTGCCCTTCAAATTCGGACCAGGTCGACGAAAGTTGAGTCGCCGACCCCCTCCCCACCCCCTTCGCTACTAAC
>Ga0209454_1001808_pt1 | contig 13911 bp, 10 predicted proteins | sample WorMetHERISLAND1_2_FD_187400 | JGI IMG/M metagenome (GOLD analysis project Ga0209454, IMG submission 187400) | Marine gutless worms symbiont microbial communities from Max Planck institute for Marine Microbiology, Germany - Olavius geniculatus... | ecosystem: Host-associated > Annelida >...
ATATATATATATATGCTATATATGCTATATGCTATATATGTTAGCTGGGTCATGGTTAAGTGCATCGTAAGCTGTGAATGTGAATGTAATGTAATTATGCCGACCGGTCATTCATTAGCTCTAACAGGTCGCTAAGTACTTCGCGGCGGACGAGTGGGCCTATGAATTAGCTAGTGCGTTCTGTCTATATAGGCCTTTAGCAGTTGCCCACCCACATGGCAGCTGTCATTTGCCGGATTTTCGGAAAGCACACACTGGACTGTGTGACATATGCTTTGTATACAGCCCATACTCCACTGTGATTTGCTGTCTAACATGTTGTACAACAAGTCGCGGCATAGTGGAATCTGTGCTTAAACTGTATTCTACTTTACACGCCGCACGCAGTATTGGACTGTGCCGCTTTACAGTGACTGACTCCTCCAGACGAATAGATTGCTTTACGTGTAGGCCTGCTGTTTTTACTCGAGACAGCACGTAGTGCTAAGCCCGTACTAGGCCTAGGTATCGTGATTTTGTCCGTTTGTCTGTCCGTCCGTCCGTCTGTCACGTCTCGCTGCCAAACCAAGCCCAGAGGAGATACTGTTAGGTAGAGACTCCGGGTTTTCAGTGTATGATAGCGACTAGCAAGTCTCTGCTTCTTTTGTTACCACATTCCGTGCCGCTGGGAAAAGATTCCCCTCGAATGAAGGCGTCAGGTGGGCATCTACCACCTCCCCCTGAAAAAATCGTTATTTTGCCACTGCTAACTCGTCTATCGTAGCATGATTTGAGATATTGGTTATCGGTCAATCAGTCTTTTGTTAAACCAACTGACAGTCAGTTGACCTGATGACTGACATTATAGTAAAAACGTAATGGAAGCGAATAAACAATGAACTTAAAATAAAAAAAACTTCAAGAACATGTAGGCCTTATCATTGTATTGCTACTGTATTTTAATAGTAAAGTATGTGCGATTTACATGGGTCTGTTAAAGGCTGCTTGATTTGACTTGACAGAATCAGTATACACTGTAAATTCATGTACTAATTTTCTGTTTTGCATGACTTGGCAGAAATTACTCACTGTTCTGTAGCGTCGGAATTGATCGATGGGTTATTGCCCACCGATCTGATGTAAGCAGCCTGCACACCTGTTTATACCTGGATTGCTTGCGAGGGCGTCGCCTCGTTGATCGTTTCAGCCAATAGCAAGGAGTGAGTACGGCGCTCGTAGACGTCGTGAATATTAATGCTGGCGACCGCTGTGCGGTGTGTAGGTTATTATTCATGTTAATGATGACGTCGTTGTTGTTGATTCCGGTTGCTATTTGGCTGGCCTGCGTGGCTGCTGTTCTCTGTAGTGTAGGTGTCTCTCTATGCGGCATACCAGTCACACAGTGTTTTGCAGTCAGAACGATCGTCAGTAGTCTTACAATTTACTGACGCGAAGTAATCTTCTGTTGTGTTACTTGTTGAGTGAAGATAGATACGCTGAGCGAATTTCTGTTGTGCTGCTGAACATCTTGTGAGTGTGCTGCGGAGATATGATTTTTGTGTTAGGTTATATAACGTTAAATGTGTCACCCTTCAGTGTAACCGTCGCAGAGCAAAGGATCACACAAGGAACCACACCCAGTGTCACCTGCCACTCTACCGTTGCCTTAACTTCACCCTGAATCGATTTACCTTCCCCGGTGGGATTAAAGGCTGAGTTGACCCGATGACTGATATTATGTAGCCAATGTGGGTAACAGTGTTGCAGCAGTGAGTTACATGAATGTGTCTATTAATTGTAGTCAGACTTATTCACTGTGATTAGCGTATGTAAGCTTTCTCTTTTTCTTAGTTGGTAACGTCGGTGGTCGCTTCAGCAAAGTTAATCAACGCTTGGCCTGGTTAGTACTTGGATGGGTGACCGTAGGCAGGGGGGGGTAAACCATCTCAGGTGTGTAACCAGCCACCCAGGTCAACTTGGCCTGAATGGATGCAGCGATTACCAGGTAATGCTGGGACGTAAGCAGGCACGCCACGCGATGCACTAGCCTGGTACCCGTGGTCTTGCCATCTTAACTGGTGTCTGGCCACTAAAGGCTAATGAAACGGAGATCATCACCGCTGTTGGGACCATATCGCTCGGGAAGGACTTCACTTTTGCTTCAGTGTTTGTAGTGCATGATTGTTACTGTGTAGTTGTAGATAAGGCAAGACTGAATCGTCCATGTCAAGATGTTGGACGTAGCAAGACCGGTTGACGTGGCAGCGCAGACAGACGTACCACACTTGATGACATCTCACTCACAGCAGCTTCGAGACAGTACAATCAGGCGTGGACACACTATCTTGGGCGTGACAGCCGAGGCTGGGGCAGTGTTCGAGCACCTGTTGAGACGTTCACACAGCGACTCGGCTCCAGGGACAGCTTCATCATCACACAGCGGTCGACAGCGAGCTGGAGGTCCTCGGGGCGCTCGCCGTCGACCTTTGACTGCCATCGCGGAAACCACCGACAGTGCCCCTGCCGACATAGGAGGAGGACATCGTACCACCGATGTGTCGACAGACAACGACTGGGCGACAGATGGTACTCTAGATGATGCCGTCGACACGAGACTCTCCAGCTTTGATGGACTGGATGAAGAAGTCCGGCCCAGCTGGAGTTCAGTCCAGTCAGGGGGTGACAAGTTTCAGTATTCTCAAGACTTGATCGACGTCTTCGAGACACATAGGTTCACCAGAACGCGACTGTCGAGTGACGGGCTGGAAGACCTAAGGCCACAGGATTCCACGCAGCAGTCTAATGGCCCAAGATACTTTGAGCACCAGTCTTCGAGGGACTCCGGCGACCTGTTGGGGAGTGGTGGACGAAGGACCACGGAGGCTCTGAGTCTGGGCAGCATGTCAGCTGACTTCACCGACGACGTCGACGTCGATGATGCTGACGACGAGCGCCGCAAACAGAAGCAGACGCCGAAGAAGAAGAAATCTGTGTTCAAGCGCGTGCGTGAGCGACTTCGTGTGACGTTCGGTCGCAATCCCGACCGTCACCAAGTGGCACACAAGGCAGACAAATACATGCATCCTGCTGATGATGTTGAAACTCGCAGACAGAATTGGCTGAGTGCTTCATTCTCCCGCCGGAGAAAGAAACAACGTCAGACAGATCAAGATCATGTGGTCGAGAACGGTTCAACCTCGGCAGCATCGAATCGTGCGATAAGTTCTTCGGTCAATTCCAACAACACTGTCGACCAGCATTCTTCTGGTCGTGATCAGCAGAATTCGAAGGGTTTCCTCTCCAGCCTGCAGAGACGATTCAGCAGCATACGCATCAAGCGTTCCCATTCATCCCACTCACATGGCTCTGGTATGTCCTTCTGACTTAAATCTTAATCAGTTTAAGTTAATAAAGTTAAACTAAACGAAAAGTTAAATTAGATTTAATGTGCAGAGTACAGAAGTTTTCATATAAAAGTTGGCCATAATTGCTGCTAGTTTACAACTTCAACAACAACATGTAAAGTATACTAGTCGTGTACGTGGACCTTGCACAATGAGCTATTAATAATGATAACAGTGGCATAGATTTGACGGCAAATATGGTGTTTTATAACATGTTAACAATATGGTTCTGTTATTGGCATATGCTATTTTGTGATAAGCAAAAGTTGTACTGCTCTGTTGTGCACAGTATTGAGTTCTAAGCTGGTGAACTATATAATTGTGATAATTGTACAATTGTATAATTATATCATGCAGTGTCATCAAGCATGCAGTCCGGTGATGAGACAAACATTCATCCATTGTCCCAGTCTCAGAGGAAAATTCTTTCAAGGTACATCCCATCAGATTCTGTCGACCAAGAGCCAGTGTCGATGCACTCACGGCAGGGACATCATTCAATACGAGCTCAGCTGGAACTGGATATACCACGACCAGTCCGACCGGCGTCTGACAGAATAGACGGTGAGGCGGTGATTGTCGATGTTGAGCCTTCAATGTCCAGTGACCTCGAAGAACGAGTCAGAGGTTGGGACTACATTGGTAGGGCCTACTTCAATGCTGTTTATTTGCTTATTCAACTCTGTTAACTAGGGGAGAAGACATGAGACATGATAATGCCTACTTTTTCAGGAATGGGACTATTAAAATTACATGTATTGTAGAGACATTTGAATGTTGTGGACTGTGGACATTGTGGCTATTGTTAAATTGCACCTTCTAAAAAATCTTACTTACTTACTTACTTAGTTAGTTACGTACTATTGACTAAACAACTTAAGTATAACTTCTAGATCGGTTAATGTTCACCACACTGTTTTATATATAGCACAAATCTGTTAAGGGGACGATATGTGATTGATCGACATAGTTCGCTGATTTTGTTTGCCAGTGAAAATGGCGAACAGAAGTCTGTCGTGTGTCATGTAAGAATCAGGCGATCATATCATCTGAACACATTATATTCTTGATTATAAAACCGGCTAGCCTTTTATATCTGATTATCTGGCAACAGATTTTGTTTGTCATGGCATACATTACCATAGCGATTATGTGATTGACTGTTGCAGATGGGCCGGAGCCGGAGCAATCGTTGCTGCCTTCGCTGCGGCATGCAACAGATCGACGCTTCCCCGAGAAGTCACCCGCAGAGAAGCAAGAGTTGTATGAACACATTGCATCGCGACTGATTACCATGGCAGACAATCTTCCACGTTATTCTACTGGTGAGTAGCAGTAGTTGTAGTGATAGTGTAGTTGCAGTAGTAGTTGTAGTGCCAGCAGATGTGGACATGTGAAAGATCTGCCTAGGTCAACTGTTCCTCAGCGGTCACATATCATATCATATTTAATAATTATAGTCTACTCGTTACATGATAAAAAACCATAGTTTATAGCACAGAGTAGTGGTTGTTCTTGTGTATGGCTTCATATTTAGACATGAGTTGTGTAGATGATGTTTTTGTACCATTAAAACTAATGAAGTTTTTGCTGCAGACTGTGCTGCATCGTTGTCTGCCAGTGAAAGTTCACCTGACAAGGTCCGTTGAGATAATTTGTGTTCATTAACTTGTCTAAACAGTAAATATGCCAGTATTTGTGTAATTGACCTGCATTAAGTTAAAGGTGTGTGTATTTCTCCATCGACAATTAATCATTATAATTTATCTTTATTATGTAAGAAAAAGTTAGGACTATGTAACAAAATCTCTGTTTAAGTGTCATAGTGGGTAGAAGCTTTAATGCTTTTGCAGTAGGCCTGTGTTTGTGTTAATTGATATATCGGGTTATAGGAAAGTTATACCAAGCCTATAACTTTCACCCATTTATGACTATGTCAAATGTTGACAGATTTCCAAAAAAATCACTAGCTAAATCAGACATGAAAAGCTCTAATTAAAAATGTGGTTACATACTAAACCTGTCATGAAATGTAGTTGGCTTAAAATACTAAAAGTTACAGGGTACTGTAACTCGCATTTTCAATAGCTGACATTGTTGGCTGTTTCACAACGATGCATTTGGGTGTGATTGTAATACACATTTAAGTGCTTATTTACAGTCATAATCGTAGCCAGAAATTGGAGTTCAGAGGGGCTCAAATCCGAAGGACAACAGTCAGATGGGATTTCATCTCCCAACCAGCTTGGGGGTGTGTGAGCACTGGAAGCTCAGTTTCCTGGCCGTTAACACATTTTTGGGCATGAAAATGAATGTAGCAGGTATAAACGTTGTTACTATAGTGTTAATGCACAAATTTGCGTTCACCACAGAAGTTGGAGGGGGCAGTCGCCCCCTTTGGCTACGCCACTGTTTACTGTGGAGTATTGGCATGCTGATTTTGAAAATAGTTTAGTATTTGATGCAGTTGTGACAAGAATGCAGGGGCCTACTTTTCACTCGACCACTCTGTAGCTGTATGGTATGACTGTTATTTGACTGTGCAGGGTAGCGACCTGACAACGGTGGCTGATCAGCTGGTGAGCACAGCTAACCACAGTTACAGCATGTTCACAGACGTAGTCAGCGACGCGATCCGTGGCGAGTCCGGACTGCAGCAGATAGCGTTCGTGTTCCAGTTGAGTCGTGCAGCTATCGAGCATGCCGGCGGCAGTGGCACTGCACTGGCCGACAGCATCAAGTCCATGACCCTGCGCTACTTCGAACAGTTCCTGGCTCCGTGGGTCGTCGAACAAGGCGGCTGGGTGAGTTTCAGTTTTGTCGTACTGTGAACTTTCCTAATGGGGTTTGCACTTGCGCTGTCAAATGCAACCAGGACCTAAGTGATTTGGCAGAAAGCGGAATCACTGTGCAAGTCGACACAGCTCCTCATTTCCATTTGCTACGTGGCAGCAGCAACTAGTGATTGCATGTCTTGGTTGAGGGTTTGACCGCAAAATCTCCCTTTTCCTCTGCATGCCAGGGTCACCATTTAACACAATGTCTCTGGACCACATGTGCGTACCTGCCAAATGGCATCTAAGTACATTGAATGGTTCTAGCAGAGGGCCCTAATCTGACACGCAGATGACAGGCAGACAGACTGTATTACGGAGAATTGTTTAGGAATATGCAGAATCAGTTGCACTGCAACAATTACCGCGGTGAAAAAATTTACTGTGTTGTATTGCAGTATGTGCAAACCCCTTCTATAAAGTACAAGTACTGTGCAATGTTCTAGCGTCACTTTTGGCTCTGTGATAAGCACCAAACAGAACTGCTGCTAGTTAGTTTATTGCATTTTATTGCTCAGTTGTACAACCCAGTTGTTCAATCTGTTATAACAACTGCAAAATCTGATAATGTCTAGCACTCTAGTCATATTGATCAGTGTCAGTTTCACTATATCTTTGCGTCTCTGGATGTCCGTTATGATTCTTGTACTGATGACCAATCCAGTCCAAAACGCTTGCCTTTGCTTGATATGTACCGGTACGTTCAGTTTTGGTTTGGTGCTCATTCAGATTAAGATTAAGATTAAGTCTATCATACTCAACTTCATCTCACTGACGCCGTTCAGAGACGTTGACTCTATTATCATCTTTTAACTCTTACGTATATTACTGCATATCATCAGGGCCGGATTTAGGGGAGAGCCCGGGGGGCCCCAGGCCTCCCACCAACAGGGGGTCTCCCACCAAACCCCTCAATTTTTAAAACCCCGTAATTCGATAGCCAATCCTGGCTTGCATAACTTTTGCTACCAAATACGCCACTGGGCCCCAGGCCTCCCATCAGTTAAATCCGGCCCTGCATATCATGTAATTCGTTGCGATTTGTCAACGTTTTTCAAACGAATGTGAATGAATGAATGAATGCAGGCAACCATGATCAAATTGTTGACTATCCATGTGCTCAGTCAGGTCAGCTTGACAGCTCAGCCTCCTGTGAAAAAACTAGGGCAATATGTTGAAAAATGAAACATTAATGTTTAACACTTTAATAGGTGACATTAACTTGGTAAGTTTATTCGTTCTTCTAGTTCATGCTGTTTGTCGCGAATTTTGATCTAACTGGTGGAGAAAATAATACACAAATACACTGTGTTCTGTTAGCACAAAAATTTTTTTATGTATGTCCGGAATTAAATTCCCTACAAAACGTATTCATCAGATTTTTCCTATTTTAATAATTAATACAACAGCGCCATTTTGTAAGCTTATTTATTGAATGATCCTCGTACAAGTTATACTCTGCAGTGTTTTTGGCACATAATTCTGTTAAAACAGACTCCAGACAAAACTGCTAATTTAGTAATTTAATATTGACTGTTGTGTTCTTTAGGAATCAGTAGTTGAATCGACTGATTCTGAACTGGATTGAAGTCTGCAGATGGACATGACAGGACGTTATTTTTCATCAGCTGTCATCACTGCTGTATTTTGTTCACAACTTTTCAAGTGCCTATAGTGTTCATACATCATATGTGTTCATATGTCATGCATGTTACATGAGTCTCGTGCGTTTTTACACTCTTCTGCCTGCTAAGAAATTTACAGATTTTAACTTTACCTCATTTTCAAAATCAGCTGTTTGCGACACCAGACCTTATATACACCGTGTCTCAGAAAAAAAAGTCAAAATTGTTTTTGTCATAACTTCATCAAATTTCCAACAACTTTAATAATTTTTTGCACAAAGATGCACAAAGATGGCCATGACGATAGAACTATGTACGGCTCACTCATTTACCACCTCATCTAATTTGTGTCAATGCACTACTGTGTGAAACACAGATGCTCAAAATTGTTACATTACACGGTGGTTATTTGTATCGGATTGCTTACCTTTGCATCATCAGTTTGACAGAGGGTACCACATGGTTTAATAATTTTGTGGTATTAAATATTTTATGGTAAAAACAGCGTACAACAAAATAGCTGACTGATGAGCTTAAAACATGTCTAATCGATAAGCGAATGTCGTTTGATCGGTCGTTTGTTGATTCCGCTATCAGCCAGTGGCGTTGCGTCTAAGCCATTGTCATTGTATGCGGGGCCCACTTTGGACATAAATTCTGACGATTTGCAGCCGAGTTGTTATACAAACTTACAATTCTCCTAAATAATTTACCTTGGGATTTATTTTATGCTTAATTAAGTCGTTACAGCGTTTACTTGGAAAATAGCTCAGCATTATGCAACAATTTGGAACATCTATGTTTCACACTGTAGTGCATTGACATAAATTAGGTCAGGTGGAAAATGAGTGCATCTTGCATAATCTCATCGTTTTGACTATCTTCGTGCCTAAATCATCGAATTTAATGAAAATTTGACAAGATTATGACGAAAACAATTTTGACTGCTTTTTTCTGAGACACGATGTAAAAGCAGCATGGGTTAGTAAAGGGAGGGGTTATCAGTTGACACATTTTCCCCAACTTGGCATGTCTGCATTTCTCATGTACCAGGTGCTAAGCTGGGTCGTATGTGCCATTGTGCCTGTTGTCACCTCATCATCTGTATCTGATGATTATAGTCACCGCTTGTCATTAAGTAGGCTCTATGGTCTAGACTGCTAACACTGGGAGCACAGCCTATGGTAGACTAACTCTGTACAGGAACAGCACTGCAGCTATGGCCGCGCCACTTAGGCATTCTATAGCCACATAAAGTGACATCATTATGAATTGAAACATGAAATTCGATTCGAAATGTACAATTGTGTTCAAGAAACCATCTTAATGGCAAATGAATTAACTTTGAAGAAGTGATGACTGTTTTCTTCAGCTTTTGAGGACTTCATTGGCTGGAAGTCCTGAGCTTTGTCCCTCGACCTTCCAGACCTCTCCCATCACTCATTTTTTGAATCGTATGCACGGCCATAGCAGTCTTGAAGAGAGCTTCCATCCCTGACTGTATAGGACAGATAAGCGTAGTTGCCATAAGCAAATGCTTTATTTATTGTTGTGCACGGAGGTATCATCGGTTATGTGTTATAACATTGCTGTTTCAGTCCCGTAGCCAGATTTTTCTAAAGGAGTAAGGGTTCCAGTCCACCCCTTGGACCACAAAGCAACTTTCCATCACTTCAGCTACACAGTCTTGGGGAGCACTAACATGGTTCCTACGGTCAGGGGAAGTCAGGGAAAATCAAAGTACCAGGGTGCAGAAGTTAACAAAGATGCGGAAAAAAATTTGAACTTTGAACTAACCAGTTCAAAATAATTTTTTCTGCTTGCTTTGCTTGCAGATTATTTGTATCTCCACTTTTTAATTTGTTCCACCACTCTTGTTTCTAGTGTGATTGCAAGTGATTAAAAACAGACACTGGTATTTTACGTGAACAACATAGTGAGGGAAAACATTCATTTTGTCCTGGAAAGTCAGGGAAAATGAATTCTGCAGAGCAGCAGGAACCATGTGTAAGCTCCGCTAGTTGGGTCCGGGGCAATCCACTTTTTGTATCTTGTGCCACATTTGGTGATGATGTTTTGGGTTATTTCTATGCAACATTTCTTGGTTCTGATCAAACTCTCCATTCTGACTATTCTGGCTATGGGTCTGCTGTTGATGCGTTGTGATATTAAACTCATTTTTCACTCAGCGACGCTGTTTTTAGCATAACTGCGTAACACATCATCACTTCACTGATACTGTTTAATTCTGTGATGTTTCGTTATAAAAAACTTTTTAATCAATATTAGCGATCACTGTTGTTGTCACGTGGTACTAGCTGTAAAAATTGGATGTTGCTGTTTTGTATTTATTAATTGTTATGATGTGTAGTTATAGGAAATAGTTAAGCAACTTGGCGCTTATCGTATTGTGTTACTATTGTTACTAATACTACTAGCAATAAACATACTTTTGAGTCACTCATGATACAGAGATGTAGTCCAATGGGTATAAAATCTATATATAGAGTCGTCCGGTGGATTCGAGGCTGAGTCCAGCATGTTTGATGGCACGGTAATGATGACTCGATAACAGGATTTCTATTTCGATACGATATTTTACAAAAAATTGCGATATCGATATTTTAGAGTAAGTATGTAAATCTTACACAAGCACAGGGACAGGATGAGAACTTTGAGCAAGGCAGTATGCTTAATTTAGATAATAAAAATGTACCTAGGTGAAATTATATTACGACTGTAGTTAAAGTGCGATACCATTAACTCACCCCATTTCTAATCTTTCTTTTCAATCATGCAGTGTAGTGAAAAAATCTGTAGAAAATATTGCGATATTATAACAATATCACAATTTTGAATATCATGATTTTCAATATTTTTCCTGATGATATTATACGATATATCGATATCAAACGCTATATTGATATTTTCAATATATTGAGTCATCACTACGATACAGTATTCATAAATCTGTCGTACACCTCGAAACAACAACACAATAGAATGCCAGAAATTAGACAACATCTTCCTGTTGATGCTATTTTAACAAGACAATAATTTAAAAAATTCATTACAGTGCAGTTAGTCGTGAAATGCAGACCCTAGTGTGCAATGCCGGACTTGCAAGTACAGCATCACTGTTGAGGACAAAGTACTGACAGTACTGAGGCATTATACTTAGTATTGTTCTGCTTCTTTTAACAATTCACTCCGCCAATGAAAAGCAGATTTATAAAATTCAAGCACTGCCAGTTCTTTGTTGCGTTGAAAATGTGAACTGTTACATACACAATTCATCAAGTTTCAATTAACAAATAATGTACTGTAAAATGTATGGGCAAATTGGGCAATACACAAACAACTCCAGTAAATAGAGAAAATATGTCAGCCCAGTGCTGACATTGTGTGGCCATCCATCAAAGAGCTGTGCAACTCCAACCGTAACCTAACCTTGTGCATATGGACTGACAGGGTTCCCAAACTTTTAGTGACAAAAAATTCCAGGACCATCAAAACATTTTCCAGGACCTTGGGGGTCACAAACGGTCAAATATATAAGACAAACATCAGTCCAATGCACAAACAAAGCAGGTGCTATGCTAATCATTTAAAGCCCCGTGAGATTCATTAACCATATAGGATTTTTACTTTCCAGGACCTTGAGCTTTATTTTCCAGCACTTTATAGGACCAAACTTATTTTCCAGGACTTTTCCAGGGTCTGGAAAAATCAACAGAAAAAATCTAAGACTTTCAAGGAGGCATGGGACCCTTGCTGAAAATTGGCACACTGGGCACTCCAGCCGCAGTGAATGTTCAAAGCAATTTTGGTTTTTGCATAGCTTTTGATTTACAACCAAGTGACGGGCAAGAACCATACTGTGGCCTGATAGGACAGCCGCACAATAAAAACGGTTCAGTGCGTTTAAGAACAAAATTATTTTTACTCATGACTTTTCTACTGCTAACAAACTACTCAACACTAACACAGAATTTTCATTTCTCAGGACTTTCCAGGACCTTTGAAAAACAACACAGCTGCTTCCCTGAGCAAAGCCTGTGGGCAAATATAGTTTTGCATGTGAACTACATTGATCAAGTATCACACATGATAAAAAGAATCAGTCAGCAAGTCTTGCGATAGCTTCCGCAGCAACACCGTATAAGACACTGTCATATTCTCACTGCTTGAGCTTGTGCTTCTTTTTCTTGTGATGCAAAGGACTTAAGTCAGAATTCTCACCATGATCCCTTGCAGCCAAGTCGCAGTGTTCTAACTCCTAACAAAAACAAAGCTATGTTACACCTGAAATTGGAAAATAAAAAAAAATACTGCACAGCTGCAAGAAACACAACTATAAAATTTTACTTAGATCTTTAGAAATTAACGATTAATCATTTAATTAACGATTAAAAATTGTAATCACTAACAAATGATTTCATTAAATTTTTGATTGAAGAACATCATCAGGAATGCAATACACTGTGGATCAGATGCAATAAAGGTTCCGCATGACTCTTTAGCAAAGGTGGATACGTTGTTGACAAAACATGACTTCTTTTGACACTGTGAAAATACTGCTTGTGGGTCTTACTGCATCTGCAATAGCTGTTATGCTATAACAATTCTCAGCCAAAAGTTAAAAATAGGCATTCTTGACAATCAATGTTAACCAAAATTAATCATTAATTTATGAAAAGTTAATACCGGTAATCAATAATTTTTAACCATTACGAGGTATAAAAATCGTACCAACTTACACACTGCTGCATTTCATGGTTCTCATGCAAATATCAGTCAACACAGTAGCCATGCGCTATTCATAGGAAAGAAACAACAATTAGTTACAAGAGTTGTAATCCAGACAGTTTACAGAATACCGACCAACTTCCTTTTGCTGGGTTTGTGCTGTTTCTCTGGAACATTTTCCTGTGGTTCATCGGCCGAAGTTTGGATGCCATTTACTGTTGCCTGAAAAATTTCACCATAGCCAGCCATTTAGCCTGTGCTGTATCTTCCACGAATAACAGAACAGCATGACATAACAGCTTTCAAACATGACATCATAATGCACTACATTTAGCAATATGTAAGAAGAATGAGACATAACTTTCCTTACAGGCAGATGAAAAATTCCTATTATCCTTACTGTGGTGACTTGCTGTAATGTTTACCACACTGGTCTCCATGAATGCAGTTACTCAGCACCAGGCCGATTAGTATTTGGACAGGTGACAATCTGTAGCATCTTGGTATGCAACCAGACTCAACTCAGCCTGGCCATCATAAACAAACACGCTGTGCAATGCACTAGCTCCATAGCCTTTGCAGGGCTAAGTAATCGAGATCGGCACCACACTACGGGCCATCTATCTTTAGAAGGACTTTATGTTTGCATTTTCCTTGACAGCACAGTCTTCGACGATTTCGCAAAACAGAGTACGGAGTGACTCACAGCTGGGGCAGGCTGCGAAGAAGCAACCGATTTGTTCTGTGTCACTCTCACTGTTGACTTTTTCACTGCCTCATACCTAGCCAATTGCTCTGCTGACAAACCCTAACAACACACACATACAAACGCTGCGCAATGCACATTATAGCTCATTTCAAGCAGGAGTCATACGAGTGAGTGAGTAGGGTTTAACATCCCGCCCGACACAGTATAGATCATTTCGGGGATGCCCTTTCCAGGCAAAATTGCACATACACATAATAACAGAACAGAAAGTTTAACCTATACAATAAAATGGAACAGATAGTTTAACCTTTACGGAAAACACAAAACACAAAAACGACAGAAATGTAAAATTGTAAGAACTTGCCATTATTTACTGTGCAAATATAAGAATAATGGCAGTTCTAATAATCTTCCCTGTTATCCTCCAGACAGTCATCAATCTCAATGCTGTCTATTGGAGGACAGGGCACGAGTCATACGAGGCAATCACTTGCAGCAGCACTGAGTTGCTGAAAACAAAAAACCAACAGCAAAAACAAAAACTAACCGCATAAAAACCTAAATAACAACAATAATTAACTACCTAAAACATGTACATACCACAATATAAA
>Ga0209454_1001809_pt1 | contig 13910 bp, 10 predicted proteins | sample WorMetHERISLAND1_2_FD_187400 | JGI IMG/M metagenome (GOLD analysis project Ga0209454, IMG submission 187400) | Marine gutless worms symbiont microbial communities from Max Planck institute for Marine Microbiology, Germany - Olavius geniculatus... | ecosystem: Host-associated > Annelida >...
GTAGCAAGCCCTGCACAATTTCCCCAAATTTCAGCAGTGCAGTCTAGTCCAAAGTCTACAGTTACCTAGCTGGCTGTTCATGACTGACTTTCTGCACCAAGACCACTCTGCATACAGCAACGACCTTATCTCCAGTGACTATTATCTGTTTTGAAATCTGATAATGATGGTGTCCGCTATCCATGATGATAAATGACTCAAGCCTTTTTCGTTGACGCTGGAAATCGGTTCTATTTAATGCTCTGTAACGTCATAAATTACAATGACGTCATATCCGCAACCGATTCATTAGACTTCATAAAGGATGTACGTTTGACTGATGTATAGATTGTGGAAAATATTGTCGTCTAATATGTCGAGGCTGGAAACTTTTGGGATGGCCCTCGTAAGTTGATGACACACTGGCCAGTTTCTGGTACCAATCAACTGGTACCAGAAACTGGCCAGTCTGTCATACTTTTCTGGCAACAGAAAAATCTGCTGCCAGAAACCGGCGCCGGATAGAGCATGTTCAATTCGTGCCGGAAACCAACTTAAAAGCTAAACTGTCATTGTCTAGCAGATGATAGTAGATTTCTTTGGCAGTCAATAGGCTGAGAATGATAGTCAACTGGTAGACATTCTGATGCTGACACGAAAGATCATAAGTTCAATTCCCGCTGGTGGAAAAGTATGTCATGGTTTCTGGCACCAGACGACTGACGCCTGTTTGCGGCGCCATAAACTGATGAATAAAACAGGTGCCAAAAACCGGCCAGTGTGTCACCAACTTTAGATCGATGATCTTTTGCATAATCAAGCCCGAAAATAGAGAACAACCCAAAAACATAAGACCAGTCATCGCTTTGCTTAACCAGAGATAATTAGTTGTAACTTTTGCAAAAACTGCTAAGTTGCAGCAACGTCAGATACGCAGTTGGCACAATACAGTGTGCGCAAAAACAACACAAGTTAACCGGTAACAGAAAAACTGAAACTAGATAATGGTTTGAAATACAGTCGGCCATACAGACATTATTCCTTGCGAAATCGCAGTCATGCCGAAAGAATTTCTACAAACTGCAACAACTAATTGCCATCAGCATCAATTATATAAGCCATATGTTGTCAACGGTTGAGCACTGTCTAAAAACCAATAGTTTCCTGGCAGTAAAGTTGCTTTACTGACATACTTAACTGACACAATGCTAACATGCCAAAAAGTTGGTAAGTAATAAACAGTGAACTGGAAAAAGAACGAGAAATAAAATTCATAGCATATGCAGAATTTTCCACAGCTGCATTTTCCACCTTACAAGCATTATGTGTCTCCTTTCTATCTGTAGTTTAGAATGACCAACCTTGAACAACCTGGCACATACAAAACAGCCATATTCCTATGTGAGTTTGCCTAAAAATAACAAATGCCAATACCATATTTAATTTCAGTTTAATGGCAAAATCTTGCAGTAGATAATCAGCTGACAGGGTTAAACTGGCGTCATACAAATCAGTTGTATTGCGGCATGTCCACGATCGGTCGATCAGTTGGCAGTAGTCAATCATTGGTTGTGAAAGAAAGCAGTCTCCCATTGGGTCACGCGTCTGGCTCAACAGTCGACGACGACCAATCAGCTACGTCGGTTTTGTTGTCGTCTTGCAGCTCCCTGTTGCTAGGCACAATATCAGCCGCGCCAACACTATCAGTAGCCGTGTTGACACATTCTGGCTCAGCGGCTGACAACGATAAATCAGCTACGTCGGTTTTGTTGTCGTCTTGCAGCTTCGTGTTGCTAGGCACAATGTCAGCAGTGCCAACACTGTCAGTAGCCATGCCAACACTGTCGTCTGTGTCAGGTGGGACAGTCGACATCGTCGCTGAAGAAGTGTCATCAACATCATTGCCACAACCTGTTGCCGCCAACGTCTCAACTAACTTCACTGGCTCGTCTGAGATCATGGATGACTTAGCTGGTGGGTCTGACCGCTCTGCAAACAAATTACCAAGCCATACATATTAACAACCATAAGGGCAATTGCACCCCCCAAAACTTTAGCCTGTTAGAAAATATTCTCTCTCCTCTCTGTTGGAATTTTTTTCCAAAGATAAAAAATTTGGGACCGGAAATCCCCATTTTGATGAACAAGACAAACTGTACAAGACAAACCTTTAGCACATCCATCAAAAACATGCAGCTGTCTGCTCCTACTTCCTTAAGCCGCAATTTCGTCTTGTGGGCCACATACCATGCAACTATCCAGGTAGATTTTTACTCCTCGCGTGCTACATTCCTAACGTAGTGAAGAGGAGTATATGAGATCAGTGTAATACTGAGAACTGACCAACGACCGACCACTGTTCCTGGAAGAGCCTTCCTGGAAGAACTTCAAATGGTCATATCTCCATAACGATGCTAGATAGACGCAGGGTCACTATAGACCACCCATAAAAAGTCGACCACCGGCTGTTGATCAGTCGTGTGACCAATGACGTCACATGACCCCAAAAGATCAAGATCGTAACCCCATTATCCTTGAGGCACTATATCTCCGCAACAGTGCCAGATAGACGTATGCATTGAGGTATAACAAGACAAATGGCAACTAGCATCATCAACCACTATTGGAAATTTTTTTCTCCCTGTTCCTAAAATCGGGCAATATTTTATGAACTGCGGTAAGACAATTTCCAATAATGATATCAATATAAACGGGTCTCAATTAGAGGCCGGGTCTCTAATACAAGCTGAAAGGAACGAAAAAGCTTTTAAAAGAATACAAAAGAAAATGATGAGTGCGAGGAGTACATTAGACTGGTCACAATCTAATAATATTTCTTGTTAATGTATGCTTACCACAATCTTTGATCTTCTAAACTGAAAACTGAAAAATGACACAGTCATTACTGCTGCCTTGGAGAACATGCAAGCCAATTTCAGTTTTTCTATGTCGTTTTGTTGCTGCATTAGCCTATAAGGAACAACTAGATAGATGAACAAAACGCGTAATTCAGCCTATTAGAATGATCACATAATAACCCAGCTAATATTATTCACAGTTTAACATTGAACTTAGTGCTGTGTTATTAAACAAATTAAAACATTTCTAAAATGAAAAAGGTAACTGAAATTAACTACAAATTAAATATAGTACAGATGGTAAGAATTTGCAGGTGTGGAAAAGTTCTAGCAAGAGAGTGATGCAGCACGAAACACCGGCATATCGACTTACTAACAACACTTTACTACAAATTTAGTCTCATATAAGAAATGATTTCAAATTCAGTCACAATGTGCCACACTGTACCACATTCTCAGCACGTGAACAAAAATACATGCAACTGCACCTGGTTGTTTATCATCGTGCGATGGTGAATTTAGCCGATCAATTGCAGCAGCAACTTGGTTCTCACTAACAGCAGCAGCAGCAGCAGGTGATGCATCTTCAGAGCGGGTAGCTTCGGCAGCGGTTACCATGGAGATAGACATCTCATCCAACCGAGCAGACACTTCGCTATCCACGGCCACTGTCTCATCTTTGCCAGTAGCATCCACAGGAGTAGGATCGTTACCGACACTGGACTGGAATTGCGACACGGTGCCCGGAGGTGCAGTGGACTGTGCCGTTGGAACCCGGAACGTCTGTCCTGGAACGAACTCCGGAACGGATGCATCCAGCGTGGAAAACGATGTCGGCTCAACCCCTGCCAGCGACCACTTGCCCGGGTCATTGCGTGTCCTCATGTGCTTCCGATCTTCTGAGACCTCCACCATCTTGCTCCCGGCCAATGACTGCAACAGTAAGTAAATGCCAACTGTAAACGACGGTGCACCAGTGTATGGAATGACAAATATTTCGAAGTTTCTCATATCACTGTATTTCAGAAAGCTCTATACTATGCTAAACTTTGGCTAGTGTTACACATTGTTTATTTTAAAACACAAAATAACTACTCGAAAATAAACTATAGAGCATTTTTATTTTTCAGGACTGTCCAGATCCTGGAAAATTGAAGGAAAAATTCCAGGACTTTCCAGGGGGACATAAAAATCCTGCTGATAAAAAACTGATACATGTAAAATGTCAACTCACATCAACAATGAGTTGCGTGTTGACTGCTCCGGTGTGAATACGAACTCGCCGGAAGCTTGCCAGCAACTCAGCTGGTATCCAGCCGTCGGCGTCCATCTTACGACGTAGGAAGAAATCATGAGTGAGGTTCTCCGTGCTGAAGTAGTACTCTCTGATCACAGCATACAAACAGACATAGGCAAAGCTGAGACATCGGGGCAGATATCCGAACAAACCTCGTAGGTTTTTTTTTAGGTAAACCCACCTAAAAACCCACTAACAATCCACCCAAAAACCAACCCCAAACTTATTCCAATTTCAGTTTCTGGTTCCACTAATAATGAACTAGTTTATTATGACTGGGTTTTTGAAACATTTAAACCTACAAATTAGCAAATACTGGCATATTCTACGCTGTAGGAGCAAAAAACTAACTAGAAAACTTCTGTAACTCCTAATCTCATTTATTTGATGTGGAGTGTACCTAACTAACAACCAGTGATCACTCTGTTATCTGACAAAAATTTGAGCTAATGCTCACGAGACGTGTGAAAGCCTATAGCAGTTCCGGTTCAGTAGTTTAGCTGAAAATTGGGGTGCTCACGCTAAGTTAATATACAAATACCAAATTCTTTATCTGGATCGTATAACGATAGTTCCGTGGTGCCACCTTGTGAATGATACAGACTTGTGTCGAAGCCCGAAATCGCCAAAAAAATCCATAAAACCCCCCATTTCGGCGTTCAAGGTCATTAAATTTGGCGACAATCAAGAGCCAGTGTACGACTTCCTATTAGTGATTAATAGTAACCTAGGCCCTATCTTGCACCGTTACTGAGATACAGCGACTTATTGGCCCAAAATCACAAATTTTGCCCACCCCTTTCATTTAGCACCCTCGTTCGGGATGACTCCCTTCGAATTTATGAAAAAGCTTTACGGTTCCTGAAACTAGAGTCTTCCAGGCAGCCGATGGTGAAAATTTGGTGATTCTAGCTTGCACCGCTTCTGACTGATCCACCCGTGTGACAGACAGAATTGCGATGGCTAAGATGCGCTGAAATCAGTAGCTGCTTTCGCGTGTAAAAACCCATAGATATCTCAAAACCCATCAAATTGGGCTTTAAAAAAACAGTTCAACCTAACTGATTTCTTCTAGCAACAACACAGCAAGTGTCACGATTAACATGACTGTCTCTGAATAAGTTCAAACAAAAACAACTAAAACTTATAAAGTCAGTTCATCAAATTACAAACACATCATCAGTCACAGATCAGTAGACCGCGCCATCTTTCTCAACCATGTCACAGATTGCAACCATGCCAAGGTGATCGACAAAACAGCAAAAATGGAACAGTACATGTACATGTACATCAAAGCAGAAACAATACACATCAGAAAAAACCGAGATGAAGGGTCCTAGTCGTCTTGCCAATTGTCTCATATCCCTGACAACTTGCTGTCTGCAGAAACATATGGCAAACATCTGTTCCGACAAAAAAAGCATGGGTTGCCAAAACGGTGACAAACTAGTCAATAAAAGTTGCAACCTGATAACTTAATGTAATTTATAGGCAACATGACTGATTGGTACCATAGACCTCTTAACAAATCTATGATTGGTACTGACATTTGCTGAGCGATAAGCTTCTTGGCTCCATCGTCAGCCAGAACCTGCGTGTAGTAATCACTCTGAGATACGATCGGGGTGTAAAACGTCGGTGCCTCAATGTGGTAGAAGCACTGCTGTGTTGGGTCAAACGGGCCTGCAACATGCACCGCGTACAGAACACAGAATGTGGCTATCCATTGACTTTGCAGGACCTTTTTTTTGCACATTTCCAAGATTTTCAAGCTTCCACGTTTTTCCAAGACTGCTTGTTCAAATGGGTATCGAACAAGTCAGATTTTTAGCCAACCATACTAACAGTCATGCTTATGGTTAGTGACTGCAATATTGAGATTGAATTCTCAATCCCGGGATTTGGGATTGAGAAATTTGTAATCCCGGGATCCCGTTTCGGGATTAGGCTGTTAGACTGGTCATCATTTTGGTATCCCAGATTGACTTATTTCATGCATAGTATGTTGTGTAGGCCTTATGGAAGATATGACCAAACTGTACTGAGTGACGATGACTGTCAAAATACAAGCAGTACTCTGGCGCTCATAAAATATTTTATTCATCAGACAGCAAATATTTTTATTTCTATCATTTGACATGTGAAAAAAGTGCAATTTTAACAAATTTTTGTAATCCAGAAATCCTGAGATTGGGATGCACCAATCCTGGGATTCGGGATTGGCGAAAACAGCTGGGATCCCGAATCCCAGGACTGCAATCCTTACTTGTGGTCTTCTGTTAAACAGTATATCATAGGGGATCAGCGATGGTACCGTTGGACAGTGCTGCGAGCCAACTGTCCAGATTTCATCAGAAAGGACCAGTGGCCTCCAAATTCACCTGATATAAACCCAATGGACTATCGCGTGTGAAAAGCAAAGTTGGAGGCTTACTGCAAGCTTAAAACAAAGCCGAAAACAATCACCAAAGTCAAGGAAGCGCTTCAGGTTATTTGGGGCAACATGCCTCAGGGACCGATCGACAAAGCTGTGAAAGACTTATCAAATTAAGCGATTGAAGGCTTGTGTTGGAGCTTGGACCTGGCAGTGGACACTTCGAACATTCACAGTGACAATGAAATTCTGGCATCTGATCATTAGTTAACTGTGTTGTTTCAAGTAATGTTGTAGCTTGAGCATTTCTGAATGCTGAAAAATTGATAGGCGGTCATGTTAAAAAGTCTATAACTTCATCGTTTTTTAACAAAACCACATATTACTTGGCAGTTTGATGTAGAAGGTTTTAGTAAATAAAGCTGTGAAATTTCAAGTTAAAATTCCAAACAGTAGCTGAGAAAACAACTAAAAACTTTAGGGGTCTACTTTTTTGCTATACCCTGTACATCGTAGGGGGTCGGCGATAATATCGTTGGACAGTGCTATTTGTAAACCAAAGTGATAGTCCTCTAATTTCTTTTCTGCATCCATGTACATGTTTCTCACTTCTTTCATGTGTTCTGTTACTAAAATATTTTCCCAGTACTCTTGTACAAACGTTTCAAATTATTGCGATATTTCCACTGTAAAATGCCCTCACAGAGACTGATCACATCACCAAATGCTTTCACGAAATGGAAAACAAACTTGACAATAACTTGCCACCAACAGCCACAAGAAAAGCCCATACCACTATACCACAAAAAGAGAATCAAACTGCTGCATACCAAACTGGACATATTGCACGGCGGCCGGTGCACTGAACGCCATTGGTTGGAAGCCGCGACTGGCGCCGCCACGACCTCTGAATGCGCCACGGCTGCCACCACGGGGGTTAGCTGAGCGTCGGGTGTTCTGGTAACTCACAGGAGCAGTCACAGTCGGTGACTCGGTGGTTACTGCATTACTGCGACTAGGCACGGCAGCTGCACTGCTGTTACTGGTAGTACTGGCGCCACTGCGACCTACAATATACAAAGCTCATTAACCGAACTACCGGGCTCAATGGCGAAAATATTTTACTTTTCGGACTAGTGGTACTCATAGCTTTTTGGCATTGATGCACTCTATAAATCCACGTTTTGCTTACTTACTTACTAACATTTAGCAAGCTGAGCTTATGATTGCAAGGTCAACCTGTAACGTGTTTCACTGATTAGGCTGTAGGTAGAGTGGTAGACTGATAATCAAAAGGTCACAAGATCAACTCCTGGCTGGTTCACTGATAGTTAACAACATAGTAACTAAGAGCAGTGTTGCTCTGCAGCTGAGAATGTAAACCTTGTCCATGGCAGAAAGTGTCAGCAGCCAGATGAAGTTAACAATTGTCCGAAATCATAACAAAATTAATCAGTTCTTGTATCGCCATTTTAACCACCACTTAACAGGTAATCTCAATGTCAGCTTTGGCCCCAACGGCCAACGTGATATGAACATGAAGCCAAAAATTGCAACTTTTCCATAGCCCTTGTCCTTTGATGCCCTTGTATGGAGTAAACCTAAAGAACTGATCACAAAACCCAGACTGCTGGTGACACTGTGATACTAGCTAGTCACTTCAATGCAATATCAATGTGTGACGATCTGACAGACAGACAAACAGATACATACACTAACACAATGTATAAACTGGTATAAAGCTTTAACCAGAATTTCTCTCCTTGGGATCTATCAAGAAGCGCCATACAAATCCTGGGTGACACATAAAAAAAGCAACCGAGACCTTTATCAGAGTGAGGAATCTCGGCAGGCGTCGTCTTATTGCTCTCAACTGATTCACGATGATCCTCCGATGACTGAGCAGTGGAATCGCCTGGTTCACGCCGGTTTCTCCGGGCATTTCCTGTCGTCGTCCGCTCACTGCTGTCGCGGCCGCCGCCTCTGCCTTCCCTCCTGCGCCCGCCGTCTCTGGGACCACTCCGAGGTCCGTCGCTGCGAGGTGCGTCGCTACGCGGTCCATCGTGAGTCTCCCGCGAACTCTCCGGTGTTGCTCTACTCCGCTCGTGTTCCTGGCTGCTGGCACGCGGCCGACCTGCCATCGGTCGTCTCCGTGTTTTAGGAAGCTCAATTTCGTAAGGAAGCCACTTCGGCTTATTGCCTAAAACAGAGCAAATGTGCAAACAGTAAATGTACATGATCAAAAGCTTTACAATAAACAAGTCATCTCAAGTGTCACGAAATGCATGTCAAAATAATGCTGTTACGTCACTTTCAACAGCTAAAAAAGAATAACTTTATCGTATTGCCAGTAGAAACAAATACATTGCTAATCAAATGCAGTTACCAAAATCTTAACAATCTAAAAAAATCCCTACTCCACACATTTCCTAAGACAGTTACCAGTAATAGCAATTTTACATGTCAATGTGCCCAGCAAACACCCAGCCTGCAGGTAAGGTAGTTAAGGTAAGGTAAGGAGGCCAGCAAACGAGCTGTTTCGGAAACTGACCTTTGCCTTTCTTCTTGGCAGAAGACTGAGTGGTGGTTTTACTGTCAGCGGCTCTTTCCTTTGAAGCAGCCTCTGTGGCGGGTGGATGATCCTCATTGCCCGAGTCAGACAATCCTTTGACGTGGTTCTGTATGACCGCCGTTGTTGTCGTTGCCGATGTTGTTGTTGGTTTCTCATCCGATGCAGTTTCATCGCTCGCAGTTGATGACGACGCAGCGGGGGGCAGTGACTCAGATCCAGTTGACTGCATGCAACAACACACGACAATGTCATCAGCAGACTCATCAGTGACCGTCTGGTGCACAACGTCCTGACCAAAGGCAACATCCAGGCCACGAGAGACTGATATCTGCCCCCCATCATGTCCAAGAAAATACACTATACAAGTAGGTATAAGCCTTGCAAATTATTTGTTCTGTGTCTATCTTCCCCTACGGCCTGGTCTCAATTCCAGGATAAGGTAACCACTGCGCTCACTGCTCAGTGAATTCTATAATAAGCTTACAATACAAAAAAATGTCTGCTGTTTTTCACTGACAGTTTTAACAGCAGTTTACATCGATCTGGCCAGTGGCAAATTTAAGACAGCGTTATATGGCCCGCAGCACAAAAAATCGTGCAATGCTGGACCGAAGTGATTGTGATTGACAGCTCTGTAACCTCCAATGAAAACAGTGCTGCCACCTGGCCAATATGACAAACCTAGTAATTGTTTCTTGGGCCGCACCCCACATACCATCCAAACTAATCTTGTTCTGTATTACGATCTCCACTGCAGTCTTACTAAATACTAATACCATGACTAGCTCGTCTTTGGGCTCCTCCACCACTCTCCACTGTAAAATTTCATGAAAACCATTCATAATTTGCAATGTGTCAGTGGTTTGTGCTCTATTTGCTAATGAAGAATCAGTGATAATGACTCAGAATCCACAAGAATGGATCAACACCGGACTAATCTTTAAAAAATTGCACCTAAATTTATTGATAACTTTTAAAGCAATGTAAGTAAGTAAGATTATTTAGAAGATGCAATTTAGCAATAGCCACAATGTGCTGCGCTCTCAACGCCCAAACAAAAATGTCTGACACAAACAGATCTATGGAACGCTAACACAACAACAATAATTACTCGTACTTTATCAGCGGCTTTATTAAGCGACGGCCAGTTTGCAGAATCATTCAAACCAGCATTCTGTAACAGCAGACAAACCACAGGTACAAAATACTTACATTTTTGTGTGCAAAACATACACTGCACACAGCATGTATTCACCGAATATCACACATATTAGAGATATTTAAAGCTGGCAGCATTTGAACAGATTTATTTTTCAAAAGACAACAACAACAACAACAACGAAGAAACATAAAAATATAAAACATCCAGATTAACTGTTAAGACATTTCAAATAAGTTATGATGGGACATTCTAGTGTTAGAACTTTGTCAGAAGAGCTTTTATAATCATATGTCATGTAGCCAGACTTGCTAACAATGACAACAGCATGTAGAGTTTCACATTTTTATGTCAATAACAAAATCATCATCTTGGACACACCTGAGAGCTAGGCTCATCAGCAGGTGACAGCTGTTGTGACGAGGAAGATGAAACAGTCTCCCACCTGCGCTGTGACTCTTCAGCACTGCCCTTTGCACCTGGCACAGTGCAACACGTGCAGCAACAATGCAGCATACATAACACACCACTTCTAATTCCAGTTTAGACTCTGCTAAGGCAAGTTAAGTTCTTTGGTTTCAAGGGTCTTTGGTGCAGCTGAGAAACTGACGATTAGTTGAATGTACCCGCATGCACCGTCTGTGTTGTACCTGTTGTCAACTGTATTTATAGGCACCACCACAACACTGCCACTATAGTGTACCTATGCACAGTTTCTAGAATCAATCTATTGTGGCTTCTGAGACATCGCTTGATGAAAGATTCGCTTAAGCCAACCTGCCAGTTTAAAGTCCTCTTTCAACATTAACAAAAGTTCGCATTACGTGTTTAACCTAACGTAACCCCAAGATTTTTGTTCTACTGCAAGTACCACAAGACATGTCAGATCACCTCTTACATATGAGCAGCACTTCGATGATGAATGTGACAAAGAAAGAATGTAATGCAACTTTTGACTAATCAATAGCTCACTGAATAACAGTATATTTTTCTGTTAATTTATGCACAGATATGTTGATATATACAAATAAGCAAAATGAGGACCACTCACCGGTTGACACTTCCGCAGAAAGTTGCTTTGAGGCGAACGATGCCTGACCAACTGAAGTATCACTAGCAGACTGTACAGGTAACTTCCAGCATCCACCGGGCACCGCATCTGAAGCTGAAGATAAACTGGACTTCGCCTGAACTTTGGCCTTCGAGGATGTCTCACTACCAGGCATCGGCTTCGCTTCAGCTATCTGTTTAGATGACGGTGGATTTTCTGTATTCTCAACAGATGACTGGCTGCTACTGCTACCAGCAGCAGATAAAGATGTGCATCCTGCCAGTGTCGAAGAACCCTCTAACCTCAACTTTGATGACTGGGAATCATTATCTGCAGAATGAACTGATGGCGTTTGGGCAGGGGACTTTTTCTGAGCTGCAGCAACAGTGGGCTTCTGGGAGTCAGATGGTGATTGAGCAGTGTCTTGCTTATCACGGATGGATGCGGACTCTGCAGTCGACTTATTACAAGCAGCAGCAGCAGCCTGCATACGTTTTGTCCATGCATTTGTTGCTGGTGGTGGGGCAGGTATGAATACTTCATTCTCAGTCGACTTTGATGTCGCTGTACTCCCACTTTTCACCAACGATGCCACATCTTTGCCCAGCTTTGCCGGCACATCTCCGTTACCTTCCACCGTGCTGTGCTTCGGTGACACTTTTGAACCACCGGTGCCACTGCTGCAATCCATGTTCAGTGCATGACTGTCAACTTCCGGAGACTGCAACGAACTGTCAGTCTCATTACAACTCTCACCCTTAACCACGTTTGAATACTCCGTGGGATTATCGGCCATAGCTACAACTCCCACAACCACAGTGTATTCTCTGCTATCTACTATATACTGGCACGTGACAATGTAACACAGCAAACTCCTACGTCGCCTACAAGACGAGTAAGTTTAGTGCTGTCATAAACGCAACTGGTTAATCGACGCGTTTCGGTCGTATTAGATACAAGAAGAAGATGGTCAATTCAATGTCACACATATGAAGTAACAGTCGAACTGTTTCCCAGATTCTTATGATGCAGGATCATAAATTACTCAAGAGATCTGAAACGAACAGTAACCATCTTTGTCATCAACGACATATCAACAAACATGACCAGCGACCATCCTACTGCAAAAGTGACATTTCTCTGTCAAAGAATAACTATATCACTGCATTTATGCAAAAAAAATTCAGGACAGGCCTTATATCACTCCGAAATACACTACACCCTTTTATACCAAAAAACGCAGCAGCATTTAGCTAGAGCAGTTATACACAAAATAGCCAAAGGTTAACACTATAAACGCACGCATACATGCAAAATTCACAGTCATATAGGAAACGTTTAAACCTAAAATGGCTCGTAATGTGTACATCAGATGCAGATAAAAAGCGAAAGCAATATATGGCCTTTAAATTGCTATACGAGGACACGCCTACTACGGGACTACAGGCCACGCCGTTCGCTGGCATATGAAGTAACAGTTCGACTGTTACTTCATATGTGTGACATTGAATTGAATTCCGCATCTGCTCCTCCAGCCAGCGAACTAACATACGTTCGGTCGCACATGCACTTAAACAACGCTGAAAAACGCTGCATATCCTTACACAGCTTACAACTGAGCGGTAGATTAATAATGGCATAGTGCCAACCTCCATCGTATGAGCTAAAATTATGCAGCCGCAAAAAGATTTTTTATTCTAACAACCAAACATTTTAACGCACATGTCGCCATTGGACACGGAACAAACGCGCATGCACCAAGTTTTTCTACATCCGGTTTTTGATTATTTTTCCCAGTGCAGTTGTACAGGCGATTGAGGCGAAAATCTATGGTCAAAGTCAAGCTCAAGTGTAAGTTGCGGATGTTAAGTTTTAACCCTATGGTTTACATTGGTTTGTTTACATTTTGTTGTAGTAATGTTTTGGTGATTACAGATAAAATTTTTTAGTTAATTGGATACTTTTATTTAGCCTAGTAATAAGCGGTGTATACCTGTTCTTTTGCTGGATCAGAGGTATGTTTGGTTGACCGTTAGGTCGATCTTTGGCCACGATGTTTCGTCTGTCTGTTGTTTGTCGTTTGTAACGCATATATTGTGGCTAAACCGTACGTCGTAGAGAGTCGACGATGGTATCTTTGGATAGGGCGATGACGAGTTCCTATAGGCTGTCAATAATAAACACGTCTCTATCTGCAACGGTTTGGCTGTCATTTTGAATGCAATACAATACAATACAATACAATACAATGAAAAATTTGCACTCAAAAACTGACAAACACACTGTCAGTTTAATCTAGCACATAAACTAAAAAGAACTGAATTGTTTAAAAAAAATGAAATGAGAGATACTGAGAATAGAAATAGTCCTAAATGTAAAACTGACAAAAATTCGAAAAATGAATAAAGTAAAGACAACTAAAATAAAAAAAAAACTGAAAAGGTAAGAAATGAAGAATAATAATGAAAACTAAAACTCAGAAAAAAACTGAAAAGAGTAAACATAAAAACCGTGAGCAGGTCCGAATAACCGTGGAGTCAGTCCGAAGGGGTGCCAGATGACTATGGAGGATAAGATTTGAGAAAAAGAAAAGTTTTGAGATTGGAATGAAAGAATGATG
>Ga0209454_1001812_pt1 | contig 13904 bp, 7 predicted proteins | sample WorMetHERISLAND1_2_FD_187400 | JGI IMG/M metagenome (GOLD analysis project Ga0209454, IMG submission 187400) | Marine gutless worms symbiont microbial communities from Max Planck institute for Marine Microbiology, Germany - Olavius geniculatus... | ecosystem: Host-associated > Annelida >...
CACTTCTAGCCTCAATATTCTGTCACTCCAGTAACATCAGACACAGTAAATTCGTAGCCAGAATAAATGCACTTCGAGAGCAGCAATAGGGTCATGCGGACCAACGATCCATAAAGAAACCCATCTTTGTTGCGCGAAGTCTCTCTAAATGCCTCTTGAACTCAGCAACTGAAGCTGACTCAACCGCTTGATGAGGAAGACTGTTCTAACGGTTCAGCACACGTGGTGAAAAGAAGTAGGCCTAGAGTCTGATGTCGGTGTTGCTATGCGTCTTGATCAATTTCCAAGCATGCCCACGAGTAGGCTTAACCGATCCAGCAGACCTATCAGCCAGTTTGAAGAACGACGTTAGAGGAATTGCAGAGAGCCCACGGACTATCTCGAAAAGTTCTAGCAAATCTGAACGATGGCGTCTTTCCTCCAATGACCACAACCTAAGAATCTTCAATCTTTCATCATATTCCCTGAATCTCAAGTCCTTGAACAACCTGGCAAATCGTCTTTGCACCTTTTCTAAAAGTACTTTGTCCTTCTCGTAATGCGGACTCCATATGGATGTAGAGTATTCAAGATGTGGGCGTACAAGACTTTTGTAGAGATGAACCATGATGTCAACACTCCTAAATTTGACTGTCCGCGAAAGAAGACCCAACATATTCTGTTTGCAGTGGCGTATGCATGACGACAGTGATCTGCAACCTTGAGATTACTCGAAATAATGAATCCAACATCCTTCTCTGAATTGACTTCTTCCAGTTGTTTCCCCTTCATATGATAAGTAAACTGCCTGACAGTGTCTGTGGTGTGAATCAAAGTGCATAACCTTGTGCATAACCTGTGCGATAAATGAATAATTTTTACGATAAGATATTGGTGAACCGCGATGTGCATTACTGCATTTTGCATAACGCCATCTTGGCCGCCATTTTCGGTTTCGGTTCGGTTAATAGAAAACCGGTTAATCGAAATTTTTTCGGTTAACCGGTTAACCGGTTAACCGAGAACATCCCTACTGCCAACAAGTTCATTACAAATCTAAGTAGTGTAGTGTGGACTTTACTCATTAGCAGCTGACAGAACATCCGTGTTCGACTGAATCGTGACGCCCGTATACAGTGCAAACAGACGAAGGACAACATTTAATATACGGTGGGGGTGACACTGTGACGTGCAACAGCAGTTTTAGTGCAAACAAGCTCTGTAAACCGCGGGTGCGTTGCATGCGTATTTTCCCGGCGTTATATTTTATTCGCTACTATCAACTGTTCGGCCAGGTTATGATGACGATGCATTGTGCAAATTTTGCACACAACATTTTAAGTGTAAACAAAAAGATTTGTAAACTAATACGGGTGTGCAAAACTTGTTACATGTTACATGTTACAAAACATGTAACTTGTTTAGATCTAAATAGGCCTAAATGTGCTTCACTGCTGTGCTTTTGAATGTTTCTACATCCAAAAATTAGAAAGTCGCAGCGGTATTTTGGCGCATTTTGTGCAACATGTGTTGCACAAAAATGTTGTGCAAGATTTCACAAATGTTGCACGGCTTTATTGTGTTCCAAATGTGCATCTTATATTAATCGTTACAAACATTAACACAGAAATAGAGCAAAAACACAAGGACAAACTGGCTAGACATATAGAATAAAAATTACGTAGCACGATTACTTATACCTCATGATATCTGTGAATAAATTCTAGGTTACCTGTTAGGAAATGACACTGCAAAATTTGTTTGCGTGAGAATTTCGGCTTTTTTGCCAAAAAATAATAGCTTTGTTGCTTGAATTTTAAAAAAAAACTACCCGAATAATCTGCTTATACATTACACAGCGTAAATATAGCCTATATGAGGTCTATGTAGCTTAATTACGACAAAACATAGTCTAGCTATGAGCTGAAGTATCGGTATTCAAAGATAGATCTTAACTTGTTTATTTTGTTAGATAGTCAGAATATATTTGGCAATTTTCTGCAAGTGAAATAATTTTTTACGAGGAAATTAACTCAAAGCTCTAATGGAAACAATTAATGTGTAGGCCTACTTGTTATAGCGGCTGGCAAAATACAGCAGCTGCACTGCTGTGTCACGGCGTGATGATGGCAGTAATAGGTTTTATAGGTTATCTATCGGCAGAACGCGTTTCGTCTGTAAAAAGACAATGCGTTTTGTACTAATGTACTTGATTAAGTTTAATATATTTAACTAAGTTATTACTGACAATAACTGGAACAGCAAAGCCTGTATGTATAGAAATAAAAGTTTTATGTACACCTAACAAATAATGGTGATGGCGTAAAACTTAACTGCTAATGAAATGTGTGCAAAAAAAGTTCAGTGACAATTTTACTTTTTAATAAATAATATTGTTTGCAACTTTGATAGAAAACGTTATAACTAACAAAATGATTAAAACGAATTTTAATACGACTCTGATAGCTATGTTTCGTGAACATGACGCTGTATTAATTAGAGTTACTGATTGACTGTCTAGTCTATTCAATTATAAACTTCTGATTTTTGCATATATTTACTATTTTGCAACGAATGAAGTGGCTGTTTTAGACATGGCGACATTACATCGGCTGATTACATGGAAAAGCGTCGTCATTATCGCTGTTATATCAAACGTCGTTAACTGCAACGTCTATCAGGGTAAAACGTCACGCTTTATATGTTGTAACCTGAATGAAAATACCGTTTAAACAAATTTGAAATTTAATTCGGTACAAAATCTGTTAAGAAACGGATTTTGTGCTATTTCTAATACTGATTGCCTTTTTCTCTATTTTTTACATTTTGTTTATTACACCTTTTCTCTTTTTGCATGTAATGCTAATAAAATCGGTTCAGTTCACGCGTCTGGGAGTAGAACTGTGGTGAATTTAAGTAAAAAATGCCCCATATACGGGATTACCAATACTATAAAGCTTATGAATTTTCCATAGTACCGTAAAGCTGCAGAAATGTTCTGTATATCCCTAATACAGTAGTTCAAACTGCACGATATTTGTATCTTAAGGTATTACTTAGTTGTTAACTTATTTCGCACCAAACGGGTTTTCTTTTAACATCAACGTCGTGGTTACTACATGCAGGTAGGCGGTTGTACGTGGCTGGCGAACAGCTGGTTGATGTCGGAGTATCGCTGAAAGGTTGGACGTCAATCGTCTTTCAAGTGAAAACTGCCGCCAACGGTAGAATCCTGTTGACAACTGAACGACAAAACTTCACCGGCAATGCTTTGTATGAGATCGTTCTAGGCGTGGGCGGCAGCACTCGCTCTATTATCCGGTGAGATTAACACGTTTAATAATTAACTTTCTGGCGATCAGTCCCGCTGATGATCGCCAACTTACGTTGTGGCCAGTGGCTAGTGTGGCTAGTCTTCTCGTGGACTTAATCTCTCAGTCATAAGTTGACGAATCAGTCTGTAGTTCAGAGACGCAGTAGCGTGTGTGCTATTTTGCGATGGAGTTTTAAGGCAAAATCGTTTCAGTGCTAGTAATTTCGCTTATAACTACCCTTTTTCATGCTGCAGGAAAAGCCTCACGGGCCCAGTGTTACAGCAGTCAGTCCAGGTCGCAGATCTGCTTTCACCAGACGAGTTTCGATGGTTCTGGATCACCTGGTCTGATGGCGTCATCACGTTCGGAAAGTGGGACCACGATGTTGGACATGACGACATTTTGCGTTACAGCGACAATGAGCCATCTGCGGTCAACTATATCAGTGTTGGATCCGCCGAGTTCTTTTCATCAGACTGGATCATTCCAAGCCAGTACTACGACATTGGTATTACGCTGCATTTTGTCTTATTTGCCACTTATTACTGGCTGACTTATGGGCAAAAATGCCAGGCCTTGAGGACTGAAATGCTGGTCTTGACCTTACTAATCCTGACCTTGACTTTGTCACTCTAGGCCTTGGCCTTGGCACTTAAAGCCCTGGGATTGGCTGGCCTTAGCCTTGGTTTCGGCATTCCAGGCCTTGATTTTAATAGTCTTCGCTTCGGTTTTGTCTCCGGTAGACAAGGCCTCCGCATTGGTAGACTTGGTCTTGGCCTCAAGATTGGTTTTAGCACTCAAGGTCTTCCTTCACAATCTTGATTTTGCCCTTGACACTTAAAGCCTTGCCCTTGGATGGTAAGGCAAAAGCCAAGACCGGAAGAGTCACCGTGCCACTGCTTAAGCCATACATGCATTTGATGCATTTGGTACATTTAATAATGTCAGTTTGAATTGCTCCATTGCATTGTGATTGTATACTGTATAGTGGCTATTACAATGTAAGCCTACAATAAAGCACACTGAACAGTAATGTCTTACAGGAGCTGCTTTTTGTGTTACGATCGCTTACTACCGGCTGTGTCACAAGCCTATTGTCTGCTGGGCATACTGCGTTTGCAATAAAAAAAACTGTACAATAGACTATGTTATTGCGGAGACTGTGTGTTGTTTTACGACAGCTCGTGTTTTCGCTGCGGTCACGTTTACAATCTCTGTAAATTGTCCGATCTATCGACAATTCACCCGACTATGTAACATTGTGTAACACCGGCTTGATGTTAGCCTATAATATAGACGGTGCACCACTTGATGAACTGGATTCTAATTATGCTATGACTAAAATTATGATGCTATGACTTAGATAATTTCTGCAACAAATATTTTCAAGATATATGCTTGGCTGCTGCTCATTGATAACGCGATTATGTTTTTTTGTCCACTAGACGCAAACATAAGTTGTGTTTAATGCAATAAAAGTGACGATAAAAATTTAAAAAATATTTTTAAAAATACAAATACAAAATATAGTTTGAAAGTTATTACGTAGTGTATACATTGGCTTTGCTTTGGGGATATGCTTAAGCCTTTGCCTTGTGCTGTACGCTTTGTTAACATCTCTGCCTCAGGCCGCATTAGGCGTCTTATCCGTCCGTTCCGCACGGGTTTTTAACTCGAATACACGAAGTGCGCAAAAAAGCTAAAACTCAAAATGGCAAAAGTAACCGATGAGCCAATTTTAGGCTCAATAAGTCACAGATTAAAGTAACCGTAGGTCACAAACCTCAACAAAATAACGCATTTATGGGCCTATTTGCTTCGTCACGATTTACTCAACGCCTGGGAAGAGGATGTTAGCTTAAATTCGTTAGTGTAAAATCACGATGAAAATGTTACTAAAAGCAATTGATTGACAATCATATTGATATTGCGTGCTTGATAGAACCCCTAATAATTATTGAATAGCGTTATTTAGTTTTTTGTGTAAATGTAAGATAAAACAGAAATATAGGCTACATCAAAGTAAGTCCAAATTGTGTTAAATCTGTTTTGCCTCATTAAGTTGTTCATTTCGGGAACAAACATGCAAATGCTAAAACTAGTTTTTAGCCAAAGTCTATAAATAACAGCTAATAAAAAATCAGAGTTTTTTTCCGACGACGTACAGTCGTACATAGGCCTAATAAGCCTATTTTTTTACATGTGCGGACGTCTAAAACAAGAATGTTTTTTTTTCGTTTCAATTGACATTTAGGTTTACGTCTACGTCCTAGCTGGTTTTCTTTCTGCGTTTGTTTGTCTTTTCTTTTCTGCACGTTTGCGAATAAACAAACATTTAGTCTCAAGTTTGTGGTCCCGTGTCGGTATAGGTCGTGAGTTTTGGGTGGCGGGTAGTTCGTACGTGGACGTAGGTGTGACGTTGAGCGGTAGATCGTCAGTAACGTTCCAAGTGAGAGCTGACAGCAACGCCCACATTGGTCTGACGCCTCAACGCGACGTCTACGTAGACAACAACATGTATGAGATTGTACTTGGTAGCAGCCGGAACAGGTGGACAGTCATCAGGCAAGTCCGCTGTTAATAACTTCACCGATGTCAAACGAAACGACTGCGTATATTTGTGACTGTTTGTCAACTAGATCTCATCCGATTTTGACATTATTTTCTACGTCATCGCTCAGAATGCAAAAACTTACATCTGTAAGAAAAAAGTACTATTGCGTTTAAAGCTAAACTGTACCTTGCCTGATTAATATCTTTTTCTACGCAAACAATTAGCCGTGATGCCATCAGCTTATACAATGCCCATGGTCCACTCTCATGGCTGTATTTTTGCCTTTCCAGTGATTAACATGTACACCAGATATCGGCTCATATGCATTCCTCGGCGCATTAGAAACTTTATGTGCCTCTGCGCTATAGAAATGGATTACTGTATTGTATCGTTCGTTTTCTCGAGGTTTTTGTCGTTTAATTAACATAAACCTTTGAGCTTTACGGAAGGACAGACGGACGAACGGACGCTAATCGGCCCGTAAAATGTTCGCATAATACAAATAATGCTGTTGGTGCGCAGAAAAGGTCATTTAAGGAAGAACGTTTTTCAGAAGCGCGTCGAAAGCGTTCTGTCGGACTCCGAGCTGCGTTGGTTCTGGATCTCATGGATACACGGCATCATATCGTACGGACGTGGAAGCCAGGCTGGACTGGAAGTCATTGGCTCATACGTCGATCCCTCGCCAAGCCCAATCAACTACATGGGTGTCAGTTCTTACGGGCCTTGCAGAGGACACTTCGTTATACCGATCGAACTCTATCACGTCCCAGGTACGCGGTGTTTAGAGCAAAAACAATTTGAACTCGGAAAATCATGAAAGCAAAAAGCAAAGTGAAAAAATATTTGGCTCCACAGTCGATCAATTATGAAAAGGTTATATGATGCGTCTTTAGCCAGGTCTGGGGTAAATTACTAGCCACTAGTGAATAATTGTAGACATTTAAAACACTATTTTAAACCACTAGTTTTATGCAAGTGTCGCAGGTCCTAAAAACGTCATTTAAAATAAAATGTTATTTTTAACTTTTATTTCAAATTTGAACCAGCATTTATTATTCATTGTAGCCCAACATTGTATTCTGGGAAAGTTAATTTCACTGAAAATTAAGTCGAATTACTATAAGTGACATAGTACATGTTGTGTTTAAAAGTGGTCCATTTAGCCTACGTCTACTACTGTGACGTAGAACCGAATCAGTAGCTAAAAAGTGGTACTGTTTTTCCTGACAAAGCGGCCTGGAAGGAACGCTTATATGCGTAAGATTTAAAAATAATATCACATTGTAATTTTAACTAAACTTTTGTGTAAACAAAATCGTGATTAACAACAAGAATGTCAAATAAGACGTTAATCAATATTGTGTTCTTGTGTTATTTGAAACCGAGTTCTCGTAGACATATTTTTGTTTAGTCTCGAAATTTTCTGCCTTTGTTATGATCGTGACTATTTTTTAATTATGGTTATAATAAGATTGTCATGTTATAAAACATATAAACAAATGATGTGTTTTATTAAATCACAATCTTGTCATAGTGCCAACTTATTTTCAATATCTTAAAGGTAAGCGTTTCGACAAAAGCTATTGCGTAAATAACGTTTTACCGTATTTTTCAGTCGTCGACGTAAGCCCGGAGCCAACCTGGCAGCCTGAAAGTGAGCAAGTCACACAGGTGCAGACATTAATCGACCAAGTATTGGCAGATACAGCCGCCTCGAAAGGTTTTATATTATACTTCGTACTTTATGGATCTGTTAATTTGCTTTTGTTAAGTTTCATGCAACAGTTATTCTTATACGCAAATGCAGCATAATTAGGTTAGAATATTGGACTGGTAACGTAACGTAACACGTAATAACTTTGACAAAATATTTTTAATTTAACACGCTGCTTATTGTGCACTAGTATTCTAGGAACCATTCTGTCAGTTTGAATAATTACTGTCATTTAGCTAATTAGCTAGTTTTCGGCAGATTGGAAAAAGCCTATTGGTCTGTGATATTTTACGTAAACGTAAATAGGCCGTAGGCCCTATGAAACTAAAAAAACAAGTTCAAGCTTGGTTCTTTGCATCGGACCATTATGTTTAGAGGTGGAAATTGGACCCTCAGTCCTGTCTGTCTTGAGAACTTTGCAGACGTATTAAGAGCAGTCTGGCATGGTGCTGGCAAAAAACAGTTTATTGTGACTGAAAACTTAATCCGCTGGCGCTGAAGTGGCTAGAATGCACAAAAAATAACTAAAATTTGATTTAAAAATCCTCGGCCAGAAAGCAGAAAGCCGAAGACTATCTTAAGCGCAAGACCAAAACCAAAAACTTGGGATAAAGGCCAAGACCACTGCTCTTGGTCCTGGGGGTGCTCCAAGAATGAAACCAAGTCATCGAAAACCAGAAGTAGAAAAAAACTTCGGTTTTTAAAAATGGTTTTTTAGTTTTATTTTATTCAGGTCTTTAAAGGTATTTTATGTATTTTTGGTTTAGTGTCCAATGAATCAACACCGCACACAAAATTACAAGCCAAGAAAAAACATTTTATACATTTTGTTCGTCACATAACCATATTTTCTATAAATCATACCAAGATGAATTAATCAAAAATCAAGATTAAAATATAAAATAAAATATGATATGTAATAAATTTACAACAAACAAAAAACCTTAAAAGCTAAAAATTATACTTTAAAAGTTTTTTTTATTAAAACCTAAAAAATCTAGGTATTTTGGAACGATCCTTTAGCCCTGTCGAAAACACATTCCTGCACAAGGCACCTAGCAATTTTTTTGCAATAGACATTCAAAAATTGGCTAACAATTTAGCACATGATCGAGCGTCTGTAGATCTGGGAATCACAAATAATGAAACATTGCCACGTGACGTGCGGAGAGGCAGGCATGATAATGAACAGAGGTAGCCTAAAACAACCATGCAACTATTTCCAGTCCGTTATTTTGTTTTGGTTGCATAACAGTGACATGAATGTCATAAGCAAGTAATATATTTTAAATTGCAAGCTACTGCGCAGTTATTCATTATGAGTCAATGGGTCACTGGCAGTGATCCATGACCCACTGACCCATTTCCATCTCTGATTATGTTACCTAGTGGATAGTCGACACTAAAACATGATTTTTTCAAAGTTATTTAGTTCATGCTTACAAAATTTTTGTTTTGCTTTCGTGTGCTACACTCTAGACATTAGACTATGAGTTTGCGACTCATTGGCTTTTGTTAATACGCTTATACGAAGTCTATTACGTATCGTGTTGTACTAACACGCTGCTTGCATTTGTACGCGTAAAGACCACAAGAAAGGAGACAGATCCGAAAAAGTTTCATCATCAGGCGCTGCGTTCATTTACTCAACAATAACGTTGTCGGTGGTTGTCGTCATCGTCGTCATCGCTGTGCTGATGTTTCTGCTACTGAAACAACGCGCTGCTAACGGTTAGTTTCCATCTCTTACATTATTCGTGTAGTATTTGTTCCCGTTATTCTGTAGTGTATCGCTGTCGTCGCTATACTATAACAATTATTGTGTCGAATTTAGTTGGTCCGCTAATGCACAAGTAGTGCCAAGAATGGGAATGCTGGGAATGCACTACGCCATCAGTGTGCGATTGAGCAATGATAGCATAATACAGTTGGTTTGTTCGCCGTTTGTTTTCATCCAGCTTTTATTATATAATTCTGTCGATTTTCGACATACCGTAGTGTATACTACGGTATGTCGAAAATGGACAGAATTAGTTAGTTATATAGAGTAATAAAAAATTGGCTGATGAGCAGCCGGTTTCTCTGCAAAGCTGGCTACGCGCCGCCCATTTCTATTCGCGCAACTTTTCCATAGTTTCTGTTTTCTTACATAGCCTATGTTTCGCCCAGTCAGCGCCAACTTCAGTTTTTGTAACCCTCATTAGCGTACAGCAATAGGGTACAGAAACACTGTCGCTTTCCTGGCAGCAAATTTAGAGCAAACGTTTCTGCTAGCAGTGTTGGTGTTAGTTCTGTTCTTGTCCTTGCTGTTCAGTTTTTCGAGCAGAATTTCGCAGATGAATTCGCTAGCGATAACTGTTGGTATTTGCTGTTTAAATGAAAATGATATTGTTATGATTTTTTAGATTTTTTTATTTATTAATATTTGCTATACGACACGCTATTTGGAGACTGTGCTTATGTATTGTTTGTGCGAGTAGCTTCGTGTAAGTCGGTAGTTGACAGTCGTTACATCGGCATGGAGGAAGAGAGTTTAACCGCACGCAACACGAGTAGACCTTTGCCTCTGCCGCCGGAATCCAGCAGTACTTATGAAACTGTGCCTTGCATCAGCCAAAATACCTCGTCACCGAATTCTTCTGTCTGTAAACCACAAGGTACCAAACCAAACTCCACATTATGTATAGCTCTATACATCATTGAACAATGGTGGCTGACTGAATGTGTCTAAATAGCCGAATGGATCGACTTGTTACTTAGCACAATAACTGGTCTTGGTGCGACCAATGTAAAAGCATAAATTTGGTTTATTTTCTTGAAGTTTGTACTCCTCTGTCTCGATTTGTTGTGGATCTGTTGGACAACAAGCTGCATAACATTGCAACATGTTGTGGACTTTCGATTATTGTAGAATTGCTTTATAACTCTTGGGATTGGATTTGCTATATTAAGCCATATAGACATTTAGTTTGTTGTTTCTTTGTTGTACTAAAAGTTCGCCATTTTGTGCACTGTGACAGTTGGCGGGAGAAATGACGTCACGGGTCGCCCTGTGTCATGTGACGATGTTTGTAAACAGTCGACTTTTCCGCCAGCAGAAGAGCGCAGCAGCAGCAGTCGAGCTGATAGTCGGGATGACGCTGGATACTTGGATCACATTCGACCAGCTGACGAAGCGGGAAACCATTATTACTTAGCTTTACTACGCGACTGATGAAGAGGATTTCAGATATAGTCTTATAGAACTGATCTTTTTGAGAATTCTGGCTTTACTAGAGCTGTCCAATTAATGCGTTATAGTTAGCCTACGTTAATTGCATTCACGTAGAATTACGATATTGCAAAATACTTAGTGTAAATCTTGCGCAACATTTTTTTGACGGAATCGCACTTGCGGACAATAGAATCTGCTTATTTCTACACATTTCTTTGTCGTCAGCCGTTTAACTGATTCAAAAAATACAATTTGGCAGATACACGTGCTGGATTAGATAACACACTGTGCTAGACAAGAGTCTCTGACTTTTAGTGAAAGGGGAGATTTGAAAGCCGAATTACAGCCAAAACACGTAATTGCAAATTACAAGCAAACCGCCAGTCCTATGCTGCCATTAGGCAAATACAAATGAGGAGAGCGATTTCGCTTGCTGCCAGTGTTTTGCCACGCGCGATTTTAGCATTATGTTCAACACGCTAACAAAGACAAACAAGAAATTGTAACTAATGCTCACGAGACACGCGATAACTTATAGCAGTTTCGGTTCACGCTAAGTTAATATACAAATACCAAATTCTTTATCTGGATCGCATAACGATAGTAGCCTGCCGCTACCTTGTGAAAGATATAGACTTGTGTCGCAGCCCGAAATCGCCCAAAAATCTATAAAAAAAACCCTATTTTGGCGTCAAGGTCATTCAATGTCATTGAATTCGGCGCCAATCGAGAGCCAGTGTACGACTTCCTATTAGTGATTGATAGTAACCTAGGCCCTATCTTGCGCCGTTACTGAGATACAGCAATTTATTGGCCAAAAATCGCAAATTCTGCTCACCATCTCTCATTTAGCGCCCTCGTTCGCTGTGACCCCCTTTGAATTTATGGAAAAGCTTTACGGTTCCTGAAACTAAAATCTTCCAGGCAGCCGACGGTGAAGACTTGTTGATCCTAGCTTGCACCGTTTTTGACTGATCCACCCGTGTGACAGACAGACGGACAGACGGACGAACAGACAGACAGAATTGCGATGGCTAAGACGCGCTGAAAGCAGTAGCTGCTTTCGCGCGTAAAAATTGTAAAGATTTTTCGCAATAGTTCGCAATCCAATTTCGAGTTGTGTGCAAGAACATTGTCTTCTGCTGTGTCAGAATTCAGAAACACAACACATCTAGCGCAAACGCCGACAAGGGTCAAGGTCACGGCGAGGTCAAATATGCCCTAAAATGCATCTTTTGGCCTTGTTAGCACGATATTTCGCGTGTTGGTTGTCACATGTTGGCGGAGGCATAATAGTCGACGAAGTCGTAACCACCATAGTTTCTGATGCAACAAAATAAATTTCTCGATATTTTGGGGATTTAACTCATAAATACAACCATGACTCGGGCGCTGGACAGCGATAGACTCAATAATTTATATTGTTGTACACGTGAGCACTCAAGCGTTGACTGGTTGTATTTCAGCTACCGTTATATGTACGGTAGCCGCGACAGCCGATTGTACACCTGTTAGTGTGCACGTGTATTATAGCTTGACAAAAGAATGTGAAACGGTGTCACTGTGTCATGTGAACTTGCGTGCTCTGCTGTAAAGATAAGCAACACAGGCTTACGTTCTTCGTGTATGTATATAGGCTAGTGTTCTTCTAGGTAAGCGTGGTTACCAGGTAATTCTTTAACTAAAAATACAATGTGTTGCAGCAGTGTTGCGTTCAGAACTGTAAGCTTGTAAGCTTATTTTATATTTAATACAATTTAAAAAAACTGTCGTCGATATATCACGTATCTTAGTAAGGCTGGTAGGCTATTCATGGCTAGTATTTCTGGTAGCCTACTATTATGCAGATTTACTGTGTTTGTAGTCTTTTTACTGTTGTACTTTTGTGTTATTCATGATTCAGTAATTTAGTCCATTATTCATTAGGGCCTAGGCTTACCAGTGACGCAAAAGACATGAACATCAGAATAGAACATAAGCATCGCGCGGGGTACGCTACAATAGCAGTGCCTTTTGTCAGTGTTTATACACTCATTTACTCGCAGGTGAATCGAATGTTTTAGCCATGAAGTCATCACTTCGGCCGATTACATGGCCAAATATCCTGATCGTTGTTGTCATATCAAGCGTTGCCAACTGCAATGCGTATCAAGGTAAGATCACACTTCATGCCTTGTAAGTCGGAAATAAATCTATTTCGCTACTCGTCCACTCGTTTGTTTGTTTCGAAATGACATGCCAAGGTCAAGATGCGACAAAGTACACGAGTACCATTGTTTCACACGATAGCGTATTTAAGTTGTCATGTGTACTTATAATATTGTAGTGTTCTTGTATATAGACCTGACATGCGTTTATCAGATTCTACCGACTTTTTGTCTAACACGTCAATGATGTGTTTTTTATCAAGAGACATAGGGCAAGGCAAGCATGCAGCCGACGTTAAATCTGTGTCAACAAGTGTTTTTGGAAATAATTAATTAAGTTATTGATAACGCCGATGCTGCTGAAGACAACATTGGTTGTGATCGCGAGCGGACGATAAAAGTACAATGTCTGATCGGTACTGGCAATGTTTACTTGTGATGCTTGCCAACTTAAAAGCCAAAGCAGTTTATCGATCATTTATAGAAATAATTAATTACGTAACATTACAACCCAACCCGCTTGCTTTTAATAATTGTTTTTTTCTTTTCTTACAGGTACTGCATTGTAATTTAATTTTAATTTAGTTTTTATTGTGCTTTTATCTGCTATGTATTTTATTAGCCTATAGTCCCTGATTTATAACTGTAAGCCAAGTATGACGAGTGACGTTCCGTAGCTATTAGGTGAGTTTCCATAAAGAATTCGATATACAAACTTCTTAATCCTCTGACGTCGTGGTTACTGCATGCAGGTCGGCAACTGTACGTGGCTGGTGGAAAGCAGGTTGACGTCGGAGTAACACTGAAAGGTTGGACGTCGATCGTGTTCCAAGTGAAAACTGACGCCAAAGCTGGGATCAGGCTGGCTGCTGAACCTCAAAACTTCACCGACAATGCCTTTTACGCGCTAGACATTGGCGCCGATGGTAACACCCGTGTCGTCATTCGGTGAGAACACACTCGCCGTTTACAAATGTTC
>Ga0209454_1001813_pt1 | contig 13903 bp, 7 predicted proteins | sample WorMetHERISLAND1_2_FD_187400 | JGI IMG/M metagenome (GOLD analysis project Ga0209454, IMG submission 187400) | Marine gutless worms symbiont microbial communities from Max Planck institute for Marine Microbiology, Germany - Olavius geniculatus... | ecosystem: Host-associated > Annelida >...
TGGCGGTGAACACTTCAATCATTCGCAGTGACAATGGAATTCTGGCATCTGATCATTATTTAACTGTGTTGTTTCAACGATGTTATTAAATTGGTGTTGTATAGCCGGAACATTTTTGAATGCTGAAAAAACGATAGGCGGTTATGATAAAAGGTCTTTAACTTCGTCAGTTTTCAACAGAATCATATCTTACTTGGCAGTTAGATGTAGAAGATTTAAATACATAAAGCTGTAAAATTTCAAATTAAAAATCCAAACGGTTGCTAAGAAAACAGCGAAAAACTTTAGGGGTCCACTTTTTTGCCGCACCCTGTAAATGTAAGTGCTGCAAAAAAGTCGACGTACGGACATCAAACGTTTGTTATGCAGTAGTCTTTGAACCAGAGTTATAGGTACACTCACGAGAAAAGAAAACCTACCCTATAAATTTAGAAAAGATATGTGTATCAGAGTGGTAAAAATGACAGTATAACCTAGGCGATAATGTAGTGTAAAAATATAACAATGTCATGTTTTCGTCGAATTCTTTTGATTCTAATGAATTTTTCTTCAACGAAAATTTACGCGTTTTTTGCAATTTTTTGCACGTGTGTTATTAAGGTACGTTCATATCGACGCCAGTACACCTGCACATTTCCGCAATCATCTACACATCTTCACTGGCGACGGTTTTCTTTAATCTCTCGACATGCACCTTGATAGTTAGCGGAAAAACAAAATGCTTATTACCGGACGTAGGTGAAGGATGCTTTGTTCGCGGCCGGCGCTTGCAACGGTACGACTAAAATGTCGAACTTCGAAATCGTATGCCTTATTCTACGCACAGTAAATCAAGTTACTTTCGCACAATATCACTTGACATTGTCCATTAGAAATATCGTAATCTTCTTGTTTGTTAAAGACAAACACAGAACATAAAACTAATTACAATCTTCTAGTGATCTGCTTTTACATTAGACATCTGTTATCGATTTCGCTGAGATATCATATAGTACTTCATCTTTTAACACATTTACTGTAATTTACACAACAGTTTATTTACGTCAGATTGAGTAAGGTACTGTAGAGCCTAAATAAAACTTTACGACCAATTTGTTTCTTTCAAAATACACCAGCCAAGTCACTTGAATGCAACTAACAAAAATTTTGTGCAGCGGGCCTAAACAATCGTGCATCATTTCAACTGCCGGTGCGTTTATGGAAGAAGATCGATGCAATTATACACAAGGCCGGTTTAATAACAGCCATGTTACTCACACAGCATATTCTTCAACAATAACACTCTGTGCCGCCATTAGACAGTAATCCCCCCCCAGTCCCTGGAAGCCACTGCAGACTACGAAATGCCAGTGGTCAGATGACCTGCTCGTAGTAGAAGCTACATTGATGGACGGGGCGATCAGCTCGAGATCCGTCAGAATGGACAGATGCCGGCTGGCACAGACAAGCGCGCGATCCCGTCGGTCGGTCGCTCGGTCTCTGATAAACGCTTTGCCACTGATAATCTTGCGGCGGCCGAACGTGAGGCGATTTCTGCTTCTTCGTCGTCGACGACGTCCAATCGATGCTGGTCGATTCCTTGGAGGACACGAGCAGAATGAGTCTGTAGGCGGCAACGATGAAATGGTATGTGAAGCCAAGTGATGGGCGACGCAGGCGCCGACATTTAACACTACTGTTGGGCGAGCTTCCCTTTCTTCCCCCCTCACAACTTCCTTCCATTCCATTTTTTACTCTTCTCCCAATTTGCCCCCCCCCTTTCTTTTAGCTTTCCCACCTCAAACGCAGCTGAAAAGTTTGCATAATAACATACTGCAATGCCAAGTAATTTCCCGTTCTTTTTAAACTAAAACGGCATTACCTCCAACAGTTGTGATGAATGCTTTGTTTTGCATCTACCTTTACGTGATTTAAAGAAAACAATTCCTGGAGGGGTGCTCCGTTGATCTTTGACCGTGGGAGCAATGTTTTTATTGTACTAATATTTTATGGCGAATAAAGATGTTCATTGCCCCGATGGAGTCGTCACCTATGCCGGGCCGTCGCCGCCTCTGACTGTATGCTGTGCAGCGGATATTGCGAGTGCGACTGTGTTCCGAGATTTAGTCGTCCGGCTACGGCAAAGCAACACAACAGAGATGGGTCGAGCTGAGCTGCCCACGAGTGGCCCATTGACAGTGACCCATTGACTGTCTCTGTCTGTCCGTCTCAGAGTGTCTTGTAAACGACTGGCTTCAACTGACGTTGCCCCGCAGAATGCCCTGCCCTCCGCCAGTGATGAGCCTTTCTCAGTTCGACAATTTCTATTCACCATGTGATGGTAGCAGTTCAAAAACACGGTAAGAACATACATGCACAAATCACAATAAGAAAAGAGTTACGAGCTAAAGACTCTCAAATGCAGTTCGCACTGTTTACCGACTTTCAGACGTCGTTTAAAACATTTTTCACTTTTCGTTCTACCAGCACATCGAGCGCGTTCGAGGTTGTTTAACGTTGACGCGTCATATAAATTACTTACTTACTTACTTACTTAAAGTACTTAGAAATACTTAACTATGGCAATACAACATTCGACCGGCAACGTTACTACACGCGATAGACGTAACACAATGAGTTTTCCGACAATTTTTGGCCTTTGAGATTAATTTATCGACTGTAATTACAACGTTGTCGACTGTGCTGTAAAACAAAAATGTAGTATAGTGTATATAAACTGAAAACAAAATACGTGGGACATAGTGACTTTTCCAGGCACGTGAATTGTTCATTGCGTTTGAGTGTATTTGCCTTTGCATTACATAACATTACGCGTACTACCGATATCGAATCGAACCGAAACGGACTTTTAAAGCTCGGTCGAATTGTCCATCTCTAGAGGCTGCGGCAGCAGAATGGCATATTGTTGTTAACGGTAAATGTCTTCAGCAGACAGGCGGACTGCAGCGCGCTAAGATCGATGATAGTCTATATATGAGAGTCGTTCGCCCGACCCTGCTTGGAGGAGTGACCGCGCATACAGAGTGGCTCTATAAAACTTTATATTACGCCCGACTGCCCAGCCGATAAGTATCAGCATCGAATATATTTATCTTAGTAGACATCGACAAAATCTGCCCAGATATTGGCAAGTAATGTGATTAAACGATACGCAGTCGTGCGTCACCTTCTAAATGGTATACGCGAAGTGCTAAGCAGAATCAACTTTTCAGTCCCTCAATCAATCAGACAAAACGCATTTTTATAGCGTCATATATCGCAAATGAATCAAAGACGCATGAAATCAGTGAACATTCAACCGCGGAGTTTCCGTTGTCTCTGAATAGGCACATTTAGATTGAAGCGATAACTACCGTTATTTCACCACCGTGAAAAGTGCGTTACCGAAATTGTCTATAGCGACACGATTACACCATCGCCGGTTTATCAGTCGATCTTTACTGCACTAACTAATTTTTTTAAAGATATGTATAGTGTATTACAAAATAATAGGCCTATTGAAAAACATTGTGGGGGTTCTCGTAACTCAGTTGAAACCGATTCGACTTCGATTGACTTCGTTTTTAAATCGTAGTTTTAAACATCAGCAGCAGCACACTGTGACAGTAAGCTTCAAGAACAAAGACGTTTTAATAAGTATATTATAACTTTTTTGTTTAAGTTACGTGTTGGTCCTACAGACGATAACTTATCGGAAAACTTTAGCTGTTCAAGCCAATTTAACAGACCATTATTACGAGTGACGAAGAGCTTACGCTGCAGAGCACACATTACGGGATGCAGATAGCTAGTTCATCGTCGCACGGCAAATAACGAGAAACCGAAAAATAGTTCCACTATGATAGCGTTTAGCTGCAGGAGCAGCGGAGCGTGTCCGACCGTCCGACGTCAACGTATCCGAGTTGTCCACCCATCCAGACATCCACTACCAGCCACCCATCACTCTCCTCCCATCCTCCACAGCAACAGGATGAAGCCCGCGGGACGCACTAACTGGCATTCCACACCGTGCGCAGCCATGAGATAGAAAATTACGCCAATACACAACGTACACGCGCCGTTGAGTAGAAACGACGCAACGACCAGCGGACTCCACTGGGCCGACGTAGAGTAATGAACGGCAGAAATTAATACACATTAGCCGCAAACTTGACCATACGATGAACATCGGCCACTGGCTGTTGGCTTCTGGTAAACAGCACAAATTATGTGCAAGCTATTTCAGACAATTGACTATTAAAAGATAAAAAAAACTTATGTTGGCGGCACCGTAGACTTAATATGCAGCCTTCCGCGTTGTCATTAAAATTTCCCAAAGTAAGCGTCAATCTTGGCATTATTGTAGACACCAACATTGAAAATTCGGTATAGTCTCTTGCTTGCGACGTTAAGCAAGCTGCTGTCGCAGTAACATTTAAAAAACATATCTTAACGTTACGCACGACAAAAATTCACGTTGTTTTATTTACTTTCGTACTTACTAACTTACAGGGGCCAGGAGCTAAGCTTAAGTGAGATTTGCATATTTTTTAGATTATGACGTTTGCTGGCCATAATCTTTAACATTTTTAACTGAAAATTGGCATCCCGGTTACTCCAGCGCTTAAGAACGTTCACAGCGATTTTGACCGCACAACGAGCCGAAAACTCTTAATTTGCATGCAATAGCAAACGAAATGAACGATATTTGCTAATTATCATGCAACTTGAACTAATCGCAATTCGGTTTGACGATACGTCGCCGAAATTAACAGTGTTCCGCGTTAGTAGCGACTAGCGAGTAAACATCGGGAAGATAATACGTACTAGCATCGATCGTAATATTCAGCTGGACAGAGCAATAAAAACGCCGGCGCAGTGAACGCGACGAGCTGGCGGAGCACTTCAATCAGTAATTTAATTACCCTTCTCATCTCGTGGCGACAGCGCAACATGTCGTTACAAGCGAGGGGGTCTGTGCAGTGAACGACGGCATCGGCGACGTTCATTACCGTGCGCTATAATTATCTGTCGCTAATTGCATGCCAGTCGCCGCCGAGCGCAGTCGTCCAGCTCCGGATTTTCGTATCGGCATGTCGCGCGGACGCATCCACTGCCAGGTGATAGGCAAACAACGAGATTAGTCCAACAGACGTGCCCTCGCCTGGCCTTCCTTTCCCGGCCGGCAGTCGAGCTCCCCGCGGGTCGATTAATTTTCACGATCGATCGCCGCCGACAGCATTTTTACACACTCACCTTGTTCGCTGGAGACGCCGCCGTCGCCGCACTGCGAAATGGTGACGTCGCCAGATTCCGTTAGCGGACAATACACTTGGGACGGGGCTCTCTTTACTACACTGCACTTGTACAAGCCCTAAAGTAAGTTATCTTACTATCTCAAGATCCCTCGCAAATCGGGGCCAAAAAGAAAGGCCAGACCTAAATTAACAGGCCAGCTGGCAGAGACTCCTTTGTAGCTTTCACTGATACCAGAAGCAAAACAAATTCTTGGGCAGATGACGACTGCTTTGTGCTGACGATAATTTTATATCACTTTTACGCGCGACAGCATGCAATGCTTTTACGTCTTAGCTATCGTCGAGGCGTCTGTCTTTCCGTTTGTTTGTCTGCTCGTCCCGCCCTGCTGCCCTATCAAAACGGTGCAAGGTAGGATCACGAAATTTTCACTTGGGTTGTCACAATAACTCTGGTTGACTGTGACAAAATTTCATGCCGCTGGGTAAGAGGCTTCTCCTCGAATGAAGTTGTCAAAAAGAGATACCCCTTAAAACGTTATTTACTGCTATTGACTTGTGCTCGGTAGCGACGTCCGCTGTCCAGTAGCACGTGGCGTATAGCTATTTTTAAAGAAAACGGAAAATTTTCTGAAAAACGTCAAAAAATTCTAATTGCGCTGTTTGTGTTTATTTTTGAAAAAATGGCTTAAAATAAATTAATAAATAATTAGCGTGGGCCTGGTTCTCAGCGAAGTATTTGGTGGATATCGTAGACAAAATTGGCTTGAGCTATTCTCCAAGGTCTTTAATATTTTTTTTGGTATCAAAAGTCAGTACATCACAAACTCGTCTGGCTTATAAAACGGTAGCAGATAGACACAGACGTGCTGCTTATCATTACAACTGCTGGTGTACTTGTTTCTGCATTTACGCAATTCTCACGTCAACACTGTGACAACAAACTATTGTCTATCGTGACAATCGTTAACCATTTTATTAGGCCTATCACACTCTCAGTCTGTTGCGCTACCAGTCGATATACACAGTCATGTTCTTCAGGAGACGAGATTGCAGAAGAACCAAAAGTCGCCAGAGATATATTAGCAGCTAAAACCATCGACGAACACACTGAGTACAGAGAATTTTGTCTGGCTTGAACGTGACCGAAGCAGTTTTACGAACAAAACAACATTGATCAATACAGCACATCTTTAGGTCTATTTTGTCTTCGACCGCAGCAAAAAACATACATTATAACGTCGAGCTATATCTATCGAGAAAAAAACAACGCGATTTTATTAGCCGGAAATATTAAAGGTTGCAGCTAGCTATGCCTACGGCGTGCGTTATGGGCAGGTAAATTGAGAGACAATAAAAGACGACGGTAATAGGTGTACGGGCCTGTATATAGCTATATCACAGCGATGGTCGGCAAAAACGGACTGATGATACATGGTATGCAAAAATATTGGAGTGTGAAAAACAGTCACCAATGACAAAAACAAGACATTAAAACTAGACAAATCAGTCATATATTATCGCGCTGGTGCCAATGCATGCACACATTCATCGTAAACTTTTTAATTTGAGACGCGCTAACCTTACCTTAAACATTTCGTTTCAAGGTAGCGTGCGTTTTTTTCGTCTTAAAGTATTATTACCTTACATATACACGGTAAATCGTAATTTTAGAAGCCACAGCTGTCTAGCTCTGCCCGGCATAGTTTTACAAATGACGCCAAAGAAGTAGACAGACAAGTAAAAAAAGACAAAAGCGTTGACGTGGTTGAAAAATGAAGCATTTTGTTGCACACAGTGAAGCAGACAACATAGACAGTCCGTTGGTCGGTCGGCGGAAGCTGGACAGTTCGGGCCTACTGCAATGCATGCGGTGTTTCATATCACCATGTTGGTCGTCGGTCGCAGACACTGTCCATCAACACGCAGGTCATCGACAGTGAACCCTTGTGCACCTATAGCGCGAAGACACGCTGCCGCGTCGCATATACACGATGTTGCATAAAAATGGACCCCCTTTTCTTTCTTTTATAATTTACTCTAATGACGATTAATTTGCACGAAATTTTCATCAGATGTAGCTGAAGAAAGACTTTTTTCAAAATAGTCTAACAAAATGCGGCTGTTGATTAAATATTCTTCGCTATCGTGACGTAATTCTGACGTCATAATGTGTCGTGACTCGTGAGTACAAGCTTGCTTGTTTCAACTGGTGCTGTCAGTTGCTACCCTGCTCCGATGGTGAACTTAATCTGGTTTGCTAATCACAAAATCTTGAAGTTTTACAGTCGCAGCCACAAAAAACGCGCAAAGCGATCACGTTTACGTGTCTGCGGAGATGGTTTGATTTTCACATGTTCGAGCAAGACAATGCACTAGTATACCGAGCTTGCAAAATGGTTGCATTTTTGGATCGCAAGATGCCTGATTTCATGTCCCCATGTTGCTTAATGAATGAACACGATGAACATTTTTTCATCAGCAAATTAGATTAAGTTCACCATCGAGGCAGGGTAGCAACTGACAGCACCAGTTGAGATAAGCAAGTTTGTGCTCTTTACACATTATGACGTCAGCGTTACGTCAAAACTAGCAAAATATTTAATTAACAACCATATTTTGTTAAAATATATTGAAGTAGTATTTTGTCAGTTACAAATGGTAAAAATTTCGTGTAAATTGGTCTTCATTTGTGTGAATTATGAAAAAAAAGAAAAAAAGATCTATTTCTTAATGAAACACCGTGTACAACGACGGCATGGACTGAATAGAGCATGCAGTCGACGCCTGCACTGGACACGAATAACACAAGCATTATGATCCGTCGTAGATCTGTCAAACTGTTCAATATCGGCAGCGACACGGCCACCATATCATCGGCACCTATTTGGTTCTTAATACAAAAGTTCCGGTTATTGTTGTACGTCGTGTACTTAACTGACCGCCGAAGTGTCATTGCGCTATTCATGTATGGCACTCACTCGCTCATTGAATAAACTCATATGTGTTTGAAACCCTCTTGCTGTATACTTTATATTTAAAAACAGATTATAGCCGAATATAAGTGCACTAATACGGTAACATAAACTTATCAAAAATCACAATTATCTCTTTGAGTTTGTTAAGTTGACATGTTCATATGCTTAAAAATAACTTTGGTTTGCACAACAAATATGATAATCAGAACCTTCTAAGCAGCTATTCTATAATTATAATTATAATGCGTACGTATTCTGTATAAATACACCATTCAATTCTCTCAAAAACACAAAAAAATAAAATGGCACAAAGAATAACAAAATGTTTCTGGCTATACTCTCGTTCGACTTAGTTCTAATCCTAAACCAAAAATTTTAAACTAAACTATGCCGCCGCTGTTGTATAATTCTGCCTTACGGGCAGGTTTTCGTTTTCCATTGACACCTTTTGCCCTCTCCTGTGCCAGCTACTTGAGTTGTGAATAATCCATATCTTTTTCACTTGTCTCCAGTAGCCAGCTCAGTAGCATTTTTTGGTCTCCCTCTTCCCTTCTTCCCTGGCAGTCGATCTTCCAACACGGTTCTCACCAAAGAACCATGACTCAACATGTCATGTCCCAACCACCTCTTCTGTCTATCTCTCAGTGTATCTATGAGTTTTTTTTCTCTTTTCTTTTTTAACTGTTTCATCACTTTATCATTTCTTATGTGCTCTGTCCAAGATATTTTTAACATGCGACGCCAAATCCACATTTCAAATGCTTCAATCCTTTTTATATCACTCTTCTGCATTGTCCATGTCTCACTTCCATACAATGCTATACTCCATACAAATGCTTTGCCTATGCGTTTTTTTTCAGCTGAAGGCTGAGGGAGCCACACAATCATAAAATCTTTCTTCTTGTTAAAAGCTTCCTTTGCCATTGCAATGCAACGTCCTCGGTCACCATACTTCCAAGGTAGCAGAACTGTGTGACTGACTCCAATTCTTTACCATTGACCATTATTCTCAACTTCCTACCCATTTTCCTTGGCATTCGCATAACTTTGGTCTTTGGTCTTTCACATTTACTCGCAACTGAACTATACGATGAAACAATTATTTTCAAAATCTAAGCCGATTAAATACACCGTGACACTAACAGTCGTTGAATTACTGAATGACGAATCTACGTTCGACTTCTCTTCCGCAATAACTACACTGCATTATCGAGTGTATTACATTTCATTATTAGAAAACGCAGCTGCGGCATACAACAGACCGAAGAAGAGAAGACTAGACTTGCCTGCAGTGTTTATCAGCAGTGGACAGACTGGACGTGGACTGAACTTGACGTCACAGTCTATCTGCAGCTCATCGTCAGAGACGTACCTAATCCGACGACAAACACGACAGACTGACGGACCAGCGGCGAGCGCACTGCACTCAACTAACGACGAACAACGATTGAACTCCTCGCTACGACGCGACGCGACGCGACGACCACTGAACGAACGTCTTTCGACCAATCAATATGCTAGCGCACCGGCTCGGTGATGCGCCCAATACCGATACCGAGTTATACTGCGATTTTTGCAGGAAGCAGAGTACGTATAACTATGACGTGCACGAAGACAGCCTGCAGTCGTTCCTTGTACTCTTCTGTTAACCTATCTAGCGTTGTTATAAAAAAGACAGACCACTGGAAGTATTCGAAGCCATACGCTCTGATATCGTCTGACTTTAGTTGAGACGTTTCTAGTTATTTCAATTTACTCTATGATTATGCATAGTGTTTTGCTATCTATATGCTAAATATTATAGTACTCTCTACTGACCACTCGTTCCGGCACGTCTGGCAGACCTCCGCACATGCCTCTTACTACGGGCCCCTAGTGACTGTTAAAGCGCTTTGTGGCAACATGTAAAGCTCGAACTGAGCATAAAGTCAGAAAAACCATTAAACAGCTGGTGCGTGGATGTGCTGTTCTTAAAGCTGTACAGCTCATGTCCAAATTCCATTAGAGCGTTCTCGTCGAACGTTTGTTTGCTAGCAGGTTTCCGACAAGTTGCGAGCAGAGCAGAGAAAGTCTGATACTAGTCTGCTTAAACTCGAACAGTGATGCGTTATTTCACGAACATCATACGTGCATCTCTAATTGCGGGCGGCAGGCGGTAAGGTGCTCGCCGCTTTATATCGACCTTCTGTCTATTTCGTGAAAGGATTTTTTCTTGTCATATTGCGATAGACGGACGAAGGACGGACGGACGGACGACGGCGACTTTGACGACGATGACGCGGCGGCTAACGAGCAAACGCGATCGTCTGACGTCTTGTCGCACGCAGAGCTGTCACTGTCAGGCAAAGATGACGCCCCTCGCAGCCCACCCACCCACTGATTCAGTTCAGCTCGACCGTAGCTTATTCTCTACTTATCACCGCTTCAGTGCAGGTCGCACCATTCTCCTTCACTGTTTAACATCACCACGTCATAACCAAGACCAACCGTCCGCGATGCTCATAAATGTCAGTAGACTGGTGCAGTTGATATACTGAACATCGAGGTGCATTCAACGGTATCGGCTGCAGTCAATTCGGTACATCGCAATATCTGAGCCTCAAAAGAGCGACTGATCTACCAGTCTTTTGGATACAGTGACTACTCGACCCCAAACTATGAAACAAGCTAAGCTACAAAATAAAAGTTTGCAATAATCTGTAAAATAAATCATTGTCAACATTATTATTTGACGTTTACATTTTATTTTACATGCGCGATTTTGCTAAATACTTGTGCAATTCGTGTAAGATTTGTTATTTAACGCGTAAACCATTAGCTGCTGTGTGACCGAATACCATAGGATGGATTACATGCGACTGACGACGTGTGACGAAAGTTGCCGTGTAACAGCAGGGGCAGCATCTGAAGCAAAAAAGCAGCAATCAGAGAGCTGAAAGACACAGATGCGAAAGCGGCAACGCGATGAGCGATGGACGGCCTCCAGTGATGACGACTGACAGCTGAGCTGCAGTCACACACATCTTGTCGGTGATTGAATTCACGACGCAGCCTCGCATTTATCTCATTCACGCGAAAAAAACGGCGAGAAGCGATGCGCGTCTTTTTTCTTCCGATTCACGACTGTCTTTGAACGAGGCAAGAGCGTTTGCAAGAGTCGCGTCGTCGTGTATACGGTGGGTGCTACGGTACTGCTGCCAAACTGAAAGAGTGACGGATCGACTCTTTCTTACGAGCAAGCAAAATTTACCGCAAATATGTAAACGATACCGACTGTTCACAATATTCACATTGTAGTGTGTGCGATTATATGGCACAACTGCTATACGTTTTTGAACACCGCGTTTCCTTTCAAAACATTAATGACGTTACTCGAAAAAAAGTAATAGAGAAATAGAGATAAAAAGCATTAGTATTAACCACAATGACTGCTAAAACATAATACAGTCAGCTTCCGATTACCAAACATCTAATGGATTTCTTGATATCATGCTTCAGTAACTGTAGGCTATGTGCGTTATCGAGTTAAAAAGCAGGGAAACCAACGACGGCTTACGATGATATTATTCGGTACAACTATAGCACTATACTTAAAAGAGCGTACTTAAGACAACATAGTTTACATAGCCAACCTTGAGAAAAAATTACTCCCATGATTAGAAAACAAAATTTAAAAGTCATGTCTTTCTTTAAGCTGCAGTTTTTATTTCACAGCTTCCCATGTTCGTTATTTTCTTTCATTGCTCACTGTGGCATTCGTAATTTAAAGTTGTGCAAAAATGTATCAAACTGAATAATCCAGAAAAAAATCAATGAACGACTTAAGCGCTTATCTTGCTTTCCTGCAGACAGTTATGCGATTATGCATATGCGGTACGGTCATTTTTTGCACGAATTTCGGTTAAATTAGCTGGCTAATCGTTGGACAGCAGGGGTTGTCTGTTTGAGCTTTGCCGTGCTGTTGCATTGTTTACTGTGTGCGCTTAACGTACGTTTGTGCTGTTGGCGTAATTGCACTGATTTAATGAATGGAAAAAGAATCCGCTGCACGACGACGAGCAAGAGGACATTCTTTATTTGACGCACGTGTCAGACCGAAATCTGCGCTGCACAATTTATGTGACTGCAGCGACGACAATAGCCAGCGATACTTCGGGCGGCTGAGGAACTGCCTGTAGACAAGGAAGAAAATAACAGTGGCATGAAATAAACCAAGAGACATTTCGTGCGCGTTTCATAATATGATTAGTGCATAAAAAAAAACGCGCGACGTACATTTTTTTGCATTTATTGATGTCGTTACACCTAAAATGCATTAAAGCGTTGAAAAATATACTGCCAGTTACAAAAAAACGCCAACATGAAGAAACTTTTTGTGTAAACGTGTCTATTACGTTAACCGTGATTTTGTCACCTACCAAAGGTCATAACTGCTTGTAAATCGTTAGCTGTCGGTAAGCATTCCGACAGTTAAAATGTTAATGGCATATAACGCAGGTGTGAATTTCAGCCAACTCTGCAGGTCCAAACGGTATTCTTTCACAGATCTTAAACTAATGGCGTGTTTACACGATCCAGCAAACGTTCAGCAAACTTCCAGCAAATGTATTCAAAACACACGTGCTAATGCTGGACGTTTGCTGGATCGTGTAAACACCCTATAAGTTTTCGCTGGTCGTTGTCGCTGCAGCTCTTCTCTGGGTCTTCGGAGACGACTACGTCGGTCATTCGGCGACGAGCGTTCGCCGATTGCGGATGTCGCTTAGACGGACTCACAGCCTGCGAAAGCCTGCAGTTATCGACGAACATCGACGTCGCTTTCATTACGAACGACTAGACGGTCTCTGCGTCCACACAGCAGCAGTGGGCTGGCGCAGGGACGAGCAGAAAAATAGACTTGGGATTACAAACCAAGAGGATAAAGGATAAAGATGTTTAAAGCCACATAGCTCGTCACATAATTGCATAGTCATCTTGGACCTACGGAGCGTCACTTGCCATATGGGACCAAACAGATAAACGCCCTTTAGCCACTAGACACACAGGTTCTGCTGAAAACAGCCGCACGCCTATTTCGACCGAAATTGTTGAGATGTTTCCTATGACCAGGTTGTCGATGTCGGACTCTGCGGAGCGGAGATCCTAAGCCAGTTAATCTTTTTACTGTTTTTTTAAATAATCCAAGTTATATGGTTACGATACCCCAACGTTACATGCAGACAGACAGACGGGCAACTTACGGCGTCAATATCTCGCACTGAGTTACGTGCATCGTGCGGTTAAGTCCCGCAATGTTACGGTACAATCCCAGCAGTATGCCTCCCTTGCCTCTCGATTTCACTAGTACTAGACCACCCTAACCGGGCAACAATCAACAAGACCGTCCGGCAGCAGCGCGGAGCTGCGTGCTTGCTCCTAGCTGACCGTCGTAGCGCATCCAATATCGACTTCCGCCACCCAGCCACTCCGCCGACCGACTGATCGACCGCCCTGCTAGTAATTCGATTTGCAGAATGGCGCCAATCGGGACGAGCGTTTATTTACCGCGGAGTCATCGAAGCTGAACCGCAGCCGGTGTCATGTTAAAATGTCTCCTTCATGAAAAAGCTGCCTGGGGAGAGATAATCACGGATTTGATATGTCTTCTATTATTAAAATATTGCCGCCCCCATAAAAGTGTCCCCATTATAG
>Ga0209454_1001814_pt1 | contig 13903 bp, 7 predicted proteins | sample WorMetHERISLAND1_2_FD_187400 | JGI IMG/M metagenome (GOLD analysis project Ga0209454, IMG submission 187400) | Marine gutless worms symbiont microbial communities from Max Planck institute for Marine Microbiology, Germany - Olavius geniculatus... | ecosystem: Host-associated > Annelida >...
TCCGTACGGAGGCCTCAAATTTAAGTACTCTTTCAAGATGCATTAATATCTTATTGCTGTAGGCCTACACTGATTGCCAAAGTGGCAGGACCGCTGCTATCGTGCGTCACGTGAGCTTTGCTCAGATTACTTGTACAGTAGCTGCTGATGACAGGCCTGACTGTAACAGGTGATGATACTGATAACTGGTGCTCACAAGGCGCTGGCGCTCAACAAAGCCATCGAGGAGGGAGTGAGTCACATGTGGACAGTCTCGGCATTTCAGATGCATCCTCACACCATCTTTGTCTGTGATGAGGATGCGACGCTCGAACTCAAGGTAAAGACCGTCAAGTACTTCAAGGGTCTGATGTCACTGCACAACAAGCTGGTTGAGGAAGAGGGCGATCCCCCATTTACGCCTTGATTGTCTTTTATTTGCTCATTTGTTTGTTTGTAGTCCTGGGGCTGGGCCAGAGTTTTGTGCATTTATATGCAATGTTGTGGTGGATTGAAAAAGTAGGCAGACCAGTTAGTTGCTATTTTCTGACAGACACTGCAAACTGCTCAGAGACAACTACGAATTTTTGATGGAAAAGATTGTGGATGCTCAAAAGTTTAGTTTTCCCACAAGTTCCCCAAAATTCAGGTTTTTCGCCTGGAATTGGTGAAAATTTTCTAACCAGAAGATTTTCTGACTTTTCTCACAGCCCAAAATTCAGGGGAGGGAGAATTTACCCTTAGCATGATGCCACTGTTTACATGTGTAGGTGACCACTTATTTTTACACGTCATAGGTTTTGAAAAATTTTGGTTCTCACTTGAAATACCTGGATTTTGCCCAGGAGGGGTTGTCCATGGGCCCAAGACCATAGCGATCATATTACAGTCATCTTTTTTGAGTGATTGTGACATAGCTTTTTCTGTACATAGATTTTTTTGCCTAAGCAACACATTTAGCACAGTATTTAGTCGGTCGAGAACAACCATTTACATAAGTGGATCATCTCCTATACATATAAATGTGTGCAACTTTGGCCAAGCCAATAGTGTTTGTCCCAGTTGAAACCCTGGTTACTAGGTGTGTATGTTATTGTAAGCTGTTGTATTAATTGTATCAAAGTCATTTGCATTGTTTTGTATTTTTGTTTGTTTGTTTTATACAGCTTCTTTGTGTTAAGTGACCGTGAATGCTATGCTGCAAATCTAGCAACACATTTTAGCGATCTAGCATTTTTATGTGTGTATTCAGTGTTGTAGATTAAACGATATCCCGCAACTATTCACCAACCAGTATTAATTGCAGAAGAGTAGAAATTTACAGGCCTGTAGTTGGATTTTACCAAGAAAACGGTGACTCCATCCCTGGGACTGCTTTCATGTATAATTGTTTAACGAAAGTTGACACATGCATCTTCTGACAAAGCAGACATGAAATACATCAAAAAATATGCAAATGTTTGCGATAAACGTCTAATGGTGTGTGCTGCCTCCGTGGTGTGTGAGGCGAAGCCCTTTCTGCAAACTCGTTTTATGCATTTCAAGCTCGAAATTGTTTTTTTTTGACATTTGGGTTATTTTTATACAATGTTTCCTCATTCCGGCTGATAGCACCCCCCTTACTACGGGCCTGCTCTAGCGTTGGTGATGTTTTATACTTATTTTTCTCGTTATGTTGCCCTCCTGTCTTCTAATAGAGGGCATTATCACACTGATGACTGTCTGGAGGATAACAGGGAAGATTATTAGAACTATATGTTAATTACTTATGCACGCATATAATGGAGTTCTTGCAATTTCAGGTTAACCTCGTTTTTGTATTTTTGTGTTTCTGTAAAGATTAAACTTTCTGTTTATTGTAAAGTTTAAACTTGCCGTTCCATTATTGTGTTTGTGTGCGTTCTGCCTGAAAAAGCCGTCCCCAAAATGACCTGAACTGTGTCGGGTGGGACGTTAAACCCTACTCACTCACTCACTGTTGCACATGTTGCATTTACTGTACATCGTTGAGCATAATATTATCAACTGTTTGGCATGGTGATTGAAAGTTTATTTTAAGCAAATATCAAATGACTGCAGTCAGAATATTCCACTTTATATTTGCAATCTGTTGTAAAGCAGTTTCATCCTGCCTTTAAAGATAAGTGTTGATGTTTTGTTTGTTTTAGTGGTTTAATGATCTATAATAAATCGTTACATTCCATGGTCAAGTCAGACTAAACTGGCAGTTTTTCGGAACTTGTAAATTCACAATATAATCTATAGTTGAGTTTATATTGCTTTAATATTACAACTGTGACATTTGCATTTGCAGGCAACACCGAAATATGACATAATGGTACACAACGGATGAATCAAAATTATATGAACAGCGTGACAAGTGTTGCAATTCAGTTTAATACAAATAGAATGCAAGTTTATTAACGGGACTAACCAATTACTGCTACTTTCTAGAGCATGGTAGTTTAGCACACAGCAGCACCTAGAGATTAAGTGCACAGTCATTTCAGATGTAGATGGCTTAAGATAATGCAGGGTAGCACGTTGATCAAGCAATTGGCCTGTTTTTGATATGATTTGACTAGCTATCACTGTTGGCATGTTATATATTATAAGTTTCCCGTATATAAGTAAGGAAGTAAGTAATTAAAGTGAAAATTTATATAGTGCACTCAAAAAAATATTTAATGTGCTTAATACATTTTGTCATCAACATTTCGCAAATCATCACATTGTGTGTGTGCTACCTTGCAGATACAGACACTGAATTGCAACAGTTTTCTTCATAAGTGTAGTTTTGACTTAAGCATTAATAATATTAACACAACAGCAATGCAAGCCACATTAAAATTAACTGCTTATAAATCTGTTCGACAAAAACTGCAACATTCACTCAAATAAAGCCTGCACGAATACAGGGTTCCTATGCCTACTGCAAAATCCTGGTATTTCCAAGCCTTGGAGGTTACGAAAAAACTAAGAGAATTCATGCTCGAAAGTTCTACAATCTCAAGTTTTAACAGATGATTCAAACAAAAACAATTTTAGCTGCTCGCATTTCTGGATTGTGAAGCACAGGTATGTAATGTTATTTGCAGCCTCATTCAGTAACGACAGAGGTAATACCTTTTGATAGGAATAATATCATTTATTACGTTATATTTGTGATGATTTTAGTCACTTTCAGACCTTTGTGGGAACCCTGAAATAAACTGACTGCAGCATTGCTATAATCATCATGCTGGACTCACTTATGACTAACTAGAAAAAAACTCAAATCGAATGAAAACTAAAAATAGCAGTCAGAGACTGCAGACCTCCGCCAAGTGCTTGAGTGCGTTTCAAACTATAGTTGCATTTTCTACATTGACCTTGTTATATGTGACCTTAAAAAACCTTGATTCAACGCCATGTTGTTCGCCAGGTGCCAGCACCATATTCGGTTTGGCTGTGGTTTCCCTTATGCCGCATTGAAAGCAATGGTAACGAAAATTTCAAAGTGATCCAGAATCCAGGATTCCTTCCAGATAACCCCCAAAATTGAATCATTGGTAGTTTTTGCCATTCCCAACATTCCCAGAAAATTTCAGATAGATCCGTCCATAACTTTTTGAGTTATCTTGCTAACTCACAGACAAACAAACAAACAAAGTCTGGCAAAAACATTACCTCTTTGGCGGAGGTAACAAATACTTTGATAGCACAATATTCTGCATCTCCTAAAAGCAAAAAAAAAAAACAATTTGCGTTGTACAAACTTTGCTAGTGTAATCAGTTCGGCTAACAATAGTCAGGGGCGTATTAACCACAGGGTGAATGGAGCTGCAGCTCCAGACCCAAAAACTCATATAGGCCCACCAGAATAAGGGAAAAAATCAGGAAAGGTTTTCTTGAAATTTTTTCGTCTGTATCTAGCAGTTCAGAACTCAGAAGGGCACAAGGATGCACCAACATACTGCAACCCCAAAATTTAAAAAAATTCCTGAGGATTACACAAAATGGAAAAGAAAGGGACAACCCTCCCCATACCATACTCCATACTGTATAACTGGTGATAAGTAGGGCCCACAGTTATCCACGGTAAATTTTGCCAAATTCCGCGGGCCAGTTCGCAAAAATTCCGCGGCTCACCACGGCAAAATTGTCCAAATTCCGCGGCTTACCGCAGCCTTCTGTTTGTGCGTAAAATAAGCTTTATTCTGTTTAAAAAAACTTCAGTTTTTGGATGCTGGCATGGCGCTCAGTTATGCTAGCAACATACAAAGGAATTTATCGATCTTTGTTTTTTTCTTTTCAAAAGTGCAATTTGTGTTAATTTACGATTGTGCCGTACACGATGGTAGTTATTAGTAGGGACGCAGTTTTAGGCAGTTCAGTTTGATTTCTCTCCGTGATACAGTTGGTTTAAAGCCAATGATCGTACTAATCACCCGTCATTTCTTGATTTGTGTCAAACTTTACAAAAAAAGCGGCAATATCAAAATTCTGCGGAAAAGGGCAAATTCTGTGGCTCGGCTCGAAATTCTGCAGCCCGTGGAAAACTGTGGGCCCTGGTGATAAGCCCAGTTGATTTTCCAAGCCCTCCTTGGGGCTGCAAAAGTCGCAATACGCCTCTGACTAAAAGTTCAAAGTCCACAACTCATCAAATGCTATTCACTACTGTTACTGTAAAGACAACAACCTGACTGTTAGATGTAAACTAAAGGCAACATCTGATCTGATCTGATCTGATCTTTTTGGTATTAATGCACTTCAACACAAGCAGGTGCCTTAATTTTGAAATTAACTATTTATTCTCTTGTGTATGAACTTTACGTTATATTTAGAACTACCAGTAAAAAATTATATGTGAGCTTGCCAGCGACGTCTTCACATCTCATACAATTAATGAAAACGTGAAGCTGCAGCACACATTATGCGTGTACACCAAGTTATCACAACTCATCAAATACTGCATGACATTCAAATTTTCACAAACATCTGCCACTGTGACTTACACACTAGCGCAGTTCTCTGTCTGTACAAGAATCGGTGGCATCCACAGCAAAAGGGGAAAGGGGTAATTGTTCGCCCCCCACAAAAAAAAATTAGCCTGTCAAAAAATTTTCACCTTGTCATAAAACTTTCTTTACAAAAAATGTGGTACTGAAAATCCCACACTTTGAGAGAATTTATGGGCAAAGTCAAAAATTTGAGCACCCATTATATCCGAAATTTGTAGGTGTCAATCCGAAAATTGCAACTTCCTGTCCCCCGCTTTTTTAACATGCAATGCCACTGAAAGATATACAGAAAGTTAGCAAGATACAAAAATGACTAATTATTGGAATGACTGTTAAGAAAACGTAAAAAAATGACAGGTATCACATTAAAGCAATCAGACATTGCAAATAATAATGGAATTTGACATGACAACTGACATAGATGACATTGATATCAGAAAGAAAAACAGAAAGTGCAAGATATGCAAGCTTTTCTATCACAGCAACCAACACAATATGCAGTTTACGGAAAACAAACACAATATGTCCATTACAATGACCACAGCAAAATACAATGTTCTTCATATTCTTTCAAAGCTAAAACTATTCTGCATAATTAGGCACACCATGCAATAAGCAGAGCATATCGATCATACAAACACAATTCACGAATAATGAACATCTTACAATGAAATTACAATGCCTGGGAGATATATTAACACAATATGTTCATTACAATGACTACAGCAAAATACTTTATACTTCATATTTTTTTCAAAACTAAACCTACTCTGCAGATTAGACACACCATGAAATAAATACAGCATATCGGTCATACAAACACATTTCACAGATACGAGCAATATATAATGAACAAATAAACAAACCGTGACAATAAATCAGAATACTGACCTAACTAAATGTAGTAACGTGAACAGATGTGTGCAGTTAAACAGTGCACACAAAAGAAAACATACAAGAAAATGAACACATCAAGCACAAACAGAACCCGTCACCAAAACATATATAAATCAAACTTTGTTCGTAATAATGTCAAAGAAGTGAAAACTTCTTATTGGAATATTTGTAACCCAAATCTTGTGCGCAACAAAATTGCGGAAATTACAGGGTCTGTGAAAATGCACGCAACAAATGCACAGTCAAAATAAACACAGCAGGCACAGCTGGTACAGTCAGGGTTGAAAAACCATTTTAGGAACTGCAAACTGGTTGCTTTATCAATTTGTTTTTTTTTGCTAAACCCGGGTTTCTTTACTTGATAGTTGGCAGTTTTCACAAGTTTTAAGTTATCAGAATGAGCACTGCTAGATACTGTCCAGCTGTCGACATAAAATAAATATTTTAAAAATTGCAAATTCATACATTTAAAGTTTGGAAAAGTTCACTATAACAAAAATATTCATTATTAGCAAAACAAGAAACTAACAGCTTGGAGTAGTTTCTTGAGTAAGGATTTGGGTGAGTTTTACCCAATAAAATCCACTGTGTTGTGAGGTTTTGGGAACTACGTGCCTGGCTGTCTCAAAGCTGAGCATAATTAGAATTCAGACTTTCAGACATGTAGCGACAGCTGCGACAGCTGCTTTATCAGAATACATCCCTCCTCAAAAATACACTGCGTCTCAAAAAACGTCCCACTCTGTAACTGTCCATATCTTTGACAAATATTAACCGATTTTCAAAATTTTTTCATGGGCACACTCTTTGGAGAATTTGCAATAAAGTAGTTATTGATATCCCACCACACCGTAACTGCGTCGCTACATTACCTTGTAAAATAAAAATGCAAGAAAAAACTAGCAATACTAAGCAACAGGCATGTTGGAAGATGAAAGACACTTCAGACCAAAATCGCGACAAATGATCTGTACAACGCTAGGCTGTATTAGACCTGTCTTTGTGGATATCTGGCATATTATATGGTGTGTTTGTTTCTGGCCTTCGTGGTTTAGTAGTTCATCCACAGTGGTCACGTTCTCTTCAGTACGTGCATGCTTCAATCTGCCACCCTCATGCCTTTGTTCGGCGCTTCCTGTTGTCCAAATCTTTTTAGTAACATGTCCCTGTCCTTCCCAGTTTCTGTTTATCTTCAGAAATTTTGCCAGTATTCTTTGCGAACTGCATTTTTTGAACTCATAAAAGTTCTTAGTTAAAGCCTTGTCCCCATTGCCAAATGCACGTTACATTAACGGTGTATTGTCACTGCATGAAAAATTATTTTTTACCACAATATCATCTGCTTTTGTTTAGAAACACAAGAATTGTATCAAAAACTAAACATTATTAGCTATTAATATGAAAACTGTTCGAAAAATGGTTTTAGAAAATAATTTTTGCATATATATTACTAGGATTTTAGACATTTTTGACAATTTAAGTTTCACATGGTAGTGTAGAGACGCAGTTAAGGTGTCGTGGTATGTTTAACAACACTACTGCTACTTGTCTACAAAGTGTGCCAGTGAAAAAATTTTGAAAATCGGTCAATATTTGACGAAGATATGGACAATTACAAAGTGGGACGTTTTTTTGAGACACAGTGTACAGCCATGTAAACTTTCTATGTCAAAAAATGACATCACAATGATTACCGAACTTATTGTATTTCAAATTCAAAATTTCTAAATTGGCAATTCCAAACTAACTGTGGTACCAAAAATAGTAACTGGTTGTTTTTACTAAGGCCTACTCAGTGTGTATTGGATAAAGTTCTGGACAAAGAAATTTTTTACTTCCACTAAAATGTTGTACCTCCCCATAACAAATTTCTGGCTACACCCTTTTTAGAACGATGACTGGTATAACTCGTCAGAAAAAAAGCATTAGTCAGAATGTGGTCCGATTCCATTCTGCCATAGCCAGTGCTGCTCTGTCCAAAGTTTGCCATAGCCAAAGACGCAATTTCTTCCTATTCCTAACCCTGTATCACTAACCATAACCATATCCCTAACACCTAGACTAGTGCTCCTTTGGACTAATAAACTGTCCCCATAAGAATATTTGTGAATCAGGTCAGTTCCTGCTGCAGAAATTTTTTACTTTCCTAAAATGTTGGTACCTCCCCAGAGCAAATTTCTGGCCACTGCGCCCCAGTTAGCACTCATCGTCATCATCACAATATTCATAAAGCAGATCCTTTCCATCAAAGTTGCGGAACTCGCACTGCGACAGTGGACGACGCGGCAGCGTGTTACAGCCGGGCGTCGCTGGTCGACGCCTGCTGAGCTGAGGCGTGCCCGGGGCACTCCGAGTGGGCACGGGATGGCTGGTGGAACGACTGAGACTTGGACAAAACGGGGTGGTCGGGGGGCACTCATGGGTCAAGCGCCACATGAGCTGTTCCCGGTCCATCGACAGTCTCTTCGCCGCCTGAGACTCGTTGTTGTATCGCTGCACCAGATCTCGGTGCTTCTCCGCCAGCAATCTGCAATGCACACCTGCATTATTTTATTAATTACTAATGTGCTAATTAATACAATAAAGTGCTGACGACTGCCTCACTGCAGGATTTTCAGATACAGCATAGTCCATAAAAACAAGACACTGCACAATTGGCGATAACTTTATCAAATGTTAATCTATTTTCACAATATTTGCACCGTTGGAAAAAATAACAAAATTCTAAACAAAACTGGTGTAATATTACCCACCTCACCTTAGCATTGGTCCCACACTACCTTAGAAAAATTAATAAATTGAAGACTAACAATGACAAATAATAAACAATAATAATAAATAATTAAATATGAGAAAAAATGTGTAACAAACTATCAATTAATGCACAACCATAGTAAATAATCCTTCAATTAACATGATTAAATAAATCAATCACTCGACAGCCATGTAGTAAATATAAACTATATGAACTAACCTTTCGCTCTCAGACTTCATGCTGACAAGAGCTTCAGCATTCTCGAGCTTCTGCTGCAGCTTTTCGATGGCTTCTTTTGATGACGAGTTAGCACGTGAAAGTTCTTCCAACTGTCATTCACACAAGTATTGCAGAAGCATCGTACACAAAAACATTCTATCATTCAACGTACACAAAACTACCAACAGTCTGACACTCATCGCACATGCCCGGAGACTACAATGCTATGTTCAATCTACATCTAAATAAAAAAATACAATTAAAATCAATACTACAATGCTGTATCGAATGATAATAAATAACAGGTACAGCAATTATTTAGAGTAAATGTGATAAATAGATCACTATGCAAACAAATTATTACAAAAGCAATCATGTGCACATTACATCACAAAACTAACAACCAAGTGGCTAATTGGTGTAATGGTTAAGTTGGCGGACAATCAGAAGGTACTGAGTTTGATTACCGGGCAAACTGCATTCACCTGCATCGGGTAACACATAACACTCTGTGATCCCATATGGCAAGTGACACTCCAAACTAAAGCTGTCAAATAAACACGTTACCTTAATGCGTTAACGCATTAAAAAATTAATGCACGTTAAAAAAATTAACGCACACGTAAATTTACTTACTTATGTAAAAATGGAGTCCCGGTATTCCATTAAACTGTGCTCATTTAATGACTGAATAATATTCAAGTAATTAAAAATTGTTTTGTTGCCATTCTGTCACTACCGTTTTGCCGTTTTATCACAACAGGCATGACTTCGTGGGCTTCATTCCACTCACCCTTTCAATGTAGTCCACCTGCAATAAACGCAAGATTACATATGCATTATTAACACATTAACGCATATGTTACAGATTAACGCAATGCGTTAATGCATTTAAAAAAAAAATGCTTCAACAGCACTACTCTAAACATTTTAAACCATTTCAAGTCATGCCCGCAAAATCAGTCACCTGTTTCTGAAGTTCAGTATTTGCCTGCTTGAGCTGGGAAATTTCAGCGTTTCGCAGATCGATGACGACCTTATGACTTTCCACATCTCGGGTCAAGGTTTCTACGGTAGCAGACAGCGAGTCAGACGTTGTCTCCCGGTTACCGCAGCCAGCACCAACAAGCGACGTCTGTGAGGCCACTGACATCGTTGCTGGTCGTTCCTTAGCTGGCGCCTCACTTTCGGCTTTTGCTCGTTCGTTTTCCGCCTCCTACATGATTGCATCACATCAAAGCACCAGTTACAGCCCTGTGCCATATTATGACGGCTCCCTCACTCTGAAAAAACCCTCCCCAAAAACCCCTCTCCTGCTCAATACAGGCCAAGCATTTTGAAAAAAAATACCAGAAGCACTTAGACAGAACAAACCCCGGCCAAGCTTGAAAATCACATCAGGGAAATAGCAAAAAAAGCAAAATGCTCTCCCAATCTGGGGGTTGATCAACACCCCATTCATCTCCAGGAAACCCCATAGGCGTTGTAAATTGGCTGCATGATGATATGTGGTTGGGGCGTCCCTCTCATGTCAAGCCTGGTCGTGTGCTGGAAAGTGGAAGACCAGAGGTGATGCTCTGCCATCTCTTTAACGCCATTGCAGTGGGGGGCACGTGGACAAGTCCCAGAGTCCGATGCACTGTAAGTAAGTAAGCTGTCAGCCTACCAGCTACAAATAATGGAAGGTGTGCAGCTGAAAACATTCTCATCGCTTGCTCGCTACACTATAGTTCCTCCATAAGTGTTCTGCAAAGCTTAAAATACACAATATTTATTTTCGACTGCAGCTCTGCTCTAGCCCCTGCTGAGAAGCCTACGACGCAACCCAGACCTCATATCCAACCAGAAAGCTGGATACCCCCTACTCCCTTTTTATTTTACTTAGCAACAGCACTAAAAACAATACTATAGTCACTACCATGGACAATATCAAGTGGTAAGCTGTACTCATTACTCAAAGAACAAAAGTAGAAGTGCAGACTTCTTAAGCTACTCACCAGCAGTGATGCCTTGAATTGTTCATATTCAGCCAGCTCCTCATCATACTTCTGCTCTAGCTCTACACATCAAAGTTCAAATCAGCCAGAAATCACTTTCGTGTTTTCGCTAGACTACTCTGCAGCTCTTACGTTAATGATTTTAGCCTGGAATGGTTTCTCTGTTGGCTGCAAGATTACTCCGCAAAATGGAATCTGATGAAATGCTTTGGATCTGGAGAGGGAGTGTCTAATAAATAACAATCCACTGGATTTCAATGGCAATCCAAACTACGATCATGAACTAGACCAAACTCACAAAAGTTTGTACACCACACTTGACAAAAATCTTCAGAAAAGATTACCAATAGTAAGAGTACATATTTTTGTAAAATATCAACATACATGTGCCAGAAATACTATAAAAAGACTGCAACAAAACTGTGCATTTATCAGCACTGATGAATGAGTCACTGCTCATTCCCCAAAATTTCCCTACAGGGTGGCTTGATGGCTCCGTGGTTAGGGCAATGGATTCACGATTGAAAGATTGCAAGTTCGACTTCTGAGCTGGTAATTTGCTATGTGGGTATGTATTAATATACCGGTACTTCTCACTGATTTAGCACTGACAACTATCGTCGTCAGCACTTTTCTTGCCGTATTTCAAATAAGATAATTGATCAAATCACCTTGTAACTGGCACTTGTGACTTGACTCTAGATGAGCCAGCTGAACCTTCACTTCATCTTCCTTGTCCGCAAGCAACATCCGCTGTGACTGCATCAGCTCATTCAACTAACAAACACGATATTGCACAAATGCATTAAACTTTACAATAAAAAACAAGAAAAGTCCACATTATGCAAAGAAAAACGCGTGACAGTGATGGATGTGCGAAGACCCGGTGCGAACAAAATCTAAGCTCACAACGATGTTTCACTTAAGACTTGACAGCGGATGATGCCTAGTGCCATATCCAGTGCATGAATTCCAATATTGGCTAAAAATCACAAATTTTTCATATCCCTTCTCATTTATTGCCCTCGTTTGGGGTAACCCCTTTCGAATTTATGGAAAAGCTTTACAGTTCCTGAAACTAGAGTCTTCCAGGCAGCCAAAAGTGAAGATTTGGTGATCCTAGCTTGCAACATTTTTGACCGATCCACCAGTGTGACAGACAGACAAACGGACGGACGGACAGACAGAATTGCGATGGCTAAGAGGCGCTACAGCAGTAGCTGCTGTCATGCATAAAAACACTATAACGCTTCTATTATCTTCAAAAAAACAATATTACCCATCACCAGTTCACCACATGACAAAGCATCAACAATTACTTCACAAAATGTTGATGTAATATTCTGCTAACAGTGAACATAATTCAGTCAGTTGCTCCATTCCTCTACAATCAGCTTATAGCTACCGTCGTGAGGACACAGACTCAGTTTGAAAAGCACGCGTCTTATTCGTCTGTAGTACAATTTTCTGGAACCATATTCCCCCTCCACATCAGTAACTATCATTCTGCTTCAGCCTTTTGTAAAACTAAGACTCAACTGTTTTCGCTGCTGTAGACATTCTAATGCACTATTGGTCTCTCTGCTCTAAACAGGGCACTCACTACAGCATTTACAACTATGACTATCATTACAGAAGAAAACAAAAAAACAACGTACAGCACTCTCATGTGAATCTTCTAACAGCTTCTGCTGCTCTTTAGCTAATGGTTCACAACAATGCAGCAATTAGGTATAAAATGACACAAAATGCTACATAAATACTTTTAAAATGTACAGTACACAAAAAAACAAGCTCTGGGACCAGAGCCAATCTGAGATACTAGTTACATGCATGTAATACAGTGATAAACTTGGCTGTCAATTTCCAAGTTAAAGCATCTGTCACTTTTCAGTCAGCAGCAAATTATAGTGACTGATAACAAATGCACATGCGAGTAAACAATTTGATGACATTATGGCTAGAGCTGCAAAAATAAACAAGTAATCAGTAATCATGCAATTAGTTCTTAAAATTTTTCAATGATTAATAAAATTTCTGTTGTTCAATTTTTACCCGCAACAGCATGTAATGCTATAGTGCATCTTAGCTATCGTAGAGGCATCCATCCGTCTGTCCGTCCATCACACCCTTGAGTGCTATCAAAACGATGCAAGCTAGGATCACAAAATCTTCATTGTGGGCTACCCAAGAACTCTAGTTTTAGCGACAAAATTTCGTGCCCCTGGGTGAGGGGGTTCCCCTCAAACAAGGGCGTTATAGAGGGGTACCCCCTAAAAACGTTATTTTGCCACTACTGGCTCCGATAGTGTGAAAACAATTGCAGATAGGTACAGACTTGCTGCAAATCGTATGACTGGTGACAAACTTTTTAGATTTGTCAACATCGATGATCTTGAACCCCGACAAGAAGGATTTTTAGTGAATTTTTCACAACTTCGGCCTGCGACACACGTTTAAAAGTGAACTGCACCAAAATGGCTGGAGATAAACCAAGACAACCTGCATATGAAATTTTCAGCATTAAACACAGATTTTAACAGTCCAAGTTCCGACCCCCCAGGTTCAAGAAGGCCTGTACAGTCGGGCGTCAAAGACGGCTACACCCTAAAAAGTGGTTATTTTACTGCTTTAGTGTGAAAAACAGTTGCAGATGGATGCAGACATAGTGCTTACTGGTGACGAACTTTTTAATGGTGTCAACATCAATGAGCTTGAACTATCAAAATAGAGGGTTTTAATGTTTTTTAGCAATTTTGGGCTAGGGTGCACATTTCATAATTGAATTGGAGATAGACCTGGACAACCTGAAAATAAAAACTGCTAAGGCTGTCGTAAATCTCACAAGCTTTGCTCAAATTACTTGTTAATTAAAGCCACATCTCCAAGAAAGCACTGTAAGACAAACAAACATTTGACAGGGCACATCTTTGATAAGTGTACAGTAATCATTTTCTCTTGAGAACTAAAGGCAACAGAAACCTATTGCTGTCAGGTTAAACAAAACATGCATTTTTCTTGAACACAACCACGTACATTTTAATCAAAATTAA
>Ga0209454_1001815_pt1 | contig 13897 bp, 7 predicted proteins | sample WorMetHERISLAND1_2_FD_187400 | JGI IMG/M metagenome (GOLD analysis project Ga0209454, IMG submission 187400) | Marine gutless worms symbiont microbial communities from Max Planck institute for Marine Microbiology, Germany - Olavius geniculatus... | ecosystem: Host-associated > Annelida >...
AGTCAAGTCTCTGCTGCATGTAGGGTGGTCTTATTGTACGAAGCCAGAGTCGCGAACAGCTTGCTGGGTAATTTTAACTTTGGGATTGGGCTGCAGTGCTGGGCACTGCCGAATTTAAGGATGAAGGCTCCCCAGGTTGTACATCGTAAAAATTGCTTAACCTTTCACAAAGACGACAGATATCACTAATATCCGCAGCCTAGTGCGGACATTATATGCAACCATCTGCCCAGATATGCGTAACTCTAACGCCGACCTCAGATGCTAAACTACATTGGAGCACAGTTACTCTTGCCCTGAAAAATGTTCAAATTTTCGTTGTTCTACACTTTGCAGTTTTTGATGCACTATAGCTATGCTGTAAAGCACGTCAATGGCACAATTGTTGTCCACCTGTCCATCCATCCGGCGTCCGTCCATCTGTAACAGATGTATTGTGGCTAACTGTTAGAGCTTATGAAAAAACTTTTTAGACAAATAATTAGACCTTGTCTCAAACCTAGGCATGCAACATTTCAGTGATAGAGTGCAAAGAGAACATTTTCAAAATAAAATAGGCATTTTTTAAATGGAAAACTGGCCATATCTGGAAAACGAAGAGATATAATGCCAAGGTTATTATTAATCACCAACAGAAAGTGGCGTAGACCTTGTATGACCTTGAAGGTCAGTACTACAACAGGAACAGCTGGGCTTACTTGTTTAGTTACGAACCTGTAGCAGACAGACAGACAGATGGACAAACAGAGAGATGGGCAAGACCCATAATGTGGATTATTATGATGGCCAAATGATGAAGCCAAGTGGCAAACCAGTGGAACGATTACACATAGGTACAGTACAGTTGTCATATACAGGAAATTACAATGATAAGAAGTTAAGAACCATTGGTTAACATCAACAAAATCCACACAGATAACTGATGCAACAAATAAATAATTTCAAACATGCTACATTGTACTTCTCATACTCCATATTGGCATTTGTACTGCCAATGTCTAATTGTCTGCCTCATACTGTCCGGGATAACATGTCTCGTTAACTGCACTACAGGAATTATCTGATTCATGAGTATGTCAAACCATCATCTGGAATGTGAAAGTTTATTTAACAGTAACATTCACAAACCCCACTCCAGATCATGGCTTAACATGCACACAAAACAAAAAAACTGTTACATCACATTGATATATGGCAACTAACTGACCGGTGCTTGCAATAACCTTGACGGTCCTCAGGAACGCAGTACCATGCTGTAGATCCATCATCTCACCTCTGAGTTTACTCTCAATCATGTCCACCAGCGCCAACTCGGATATAACTCCCTTGCCACAACAGACAAACAGCGGAACTCCAACTCACTACTGCTACCTTAACTTCCGTTTCACTGCTGAATTTTTTGTGCGCGAAAGCAGCTACTGCTTTCAGCAGGTCTTAGCCATCGCAATTCTGTCTGTCCGTCTGTCACACAAGCGGATCAGTCAAAAACGGTGCAAGATAGAATTATAAAATCTTTACCGTCAGCTGCCTGGAAGACTCTAGCTTCAGGAACCGCAAAGCTTTTCCATAAATTTGAAGGGAGTCACCCCGAATGAGGGCGCTAAATAAGAGGCAGTAGGTAAAATTTGCGATTTTCGGCCAATAAGTTGCTGTATCTCAGTAACAGTGCGAGATAGGGCCTAGGTTACTATTAATCACTAATAGGAAGTCGTACACTGGCACTCGATTGGCGCCGAATTCAATGACCTTGAATGACCTTGAACGCCAAAATAGGGGGTTTTGTTGGATTTTTTGGCGATTTTGAGCTGCGACAAGTCTATATCATACACAATGTGGTGTCAGGAACTATCGTTATGCGATCCAGGTAGAGAATTTGGTACTTGTATATTAACTTAGCACAAACACCCCAATTATCAGCTAAAATACTGAACTGAAACTGCTAGGCTTTCACACGTCTCGTGAGCATTAGCTCAAATTTCTTGCTTGAGTTACTACAGACGAGATCAAGTGGGCAAAAGCAAAAAAACTTATTAAAGAATAAATAGCATTAGAGGTTAATTAATAACATGCACTATATAAATTCACATTTTATTTACTTACTTACTTACATTCCTGTCTCTTATTAAAAAGATTTCATCATTTGCATCTTGAAAAAATGTCAAGCACGGGATTTCTCAAATAGTCCCAATAAAACTAGGTCAACTAGAAAGCAGTCATAGCCCGCATACCTCTGCCAAGGCAACGTTGTTTGCTAGGTGGCAGCACCACCTTCGGTTTGCCAGCGATTCCCTTATGCCCCATTAAAAGCAATGGTAACAAAAATTTCAAAGTGATCCAGAATCCAGGATTCCTTCCAGATCACCCCTAAAATCGAATCACTGGTAGTTTTTGCCATTCCCGACACGCCCTCAAAATTTCAGAAAGATCTGTCCATAACTTTTTGAGTTATCTTGCTGACTCACTGAGAGAGACAAACAAACAAAGTCTGGCAAAAACATTACCTCGTTGGCAGAGGTAATTATCAAAAATCTGGCCCTAGTAGATTTAAATATTGTGCCCTAGTTTAAGAATCAACAGTCATTTGTCAGCTCACACCGAAATGGCAGAGAGGATGACTTTAAAAATGGACAAATTTCTAACTTCAAAGATCTTACAACTTTGACCCTGACCATCAGAATGCACGACATACTGTGATGTTATCAATCATTGAACTTCACCTACAAACTAATTTTCATAACAAATTTACAAGCGGAAAAACTTAGTAAATAAACAGAGCTAATAGACAGACAAAAGAAAAGAAGAAAAAATGGACACACAGATGAGTTTTATCAAACCAACTCAGTAATGAAATCAACACAAAAAAAGCAAAAACAAAATGTTATATTTCGTTAACAATATGCCACAAAGTAAAAGATGCAAAGTGTGAAAATTGCTGTTCAACCTGTGTCATCATGGCAAAAGCAGCGGCCATGCCGACCTGACCTGTTCCAACTACCGTGACCTTCGCTGTACCACGACGCTCTTCATCATGAATTCTTGTCAAAAGCTCATCAGCTAGCACTGAAAACTCCACCTACAGACATGTTTGCAAGTCAGCTTAACACTCTCCATCTCCATCTTGTTGCAAAATTTATTTAATCCCAAACGACATATCATTCGTTACGACTTACATAAAAACTACCAAACACAACAAAATAATTTCACTAGTTAGAAGAAATTTGAACTTGACACCTCTGTAATCAGTACAGCCTACCGACGAAAAAAATTTATGACCTAAATTTTGCCAAAGTCTGCCAGCTGTGAGACACTCTATTATTTTTTGGTTAATATTAAATTGTTCCACATTTGTTTATTTATAGTATTAACTTGCTTTAATTCATTTACCATACTTTGATAGGCTGGGTCAATGCTAGGCAGACAACAACACTCCCGAAAGCCATGGGAGAAAGAAAAATACTACCATAACCGTGACCCTGACTCCCTGACACTACATCACTACTGCAAAACAGGGGAACCAGAGAAACCAAAAAATGACGTAAATTTTGGCATTTGTTTTGAACATCAAACTGGCTACAGTTCCATTAAGATGAAACTCTAGAAAAAAGTTAAGAGTTTCGTCAACGTAAATAAGTAAGGAATTTACGCCAATGCAGAAGACTTGGCCAATGTTCATATACAGTATGTAGCGAGATATTCTTGGTTGTAGCTTTAGCCTAGCGCATAAGCTTCTGTTTTGTAGGTTGCAGGTTCGAATCCAGGCTCAGCAAATTTTCTATTTTTTTCTTTCTGCAGTTAATGCTATAAATTATTATTTTGTTATTTTATCGCTTATTCAGTATGGTTTCATCGTCTAAAACACGTTTTTGGCATCGATATTAGTGATTGCATATAAAATGTATGCAAATGATGCAAAGAAATTCGCAAGGGGGCACTTGTGTTTTGGGTAAAGCAATAAGATTTATTATTAGTATTATGAGTATAGTTAGGAATAGCATTAGGGTTATGGTTAATGTTCAGGGTGCGTAGTAATGTTTGAGTAAGGTTAGGGTTATGGCTAGCTTATTTGAGAGAATTTCGTGGCTATAGATAAACACCCAAACTAGGTGTGTAACATTGATGATTTATTGAAGACGAAGGCTGAGTATGTATGGTACTTTGCCTACTGGCGAGCCTGTACTGTGATGTGCCGTCTGGTGCTGAGGTCGCTATAGTTGGCTGCCATCCATCAGGGCATCTGTGCGGTAATGCGAGCACGTTAGTGCTCGCACTGCCGCCCTGGCGTTGACGGAATTCAGTAAAATAAAATAGGTGTGGGTAATATGCGTCTGGTGCGTCTAGCGCAATTAAGGTCAGGATAGTCGATGAAGACAGGATCAGGGATAGGGTTACGTTCAAGATCAGCATCAGGGCTAAGGTCTGAGCTGGTGAGAGGTAGGGTCAGTTACGTTATTTTGCGTAAAAAAATAACAGACGCACCAGAGCCACGTCTGTTACGTTTAGGGCAGGTATTGTTCAATTTTGAGTAAGGGAAAAATGATATCAGTAGGGTTAGAGGTAGGGATAGGGTGTATACTAACGTTAAGTGTTTGATTTGGTAAGAGTTACATACGTTACTAGTCGCAGACGCATTTAGACGCACTAGACGCACCAGACGCATTTTACCCACACCCAAATAAAACTGGAGTTCCGTCTTGACGGAACCGTAGCCACTGCGTTGTTTTATATATACCAAGTTACCAACCTCCACATTGACTAATGTTCCACGTCTATAAGCGTACGAAGCCATTGTCGACTGTTTCCTTTACACGAAGCAACGGATACGATGCTAAACAGAGAATATGTTATCGCCGAATACGAAGAACAACACAAAAATGTTATTATAGCAAACAAAACTTGACGACTTCGTATTTTCACCTCCCAGCGACCGACCTTGACCTACAACGTAAACACTTGATCTTGAACTTGAACTCGTATATTTGTCGTGCAGGACTTCCGACTACGCCCAAAAACTGCAAGACAAGCAGAACTAGAAAGACCGCAGGCGCAGGACACATAATGACCACCGCAGAACGATTTTTACGCGCGAAAGCAGAATGCTTCGCTCGTCTTTGACATCGTCTGGGCGTCTGCCTGTTTGCCTGCCTGTCTGTCTGTCTGTCAGTCACACTCGTGGACTGTATTAAAACGGTGCACAGACAGACGCCCAAACGATGTCAAAGACGCGCGAAGCATTCTGCTTTCGCGCGTAAAAATGAACTGCGACATAATGGCTGGAGATAGACTGACAGTTTGCGACAGTGACGGATCCAGAAGTTTGGAATAGGGGGCGGAGAGGTAAGGGGTAGGGTCTGGGAAAGGGGCTGTACGTGCCCCCTCCCTATAAAATTTTGGAAAAATTTATGCAAAAATCATGCATTTTGGTGCACAATTTTCCTGAAATTTTGAGATGCATCCGGTCAATAGGGGAGGGAACAGCCGCCCCCTCTTGAATCCGCCACTGGTTTGCGAACAGGAACTGCTATAGGCTTTCTCGCGTCTCGTGAGCATTAGTTCAAATTTTTTGTTTTCACGGGCAAAGTTGCTGGAACTTCTGTGACAGAACTACGTTTATCACTAAATAACCCCGTTACACCCAAAACGTGTCGCTAAACGCTACCTAGCTAGTGAAATAAAATTTTCAAAAATATGCACCAACATGAGCACTGCAACGGCAATCGATGAGCGCAAGAAAATGTGATCATATTATAGACGATCCTTTCTGACACGCGTGCATAAAGGCAAGTACAAAGCGAAATTGGACTGAACTGGCATGGTTTAGTTTTTTTACGAACTGACCAATGGGCAAGCAGTAATGCATTACTATAGGCACCTTTAAACGGCGTCGTTGACTACGTGACTACGCGCACGTACGCGTCAACCAATGACCAATGGGTTAGCAGGACCCATTGGTCGGTTCATCAAAACAAACCGTGTCAGTTAGGTTAAGTCAAGTTAAGTTAATTAAGCTGCGTTAAGTACAGTTTCAAAGTTCAGTTACGTCGCTATGTAGGCTACGCGCTTTCGACTTGCAATCGCCGCACAGTCTCAGTCTTCATCATCGCCTTTGTTGTCATCCTCTTCCTCTTTTGCAAACACATTTTTTGTCAGTCCAGCAGGTTACAGACATTGCGAAAACTGAGTCATTGGGTGTTTACACGATCCAGCAAACGTCCAGCAAACTTCCAGCAAACGTAGGGCCTATTCAAAATAGGCCTACACATGCTAATGCTGGACGTTTGTTGGACGTTTGCTGGACGTTTGCTTGACGTTTGCTGGAAGTCCTATCTGGGACATCGTAGCACAGAAGAAGCAGTGGCAGAAAGGACGGAACAATAATTGCCCATGCAAAATTTTTGGTTGCGAAAAGTTGTCGAACAATTTTGTTCTCGGAAACTTTTGCTACAAAAAACAGAATTCGTGTTTAAAAAGCCAACTTTTGTAAAAATTTCGAGAAAAAATTGAAATTTTTAACACCCGTAAATTCTTTCGTCGTTAATTTGCAACGTTTTGTCGGTATTCTGTAGGAAAATTTGCAAGTTCTTGCTCCACTTTTTTTAACCCGCGGCGCTACTAAACTAAGTGATAAAACGCGTTGTGATACATCGTCAAAGGAAAAGGCGGAAGACAGAGACTGTTAAAAATTAATGTGGTAGATGAAGTCATTAAAACACGTTACGATGCTCAAATTAGAATGTCAGAACAAACAGGAAAGTCGCAGAGTTGAATATATTGCATTTTTGTCTACGAATACCGAAAAACAAGTAAGAAAAAGGCCACAGAAAAGCGTGACGAAAGACACAATATCTGTAAAAAAATCAAATTGGGACACGGCAAATGATTGCTGTTGAGTAAAATATTTTAAAAATTCTACTGGGACAAAAATTGAAGTATAGTGGCTCAAAATGTATTTAAGTAAAAGTAGAAGTAGACGCACGCAATATATGTCTTTATCTCTACATGAGAAATAAAAAATCGCGACAAGACAAATAACTTACCTTCGTCGCATAACTCAGACGACTTACTTTCAACCTCATCTACAAACACATAATTACGCCATTCCGTAACCTTTGTTTCAAAATGAAATACAATAGTTGTTTTTTTTGCAGTTACAAGACCAAAATATTAACTCATACTCGTGCAGGGCCTTTTCCAAAGTAAGGTCGGTAAGGCGAGCCTAGCATTTGCTTAAAATAAATGGTGAAGGTAAAAAGTCCGGTAGCCAACTTGCTATAGCTTTTCTTACACGAGTCAGACTCGCGACCAGAAACGCTTTACAGTCTCGGAAGTGGCAGCTGATTGGCATGAGCTAATGATACCGCAGCGTTTTGCTACCAGGCCTACATTATTACGACCCACGGGATATTGTAAATAGGCCTGTGCAAGCTAGCATGCATGTAGCAAAATTAATCCTCCTACTCTTAGGCCTATACAGTCAGATTTAGCAGCGCGTATCATAGCAAAACCTCTATAGGTAAGCTATTGTCAATCAATGCACGTGCATTTACCTATACTTTACCTGCCTGCCTCACAGCTGTGCAGCTGTTTAGGTATAATCTTAGCCCTGACCTACCTGCATAGGCCTACGGCTCACTTTCAAAGCAACAGACGAGCTCATCTGCTTGCCCATTACAGCGGTTAGTGTCAGTCAGTTTTGTGGACTTTTTACGACAGCGTTTGGCGTCATGCAAGGCTTATGTTAATATTTAGGCTCCGCGTAACCTATTGTTTTCAGCATCTTGGCAAAGTTTGTTTTTTTGTTTGTTTGTTCTCTGTTAACACGTGCGATGCATGAAGCGCGACACTGAGATTGATGGACTTTTGCGTGTACATTTGTCTCGACAATCGGAAAAACTCTGTTGAATTTTAATGCTATAGGTCAAATCTTTGTTCGATGTTAGGTGGTATAGCGTATGGATGACGGGGAGGAGGACGAGAAGGTGACGAAATGCTGGGAGTGTAAGGGGGAGCTGTCAAACGCCAAATGTCTGCCGTGCTCCCACACTTTCTGCTGCTCTTGTCTGGAGAACGTTTGTCGTAAGACGATTCCAGGCGGTCAGCAGTACTGCCCGCAGTGCAAGCAGGCCTTCAGGTAATCATCATCGTTATCATTATTGACATCATCAGTGGCTAAATAAATAATCGTCGTAATTGACAAAAATTATAGCACTCGCTGCAGTAGTTTGGCGTGTTATTTAATAAGGAACTTGTCTGCTATCCATCTACCTGGAAAATGCTAATAGTCATCTCAGCTATTTTAACCCTCGTAACCTTTACTACGACGGTATAGGCCTAACAGTAAAAAATAATAAATTTGTATCTATAGCGCCGTTAGGTCGTAACTTCAAAGGCGCTAGCGGCAGGTAGGCCTACATAATGTCAGTGTCAGCTGCTTGCTAGTGAAAACAGACTTAAATATTCTTAGTAAGTTACTGTCAGTAACTGTTCTTGGCAAAGAGTTCCATGAATTACTTTGGTATTTGTTTATATCGAATGCGTCATGTACGGTTTATTAATAAATGAGCTCCCCGTGTTTTTACGACATCGCAGGGTGCCCGTGCACGGTTGTCGAGCGTTCCCTGACAACCCGCTGGTGCTGCCTCTACAAAGACTGCGTCAAGCGGTCGTCAACACGAGGGCAGCGGTTCAACACCTCGACGAACTTAACCGCACTCTAGAGGCACACAACATTGAGGCCGGCAGCAAGTAACGCTTTTCATGTTTGTAGTTTAGGCCTACAATTCATAGAAGAACATGAAATTGCGAGACTGGAATTTCCGGCACATACGCGCTTAAAAATAGAGCTGGTGAATGCTTTACTGGAAAGTTGAAAACAAGATTGAAGAAATACAAATTGATTGTGTTTTATTTACCAGCCTCGTTTTTAACAGTTGCCACATTTTAAACTGCGGTGAATTGAAAATACAGTGGTCGCGCTAATTATGAGAAGGGTATTACATGTATCGATATATTTTCAGTCTGTTTATTACACGGTTTATTATGCACGTTATAACTGATTTACTATGGTAAAATACCGTTAGACGTACAGAGCACATTTAAATCTATTGACGCATGACAAAAACAAGAAAGCCCAGCTGTCGCTAGGAAAGACGCGCTACGGCTTATATATACGGTTCCTGTTGCAGTACTTATTTTCAAGGTCATTTAAAGTCAATGATTTTCATCTCATCTGAAGGGGCATATGCGAATTCTGATAAGTGATCAATAGCAATCTTAGCCCTATCTCGCACCGTTTAGCCACAATAGCTCGGACCAGTCTTCAAGATTATCCAATGTCAATGATTTTTATGTAATTTGAAAAAAACGTATGCTATTCTTTATTAGTGATTAGTAGTAACATTGGCTTTATCTGTCATCGTTTCCGAGTTACGGTCATTTATAGCTTAGAGCTGTTCATTGAAAATTGCGGCCAAACCGCTGCAGATGGGGAATTGGTTACTATTGACAGTTTATAGGAAGTTGCCAGACGGTACCATTGTCGAGCACATTCGACTTACCGTTTAGCCACAATACCGCACGATTGGCATACCATAGTGCTTTATGACCCGTTAAAGTCATCCAAGGTCAATAATTTTCGTGTAATTTGAAAACCAATATGCGACTTTTTATTAGTGATCGATAGCAACCTAGGCCTTATCTTGCACCGTTTATCCGCAATATATCCGTTCCAGACAACGACGACAGACGGACGGACAGACGACAACCATGTCAAAGACGCTTTACAGCATAGCTGCAGCGCGTCAATCTGCAGCTTATGGAAACTAGGAATTGTTGCGCAGTTTTGTAGAATTTTTACGCCATGAGATCACAGTAGTTTAGGAGCCTGGTAGTTATAGTAGTGGATCATACGTTCTACTGACAAGTACTGTGGTTGTCGCGTCATTAGCAAGCTTGGTGTGCGCTTGGTGAATGCTTGATGAGTGAGTGCTCGACAAACAGTGGTCGAGCCATTTTTATGTTGGCTAAACTGGCTATCAATGCGTCAGATGCGTAGAGAACGTGATACGTGCTACGGAGTCGATGAGTCGACTTGAAGCTCGACTGTTGAGCACCGAGAAAGAGCGAGACGAAGCGATACAGCAGCTGAACCAGCTACAGCAGCAGCAAGTGCAACACCGAGCACCTGTCAATCCCGACGTGCAACGCTGCAGTGTGCTCCTACAGTCTCAACAACTACAGGCTGCTGCTGAGGATAATCATGTGTCCAGCTCTGCTCTGCAATGTAAGTCCTTTCAGCTTTAGGCAAAGGCACTTTAAAGATGCCATTTAACAAAATTATCTGGCATATAATTTTGATACATATTTGGGGACGAACTTACCGAATTAAAAGGAAGCAATGATGTAAGCGTAAGACTTTTTCAAAACCAAGAAGGCCAAGACCAAGACCATTGGTTTATTAGTCCGGCCAGAATATTTTATACAGCAAGGCGACATTTCCGGGTCTGTGCCACTGTGGTGATATCTTTATAGCGTACGTGTTGCGACATTTAAATGTTTACTTGGTGCAGTGGTTTATTTTACCGAAAGTGACGCAGTCAGGTTTGAGGCTTCCGAATTCAGAAAGCCGTACTTCAAATCAAATAATAGCAGCAAAGCTGCATGCGTACAGTGCAGCGCTGAATTCGTGATTATTTTCTGAAGCTTAAGGTTAGAAAATTTACGTGGAACCTCACGCTGTTACCGAACAGAGCCCATGGGGTTTAAATCCTTCCCTGGAACGTAGTGTCATTGCTGGGTGCAAAACACGCAATCTGCCAGTTGCATGTTTTTGCGGTAACAGCAGATGTTACTCTGTATAGCTGCAGATAGGCCTAAAATACACCTGTATAAGTTGATCCGCATTATGGCACGTCGTGCGTTATTTGAGTGCGATTTGCTGCATAGTGTCTCATTGATTTTTGATATGATGAGACAACCTAACATCCGAAAAAAAACGTTATCGTCCAGCCAGGCATTTTATGCAGCACAACTTCGTCACCCGGAATCGTTAATTCGCAGTTTAAATTTTCGTCAGTTTTTTTTCAAGTAAATCGACGAAGCAGTGTTAGCCCTAGCTGTAGCTATGTCGTGACTTAATTAGTTCTAACATTTTTGAAGTTAAACATTGCAAATTCAATCTCAGGTAGCTTTCTTCATCTACTTATTACAGTCTAGTAAATGATCCATAAAATTGCTATGGTTGTCATAATGTAAACTTGAAACATTGCTTTTAAAAACTTAGGTTTTAGGTTTTTTTAAAAAAACCTTAAAACTTCGAAAGTCCAAATTTTAAATTTTAAGGTTGTTATTTGTCTTTACATTTATACTTTTAATCATATTTGATTTCGTGTTTAAATTGCAATTCTTTAGTTCTGCATACCGTAAAATGTTATTACTGAGTTTTGAAATATGTGATCCGTCTTCTTTGTGCACTAATTGTTAAAAAAACTTTTTAAAAATTAAAAAAACAGAACCTAAAATTTTTGCCGCCATTAGGCCTACTTTTGTAAAAATTTTAGCGTCATCAACAGAATTGCAGAAGCAGAAGCCGAATCAGATCCTGGGAACAACATCGACTGCAAGTCGTGGAGCTGATCTCAATCGGAACAGGATAACATCAACTGCTCTATTCGCAACAAACAGAACAGGTCCGAGACGATTGAGTAGATTGCATTTTAACGTTGCGTCGTAAATAAATTCGAAGGTCGTTCATAATTTAAATGTGCAAATTTTGTTTATTTGCAGTTTTTCCTGAGTGTTTTAATTGTAGTTTTTTGCGTTGGTCTAATTTCACTCGCTGTTACTGGTTTACTTTTTAGTTAATCGTCTCTGCTTTTTGTGTGCTTATTTTGATTGGGTTTACCAGACTAATATTCAGTGTTTGTTCAGTTTTTTCTTCATATGTTGGTTTTTATTTGTGCCTTTTTGACGCGCTACAGTTATGCTGTAGAGCGTCATGGCACGATGTGTCGTCTGTCTTTTGTTTGTTTGTCCGTCCGTCTGTCTGTCACGGATGTATTGTGGCTAAACGGTAGGTCGCAGGAAAACACTTTTTACACGAATAATTAACTTTGTGTCTTAAATCTATAGGCATGCACAATGTCAGCGATCTACTAAAAAGAAAACATTTTTAAATTTGGGGTTAAATAGAAAAGTGGTAGGGAAAATGTGTGTTTTTAAAAAAAATTGGTCATGAAAACGGTAAGAGATACGGCCAAAATTCCTATTAACCCTTATACCGGCAATCGGGGTGGGGGGAAAATGACCCCCAAACCGGTTTTTGCGCAAAATTTTGTAAAAAAAGGAATGAAGCAGCTGTCTTTTGTGACATTGTAGCAGACCATTTGGCCTTTTAAAAGCAGCAAAGTGAATATTTATATCTACTTCCTTTTTTGCGTAGTCGGTTTGGATCTACCGTCTAACTGGCCGGTTGTGCGACTACAGGCATTGTTCGCCTGTGAAGCACATGGGCCCTATGTAAGCTTTACGCACTTGACATTGTAAATGTTGGAGACCAAAAGTGACTGCGCAGGAGTGCAGACGACAATATTTTATTTATTTTTTTTAATTTAAACACATAACAGGAAGTACTAATAGCACAACGTGTAGAAGTATAAAGCCGCGGACTATACACATCAGCAAGTCAGCGAACGAAACCAACAGCATGTCGCCGACAAACATACCCGGCTGATCTGCTGTTGAAAGTTCGACGCCGTTTCCAGAAAAAAAACAACCCAATTGGGCAACATTGCGTTTAGTACAGATTAGTACCTCCGGTTAGTTGACTGTTATTTTTAGATTTTTGGCACAAGGTTGCGTTGGCCATTGTCGCTGTAAATCTAGATGTTCTGTGCGTAGTGGAAACACCTATATCGTCTTTGGAACGACATGTCTATCTGTTACAGCAGCAAAGTTATTACTACTTCTGGTTAGCCAACCGCCATCTTAGATTTTCGGCATAAAGTGGCGTCGGCCAACATCTTTAAAGATTAAAATGTTTTGTACATAGTCGTAAACATCGATGCTATCGTTGGAGCGACACGTGTATCTGGAAAGCTAGCGACATCATTAGTACTTCTGGTTTTGTGGCCACCGTCTTAGATACCGAACTCCCTCAACGTCGGCAGTATCACTACTGAAAAGCTTGACCGCGAAAATATGGGGGTGGCCGTTAGAATTGTGTCGCTATGTGCTCTAGAACTCTAGATATGCCTGGGGGTCATTTCACTCTCCCTCGTTGCCGACAAACGTCGCAAAAAACCGTTGCCGGGACAAAGGTTAATCACTAATTGGAAGTGGTGTGCGTGATGAAATAAAAGTCATCGACCTTGGATGACTTTAAATGTTAGTACTGCAACAAGAACTGCATAGGCTGTAGTGCGTTTTCCTTAGCGACAGCTGGGCTTTCTTGCTGTGCATTTTTGACATTGTAAATTCGTTTTATGGCATTGAATGGTTTGGAATGGTTTTATTAAGGGTAATAGCAAGTGCAGCTGTTTGATGCAATTGTTGTAATCTGTAGTGCTGGCGATGCTGTTGGTTCTACTGACTGCAGTTATTTGTGGATCTCTGATAAATCATCAAAACGCCACCAAATCCGTTAGTTACCGTCACAGATATGACATCGAATCTCTTTTGTCGTCTTTTTACGCGCGAAAGCAGCTATGCTTTCAGCGCGTCTTAGCCATCGCAATTCTGTCCGTCCGTCCGTCCGTCACACGGGTGGATCAGGCAAAAACGGTAAAAGCTAGGATATCCAAATTTTCACCGTCGGCTGCCTGGAAGACTCTAGTTTCAAGAACCGTAAAGCTTTCTCATAAATTCGAAGGGGGTCACCCCGAACGAGGTCGCTAAATGAGAG
>Ga0209454_1001816_pt1 | contig 13892 bp, 17 predicted proteins | sample WorMetHERISLAND1_2_FD_187400 | JGI IMG/M metagenome (GOLD analysis project Ga0209454, IMG submission 187400) | Marine gutless worms symbiont microbial communities from Max Planck institute for Marine Microbiology, Germany - Olavius geniculatus... | ecosystem: Host-associated > Annelida >...
GCATTAAATGTTTAAACTTTTGTTATTTCAGAAATACTGAAGTAAACGAAGTATCATTAGTACTGCAGATGGCAAACAATTTCAGGAACTGTGCCTGAAAATTTGGCAGAAAAATTCAGAACCATTAGGAGAATAATGCATTTCACGTAGTGGGGTCTTTAATTTTGCCGCACCCTGTAGACTGTTCCGTTAAAAACAGCAAAGTCTCACAGTGGGCCAGACAGCTGGCAGCTGATAGGTAGGATCTTCCTGAGCACGCGCCATAAGTCCGCGAGCATGTGCAATCTGGCGGAGTACCAGCTTTCTTGTTGTCAGTCTCAGGTACCCTGCACAGCAAGCATATCCATGTAACAGCCAATGGTTCACTGTTGCATTGTGACAGTAAGAGGTATAACTCTCGCCCATCATTCCCTGTAGGCTGCTAGTATCAGCGAATTGAACGAATCTAACTAGAAGGTGCTCATGAGTGTGCATATCTCCGCCAAGTGAAGTAATTTAAACATTACAACTACTACTACTACTACATTGTGACCATGCATGTATCTGGCACAATTATGGAGATATGGCGCCTCAAAGATAACAGGGTCATGACTATGACCTTTCTGGGTCACGTGACGACATCGGTCACGTGACCATTCGACTTGCAGTGGTCGACTTTATATGGATGGTCCATTGTGACCATCATGGAGATATGGCGCCGCAAAGACATGTACACAGACACACACACACACACAACGAAGAACAGAATGACCAATCTCATAATCTCCTCCAATGTTCACTATGTTCACATTTGGCAGAGATAATAAACAGCGATAAAAGTACAGAATAAAAAATAATCAACAATAACAGAGCAGCTATGCATCCATCGTTTAACGGACACTTTCCAACATTTTCAACAGACAGCTGCAAATTTCCAACATAGTAGACAATCACCATCATAATCATGTGCATGCCCCACGCTGGAGCATAGCTGTGTCCACTAGCTGTTTTTACCGTCCTCTGTCTTTTGCAAGTCTCCACGCCGAATACAATCCATAGTTCAGCGGCTGGAAGTCAGCTTCTATGGTCCGAATCCAGGTGTGACAAAGGCGACCTGGGCGATGCTTCCAGTCCCTGGGGAGCTCGCGGATCGACGTATGTAAGGCTCTGAACGTATCTTGCAAGTCGCCGATACTTGCTACGTGCCCGAAGAAGCGAAAGCATCCACGCCTCCTGTTTGGATGAGCGACGCAGTTGCGTTGGAGAGCCAGCTTGGAGTTGTACTTCAGACTATAGGTGCTCAAAATTTCAATCCTGATGTTAGATTCCCCCAAAACAGGGGATTTCCAGCCGCAAATTTTGTATTTTTGAAAGAAAAATTTCTAACAAAAAACATTTTCCAACATGCTAAAATTTAGTAAAACACTACTGTGAATAGGGTTAGCTGATATCCCCAATTCGCATACAGAGCATTTCACAGTAATGCTCTACCAGCCTCCGGACCGATCGTATCAATAAACTCACTGGAAGATTCAATCATCAAAAATTGCAGTCATCAAGACAAAGAAGCCCAGCTATCGCTAGGCAAGATGAATTACAGCCTATACAGTTCATGTTGCAGTACTTACTGACCTTCAAGGTCATCTAAGGTCAATGATTTCATCTCATCTGGAAGGGCGAATGCGATTTCCTATTAGTGAGCAGTAGCAACCTTGGCTCTATCTCTTACCGTTAGGCAGCAATAGCTCATACTGACCTTCAAGATTATCCAAGGTCGATGATTCCTATGTCATTTGAAAGCCACTATGAAACTTCCTGTTAGTGATCAATAGCAACCTAGACCCTATCTCGCACCATTTTGCCACAATACATCCATTACAGACAACGACAGGCAGACAGACATGCCATAGATGCTAGCGTATCAGAAACAGTTCCGACAAGCTGAGAACAGAATAAGAACAAACTATACCCTGTGGACAGAACACAACGAGAATGGATCATATACCATGTGGAACGTGGTTTGGTGGCTCGATGTAATGGCGAACAATCAGCACGTGTCCATCCAGCTCGATGGGATTATCAGCAACGTGATTGACAACTGCAGCAGCCGTCTCCTTGTCATTGAACACGACGTATGCATGCTTCGTCCTACAAACAGACAATACATGTACACTACAGAATACTGCTATGCAATATAAGTGGTGCTTCATCCGTGCCCCCCGCCATGCTGCAGAATACTACCATATAGGTCCCAATGGAGTAGCCAGAAATTTCAACTGGGACAACCTTGTCCCCCTTACCTTCCCCCTTCTTTCCCTTTCATCCCTCCCCTTCCTTTTCCTTCCCTCTTTAGCCCTTCCCTCCTTTCATCTTTTCCCTAACTCGCCTTAGAAGCAGGACCCCTAAAATCCAGCTTAAGAGTCTGGGGAGTGAGATGAGCTCCCCCAGCAAAGTCAGGGGTAGAGCCCAACCATAACTGAATTTGGTGCATCATAGCTTTAAAATACGAGATTCGATGGCAACAATTTTGATTATTTTCCTGACGATAAACTGACCAAATTGGCAAACTTAATGCAGTTTAAACGTATGCTTGAGTCTTGTCTAGGGAATTCAGAACAGGGCATGGGCCTCTTGGGTCCCCTTGGCTCTGCCACTGACAAGTCCAATATTAAGCAGTGCTTTAAGCTACAGTCACACCACAATGCAACAGCATACTGCCACAAAGCCAGTTTTACTTATAAACACCTAGCTAAGAACCTTTTTCAATTAGGTAATTTTAACTTCTTTATACCGCAAAGTGAACGTACACTAGATAGTTTTAGTGACAGTCATCAGATGACAGCCACATCCACCATACTACAAAATACGGCCATAAGGTCAACCTTTTAACTACGGTTATCTGCGCCACCCTTATACAGAATGTTGTCGCAAATTATCCTACTCAGTAAATGTACTGTAACTGTACAAATCCATGCACGCAAAAATGCTAGCATCTTTCAAACAATTAACAGGAGCCATCTGTCTACATTTATAAAAAAAGTAAATAATAATAACAAAAAGTAGCAAAAATGTTAACACTGAACAATAAAAATATTCAATTAACCCTTACAGCAATCCTTAAACCTTCTGAATGCATGAAATAACCAACAATGTATCAAAAATAGGAGCATGCACTATTTTATGTGCTATCAACAAAGTGTAGACGACACGAATACAGCAGTTTGCTGACAGAAATACCTGTAACTTTACCTGTATTACATACCACAGCTGCAACTGATTGTCATCAAATCTACACAGCTGCAATGTTTATGCAATAGAACCATTCCCAGGCCACTCCCCAGGGGAACACATCAATCGCTCAAATGTGTACACATCACTGACTTTATTAAGTGTTTTATATTTCAGCAATAATGCCCCCCTCCACTCCTTAACATAAATTTGTCAACTTGATGCAAAATCCGCATTTATCCCCATGCCAGAAATTTGAACAATAGCTGGGCACAACCAGAACTGTCTCCGTTGAAAATACCATTTTTAAAAATTAATTTTCGACAATGTGCACACTATACTACTTGCTATTCATTTATGAATCAAATTTAATGCATGGGTCTTTCAAACGAAACCACTTTGGAGCACAGGCGGACACAAGGTGACTGGGAAGGGAAAGAGCGTCCCATGGTGGTTCACCTATGCACAGCAAGAATTGTCACGAGGCAGGCCATCAATTTTTCAATGTCGAAAAGTGCAAACTCTACTGTTCATCACCGAGCCAAATTTAGCATATCCCCAAAAAGGACAAACAACGTTCATGGACACTTTTCAACACTGTCCAATAATTCTCACTATATAATGCACCACAAAATTTGCAAAACTCCCAAATAAAAATACGCAGAGCAACGATATTTGGGGAGTCTATGAAATACATACATGGGCAGTACGTGTCGCCATACAAAAATTTTAAAAAATACAACACACTGGACACGATGGCAAATTTATTACTGTTACAGTGACTTTCATGCAAATCGAGAACTATGAATTTTAGGGAAACGGCAAAAACTATAAATCTCTTAAAATGCATAAATTATAATAGTGACAATACTAGATGCTTTGCAGACTGCAAAACTGATTTTATACTAGACACAGTTCATGCTTTTTCAAAAGCAAACTGCATATAATAATTGCTTTGATGCAAAATCGGCAAAATTATCTGAAGTGACGTAGTTACTTTGGGGACCAAAAAGCAAATCGGACAAACACCAGATGATAAAATTGTAAACTGCATTGCCAAACTAGCTTCAGAGACAAAAATGATCTTCGGGCCACTAGAAATAATTTGATTTGCCAATATTTCGTTGGTGGTAGCAAGAGAAATATTTGGCCGACGGTTGAAAAAGTGACGACTCCAATGGGATGGCGCGATTGGAAAGGGATGGTTTACCCTTTCAGTTTGCCGAGGTAGTTACTCTGTGACTGACTACCGATCGTTATGTCTTCGGCGTCCGGGAAAATTTCGCTCAGCTTCTCTATGGTGACCATTGCCGCATCAAGATTTTTTACAATCACCATCTCCCCGGTGACGGGCTCTGCAAAAAAAAATATACCACTCTTGTTAAGCGCGCACGCAATACGATGACATTAACGATCGACTCTTCATCCATCATCAGGTTACAAGGAAAAATATAATATGGCTAGTCATTCTAATCTCTGGTTGAGAAATATGAGCCAAAAATTTGAACTGCATGGGATTGGTGGCCAATTTAGCTGCAAAGGTTACGAAAATCCGATGTAGCTAAAAATACTCCTCTACTCGCAAAAAAAATCTATCGATAAATTTGGGCTGAAAGTTTAACTAACACAGCATTAATGGCTAAGTCAGAGCTGCCAGAAATAAAATATGGTGTGGCTAAAATATTATTATCTTGAAGAATCCATCAAGAAATTTGTGCTGGATATTCAGTTAAGATTAGCATTGATAAAATTCTGCCAAAAAAACGTTGGGACAAAAATAATACCTAAATGGTAGCAACAAGGCCGGTAAGAAATGTGCATGAAAACACATCACGTAGACCCTGTGACCTTTCACGAAACTGAAGCCCAACCATTCAAAAAAAAAACACAAAATGTCAATGCACAAGTTCATAAATCATGTGAAACGTACGCCAAAAATCCCAAAATGGTTCTAAAAATCAAAATACAGAAATGATATACATAAGTGCAGTTTAAAGCACTGGCAACAGGTGCAATTTGCAACAGCATTATTCCTTAAAACTTGACACAAAAGAATGCCCAATGGGTAATGCGCATCATATTACAATTTGGGACAAAATGCTGAATGTCGAATAGCGTGTATGACTCAGATAATCAGATGTACCTTAACAGAAGGACATAGGCTGTTTGCCGGGTTCGGAGACTGCAGCTCGAATCAAAACAGAAATATAAATACGTGTGTCAGCCTACCGTGCCCCGACAAAATGTAATACTTTGCTTTCCCACTTAAAAAAGAAACCATTTTCTGATAAGCAGAGACCCACTGCTCAGTCAGTACAATATGGTTTACTGTTATAGTCAGCTTTCGTTTCATCCAATTTCTCCAAGATAGTAAAGGATGGGGCATATCTCCCTTAATGCAGGAATTGTGGGAGCATGTTTTTTATGCAATAATACGTACCTGTAGGCTAAAATAAAACACCAAAGCAGTTAAGATAATGCATAGCTTAAGCAATCAACTGACTGAATTTAGTGGAAAAACACCCATGCAGTACATTAACAAGAAGTAAAGTAAATTGGTAAAAGACACCATCGCTGATCGATGCTGCCATCTGGTGAATGATAAATCATTTCATTTTCTCTCACAAGTCGGAAGCAACTGAATGTTTCAGCTATGGGTTGGACCCCAATCTCCCTTCCCCCTGAGGTGAGGGACCACCCATCTAACAACGTGTCATTGGATCTGGGCTTGGGCCACCATGTGGGCCATCAACCATACCCAGAAGGCTCCCGGTGAATATAATGGGTACTAAAAATCACGGCAGAAATTGCTGAAGCACAACTACCCCCGCTCAGATGACAACAGCCCAAACTGGATCACCAAACAGCATCGAAATCTGTTGAATGATTCCAGCAGAGTGACAAACGGATGACAGAGAGACAGATCATGCAATGGAGAAATGGGTAGCAATAGTCGGAATTGCTATCTAATATTTTTAACTATAAAAGACAATGCAATTACCATCATCTTCTAAATACCAAAAACATGGTGAACTCACTGTTAGCAATGGAGTGGCTTGCCTTCCATTTGTCAACAACGCTCTCTGCACAGCATACAAATTTGGTGGCGTGGTGTAGTGGTAACGTGTTTGATCCGATCAATGAAGTTACTGTTTGCTGGGCCCGGTTAGTACTGCGATGGGTGACTGCCTGTGGGCAGGTAAACCGTCTCAGTATGTAACCAGCCACCTATGTCAACTCAGCTTTCCATCCTTCCAGCGTAAGTAAATCGAGTACCAGCCTATCTGGCTGAATTTAAGGTAGGGCATGTTCACCTGTCAGGTGGCAGGCAACACTGTGTGATCCCATACGGCAGGTGACGCTCTGTAGCTCTGAGATGGGTGTACCATTAAGGACTATATCACCACCTTTAACTTTTAAATTTAATTACAATAACACAAAATTAACGATATTACACACATTAATTAAAACACCAGACTCATCAGACTGGGCTTGTTATTACAATGGACTCAAATGCTTATTATTTCCACCAATCTTCACAAAAATACTGCATTCTGACGCTCAGAAACACCATCAAGCCTATCACACTCAGAAAAACTGTTAACTTCTGACATCACAATTTTACATTTTGATGTTCGTCCGATTTTCATTTCGACCTATAAAGCGACGTTACATCACAAATTTCACCAAAAAAAAATGCAAGTCACAGTATGAAAAATTCTGACTGGCTCTACATACTCATGGTTTCAGCCGGCTTGAGGAATTCGACGACCAGATCTGGACGCATCTCCCTGACCGCAGCCAGCGCCATGGTCGCCTGCTTCGACGACGCAAACGAAACATTCAGCACTCTGTTGTCACGCACACACACACACACAGACAGAACACTGTATACAGAAATAACTTCATTACTAAAATGCCATTTTAAAAACTATCATTAATCATTACAAGCTGCAACAGCAGCAACACCTATCTGTTTGATGCAACAAATTTTGTGGACCCGAGTTGCCAAATGGATCAGAAAAAGGTGAGGTGTGGAAGAATGTTGTAACTCTCATAAACCATCGTAGGTCCATAGCACCAGTGAAGTCTGGACAAAGCCCCAACTGCTACAGCAGTTAGATACTCGTAACATGACTGATCACAAACTGCTGACTGCTATTTGAAACGAACGGTCATTCCTACCTCCTTTTAACGTGCGACAGCAGTATGCTTTGCGCATCTTAGCTACGGTCTAAGCGTCTCTATGTATGTCTGTCCGTCACACCCTGGCACTGTATCAAAATGGTGCAAGCTAGGATCACGAAATCTTCACCGTGGGCTGACCCAAAGACTCTTAGTTTTTTGTGACAAATTTTCATGCCCCTGTGTGAGGGAGTGCCACTCGAATGAGAGCGTCAAAAAGAGGTACCTCCTAGAAAGACATTATTTTGCCATCATTGGCTCGTCTGGTATGAAAACGGTTGCACATAGGTACAGACATGTCATTATCATAACAAGCACTGATCACGGGCTTTTCAGTTTTATCAATATCGATGACCTTGAACAACCTTGAACTGAACAAGCTGGGGTTTTTGGCAAATTTTTCGCTTTAGCACACATTTTAAGACTGAATTGTGACAAAATGGCTGGATACAGACCAAGACAACCTGCACCTGACATTCTGAGCCTAGGTTAAACTGTTAAAGGAGGCCTGTGCACACAAGCATCAAAGTGGGTACCTCTCTAAAAAGTGGTCATTTTACCCAGATTAGTTCATCTAGCATGAAAACAGTTGCACACATTGCATATAAGCATAGACATGCTGCTTATCATAACAAGCACTGGTAATGAGCTTTTTAGGGTATCTACCTCAATGACCTTGAACCCCCAAAATAAGGGTTTTAGTAATTTTTTGGCGATTTTGTGCTGCGTCACACATTCTAAAAGTAAATTGTGCTCAAATGGCTGGAGATAGACCAAGACATACAGAAACTACTAAAGCTGTCGCATGTCTCATGAGCTTTGCTCAAATTACTTGTTACTCAACGTCAGGATAGCATTTACTGCTGACTACAGCCTCACCACACTGCCATAGACCAGCATCTGCTACCCCTGCAGTCATACAAAGCTAGGAACTGACACATTGTTATTGTGAATCATAGGCACTTTGATGCTGTCAGACGTCATTATTTTGTGATGCTTTTAACATTGTTTCACGATTGGCTATGACTGTTCTTAATCAGATGGCCCACACAAGTGTAACGGGGCCACTACAACCTATGATATGATGCATCAAACTGTCCTACATCGCACTGACTGAAGATGATGGAAATGCCTACAACAGCAAGAGGTTTTACACCGACCCAAGCAAGGCGGTTTCGTCCTCCGAGTTGCGACTGAACTGCAGCTTGACATCACTGCAAGCCGGGTTGGACAGCAGGTTGGTGACAGCCGGATGCTCGAGGTCCTCTACCTTCAGCGTATGCACGATGAAACACTTGTGATGGTTCACACCGGACAAGTCTACCGACACCGCATCAGACAATGTCCGACTGCATTCACTAAAACTGCGACTTCCAAACATCATGGCTATTTTATGCCTAGTGACTTTTTGCTTTCAGGTTCTACAAGGTGAGCCAAAAAACATGCCACTTTACTTTTGTTGATATCTTTGCCAATTACTGACCAATTTTCAAAATTCTTTCACTGGCAAATTCTGCAGACAATTTACGATAATGTGATTATCATAAATCCCATCACTCCGTAAATGCATCTCTACACTATCTTGTGAAATATCAATGAAATATGCATACATAATGACAATAACAAACAAACATTTTGGTAAAATTTAAAAAAAGAACACTTCAGACCAACATTGCAGTGAATGGTCCGTATGACACTACTGTGACTGTGGGTATAACACAGTCTAGTGTCATACAAATCATTCATGACAATGTTGGTCTGAAGCGTTTACCTAAATTTTTGTTATTATCGTTAATTTTTGCTTACATTTATATTTCACAAGGTAGTGTAAAGACGCATTTACCGTGTGCAATAACCACGTTATTGCAAATTGTCTGCAGAGTGTGCCAGTGTAAGAATTTTGAAAATCGGTCAATAACTGGCGAAGATACAAACAAAAGTAAAGTGACACATTTTTTATGGCCCACGGTGTATGTATAAACTGACTTTGATAAATCATTATAATGACTAAAACTCAGAGAATCAATGACTATATGATTAATTAATAGCTAAAATTTTAACGATTAATAAAATAGTACTATAAATTTTCTACTTATGTCACATCACTGAGAAAGCACTATAAACTACTTATTCATTACGAGAAACATTTCACACCTGACACTCCATTTCTGCAGTGAACGTGATTATAAAAATAAACAAGACTTGGGGCTATTAATGATAATATAGAACTAATGTCATCTCAGTGCATTTGTGACAACCATAAGCTGAATTATTTACAAAGTTAATAAAAACATGCATTTTTCTCAGACAATAACCATCCTCAGTTTTAATCAAAATTAACTGTCAAGTAATCATTAATTTTTGAGAAGTTAACTACCAATACCAAAACGTTTTAATCATTACTAGCTAATGTAATATTTAGTCACTGATGTCAATCAAAGTAGAAAAATTTAAAGAGTGCACAATACTAACTCATATTAGCTGCTGCTAAATGCAAAACGAAAATTCTGTACACGTGCTCTAATGCAATCAGTAACAGTTTATCTTCTACAAGAGATCGATAATAACTTTTTGCACAACTCATGACACATTTTATTCTTACAAATTATCACGACATGCATATAATATACAAAAGTATATACCGTTCATGACAACTCTCATCGACGGCACAACGACGAAGTCATGTTCATCAGCCTCCGCATCTCCATCAGTTGCCGGCTTCTTCACTTCATCTGCAAATCAGCATCATGCAGCCAATAGACAAAAAGCAGCAAGAAATGGAGCACAACAGTAAACACCTTAACTAGATGGTTCATTGGCCATCCTGTGTATGCAAAGCAAGTACAAGCCTGCCAGTCTGCTTGCCTGTGTTACGCCTAGGGATCCTGGCCATTTACGCCAATTCCGAATCCTGGGATTGGTGACGTCCCAATCCTGGGATTTCGGGATTACAAAAATTTGTTCAAATCGCACTTTTTCGAGCGCTAAATGCTAAAAATAACAATTCTGGCAGTCTAATAAATCAAATATTTTATGCACGCTAAAGTATTACTCCTTACTGTGCTCTGTAATTTGTATTTTGACAGTCACAGTCACTACTTACGCCGTTCTGACATACCTTTCATACTACTAGTCTACCACATCTTATGTATGAAATAATCTATTGTAGATACCAAAATAACGACCAATCTGTACGCCTAATCCTGAAATGGGATCCCGGGATTACAGATTTCTCAATCCCGGATGCCGGGATTGAGAATTCAGTCCTGGGATTGCAATCAACAGTTACGCCGGAGTGTGGCATAAAACATTGTGTGTGATCCTAGGTGACACTCTGTAGCTCTGGGATGAATTTCCTATAAAGCAATGCAAATCCTTGAACGTTTTTAACATTTAGAACTCAGAACAATAGGAATGATATCTGTAAGCCTCAACGCTTAATATTAAGCATACTATGACTTTGTCATTTGATCTTTTGACTCTAAAAACTAGACAGCGTCAAATTAACGCATTAATTAACGTGTTAATAAATTAACGCGCGTTGAAAAATTAACACACATTAAAAAATTAATGCACATACGTAAATCTATGTTAATTTAATAAATTCTCTAATGGAAAATTCCAATATTCCATTAAACTGCAGTTATTTGACAATCGAATGAATTCAAGTAAGTAAACTATATTTGCCATTCCATTGCTAAGTAACTGTAAATAAATAATTATTCTGATGACAGTATAATAAACTTCTATGCTACCTATGACGTCAGTTATTGTTGACTATACGTTTAAAATGTGTTTCTAACTTTTTATATTCTACAAGCAGAGCACCCGACGTCGCAGGGCCCAAGGAAACTTACCCCCCTTACTCTCAGTCTCGACAGGCCTGGGTGCATTAATAACGGTGTTAATTAATGTGTTAAAAAAATTAACACAGTGCATTAATGCATTTAAAAAATTAACGCTTCAACAGATCTACTAAAAACTAAACTGTTCATCTTTTGCATCCTTGGATGCAATATTTCCATTCACAAGCTTCATTGCTGTGTATTTGAAACTTCCCAATGGGCAATAAAATAAAGCACGATAGAGTAAAGCATCGTCCCATTATAATGCATGATGTACTCCATGATAGGCCTGAAAAAGAGATGCAACTAAGTTCCATCAAAACAAACCGACAGTTGCCACAGGCAGTCACAGGCAGCTAGATTGAACGAACATCCCACCGCCACACTAGTTACAAATTAACTCACGAAAACCAAGCTTAACTACTTCTCGAAAAAGAACTTGCACACAGTGAGAGAGAGACAGTGGGAAAGATTGAACGACTGAACAATGTTGCCACACACCAGTGTTTCCAGCTTCTCCATTGTCTTCTGGTGCTTCTTCTGTGCCATCCATTTCAACTGCGCATGAATCATACGCAGCAGCTTCACCTTCCGCCGCAGTCTCATACGATACACCGGTATCAGCCTGCAGAAAACCAGCATCATAGTAATTTAATATTTATAATCATCATCATCAATAAATATCCGACAACAGGACTGCATGCATGTGGCCTGTTTCTATCCAATGTAAACAGCTTCACACACAAATTACAGCAGGAACTAAACAAATGCTCTTGTTACATCGTGACATCTAGTGCTGCATGAACGACAACTTTGTAATTCTAACAAAGATCTCGGTTACCCCAAAACTTATCAAAATGCCTTTGCATTTTGAAACTACTAACACTATTACCCAGCCACTACCCAACCAGAACCTCTTGCATGCTCACTGCTCAGTGCCCACTGATGATGTACCATGATGCAATTTTTGACTAATCAATATCTGACCAAATTATTGACCACTCCATAGTAGCAAAGGCTAACCTTAGTCAAATTCATTTGTCAATATTAATGTGCCAATGATACATTCATTCTGTATGGCTATCCAAAAATAGCATACTGAGCTCATTGGTCATCATTCATAAGCAGCTTATCTAAGCCTTGCTCATGATGGATCATCACAGCCAATTGTATGCAATGTACACACTCATTTGAAAGACTAAAACATCACCAACCACTGCTACAAGTTCTACAACTACTACTATTGTGAAATAACATTCTCAAAATCTCTAAATGATAAAGACTTCTAGCAAAAATATAACATCTGAAAATATTTTATCAACTGTTATGTGCACTATAAATATGTTACATAAAGCTCTCCAAAAAACTAAAGCATACAATAAACAAATGTATTGATTATGTTGATAATAGCAAAGCATGCAACAGTACTAAAAATATAACCACTAAGTCACAAAGTGCTTCAAAAAGCCTTCAATTATTCCTATTCAAAACCTCATACTGCACAAAAAAAACTAGTGCCTAATCATGTGAAGCTATTTAGACGTTCACCTCAGATTCCATGCTTGGTCTCTTGTAGATAAAGCCGATAAAAATGCAATGTCTACAAACAATACAAATATATCAGTACACTAAACAAATGACCGAACACTGTACAACACTCTGCGTGATCGGAATCGAGGGGGGTAATGCAGAGCGCCAACAATTTCGCATCAGGGGTAATTTCTGAGCGCAGGTGAATGTTTTGCCTGTTGCAAAGTTGTTCCATGGTTTTGCCAAATGTGGCATTGGCCTGGAGTTAGCCGGGCCGCAACACAAAAATTCGGATAAAAATTCACTAAAAATTGGGAAATGGGGCTAGGTCCCCCATTTTCGGAACTTAAGCAGGGGCTAAGGCCCCCTATCATGCGGTGACAAAATTTCCCCCAAAAACCCCTTGGGGGAGCAGATATTGGGGGTCAAATTTTGAACTTTGGTCCCGATTTTCTCAAAACTGGTGAACTTTGGTCCACATGTTTCGGCATTATTGGAAGGCACTTGCGAAGGACTACAAGCCACCTGAATTATGTGGGCCAAAGTTCAAAAACAAAAAAAGTTATGAAAGGTCAAATTTTGAGAATAATTCCAATTTTCTCAAAATTAGTGAAATTAAATGTCTCATATCTCGGAAACAATTTCGAGTTTTGACAATAAAATTTTGCACACTTAATTGTAAGACCCAAAAGTGTCTCCAAACCAAATTTTGTGGGCCAAAGTTCAGAAACAAAAAAGTTATTAAGTGATCAAACTTTGAACTTAGGTCCAGACTTTCTAAAAAATTGTGAACTTTGGTCCAGATATTTCGGTTTCGTTGCAAAGCCCTCGGGAAGGAATACTAGACGCCCAAATATTGTGGGCCAAAGTACAAAAACAGAAAAGTTATGAGGGGTCAAATTTTGACGATGATTCCGATTTTCTCGAAATTGTTGAACTTCGGTCCACATATTTTGATGTTTTTGGAAAGCCCTCGGGAAGGGCTGCAAGCCTCCAAAATTTTGTGGGCCTAAGTTCAGAAACAAAAAAGTTATTAAGCGATCAAATTTTGTACTTTGGTTTCGATTTTCTCAAAATTGCTGAACTTTGGTCCACATATTTCGGAATTGTTGCGAAGTCCTCAAG
>Ga0209454_1001817_pt1 | contig 13890 bp, 11 predicted proteins | sample WorMetHERISLAND1_2_FD_187400 | JGI IMG/M metagenome (GOLD analysis project Ga0209454, IMG submission 187400) | Marine gutless worms symbiont microbial communities from Max Planck institute for Marine Microbiology, Germany - Olavius geniculatus... | ecosystem: Host-associated > Annelida >...
GCATAACGCTGAGTTATTTTCCAAGAAAACGATTTAATTAAGCACAAAATAATACTCAATGTAAATTATTCAACAGAATTATAAATTTGTATAACAACTTGTTTGCAAATGATCAGAATTTATGTCCAAATGGGCCCCGCATACAAAGACAATGGTTTAGATGGAACGCATTGACTGATAGCGGAATCATCGACTGACTGAAAAAAGGCATTCACGCATTGATTAGACGTTTTTAAGCTTATCAGTCAGCTATTTTGTTGTCTGCTATTTTTACCATAAAATATTTAATACCACAAAATTATTAAATCGCGTAGCACTTTTTGTCGAATTAATGATGCAAAGGTGATCAATCTGATACAAATAATTACCACGTAATGTAACAATTTAAAGCATCTGTGTTTCACACGGTAGTGCGTTGACGTAAATTAGGCAATGTAAAAAACAGTATACCTTACATAATTTCATCGTCTTGGCCATGTCTGTGCCAAAAATTAACAAAGTTGATTGAAATTTGACAAAGTTATGATCAAAACAATTTTGACTGTTTTTTGAGACACGGTGTATATAGGCTCATTGGCAGAGTGCGCGCTAAATAAATTACGAGTATATAGTCTGAACGATTTCGGCTGGCCTGGCTTCAATCACCAAGTTTAGGCTGAACAAATTTTTCAGAATTATTAACGTGCATGCTTTGAATTTATATTTCTCCCAAAGACTAAAGGATTTGACGATGTCCTCTATAATTACGTGAAAAAGACACTCGTGCAGTGACGTATCAGGGCCCTTCGGCGCTGAAAATTTGCGCATTATTGCTTCCTGAAACGTCTGAATTTATGTATCAGTTAACAAAAAAGCCTTAACATCTGGAGGAGGCGACTTCATCCACGAACTTTCCACCCCCTTCCTTAAATTTGAACTGCGCCCCTGTATTAGTAATTAACAGTTTATGCTTCTGTAGCTATAGCCTGTACACGACATTAAGGCGCTTAACTGATAGATACACGTAATAATGCGTAGGTTTAATAGAGGGGGATTGGCCATCTGTGACAGTTTGTGACAGAGGGAAGAGGGGGTCAAATTTGGTCAAAAAGCGTGACATATTTTTTGATTGGCCCCCTAATTCATTATATAACTCAGTGGCGTGTTAAAACGCTGAGGCTCACGGCGTGTTGCAGCGTGTCTTATCTGGTATGGGCTACATCAGAAGTGGGCAGTGGCACGTCGTGACGCCACGGTCGTCGTCGGTCGTCGGCCAGACCTTCACGGCGCACCACCGACCGACCGGTAGTCAGTGCAGCCGCCGTGCTGTCGGCGTGCTGGTCTCCTGGGGCGTCTGTCTGTTCAGAGCCACCCACCGTGACGACTCAACGACCGACAATTTCTTGTACAGGCCCTACATACCATCCGTGACAACAGCGTATACGCTATACGGTCAGGTATAGTGTTATACGCTACTTACTGTTTAGCACCGGGCTGGCACGACGTTTGTGTGCGTCGCATACTGGCAATAGATCGATCTGTCACCTTTCAGTATCATCACAAATAATGTTACACAACCGTTCTGTTAGCCCAAATCCCACTTTTTCGACTTTTATCCTACTTAGTTCTACAAAAAGTCGAAGTAAGTAGAGTTTGGGTAATAGACCGTCCATCTCTGTGTTCTCTACAGGCCCCTAACCAAAAAAAAACAAAAAAAACGAAAACAAACCAAACCTGGAGTGCACTTTATCAGGGCCAAAAATAAACGGTGTGTTAATTTTTAGTTTAAAACATCAAAGGTATAAAAGCCACTAAACACCAAGAAGATGACACATGTCGCGCGCAATTATGGATTGGTGGGTTCTGCATTCAGTGGCGTGATTTACTTTCAACGTCTGAGACGTTCGACAACGGGACCGAGCCTTCGCCGTCGCTAGTGCTCGGCTATGAAACAGTTTGCCACCGGTCGGACATTGTCGCGTCCAACACACTTCCACAGTTCCGCCTTCAAATGAAAACATTTCTGTTTAGACAATCTTATACATCTTTAATTTTGTCGTGACTTGCGCTTTTACCTGTAGACCTAGCAGTTTTTACTCAGGTTACGTTAAAAGTTTGTGATGTAATGTAGAATGTCGCATATTACGTCAAAAAATTTACCACGAGAGTAGCCGTGACGGTGACAATACATATATTCTCTCGACTGAAAATTATACCAACTGAAAAAAGCACAAAAAACAAAACTAATCTTACTTGATATTCTCTCGAATTTTACTTAACCCAGACATCCCATGTAGCTGATGTGCTATAATGGCAAAGAACAGAAAGATTAAAAGTAGAGATAAGATATAGTAAATGGTGGGAAATTGTGGCAATACGTGAGATAAAATAACTGTGTTAAGCTCTGGAGAGTGTTTTTGGCGAGCGATCGTGCTAGCAATAGGCTTAGAAGCACTGTCAAAATTTATCTTATAGAAGGAACAAAAGAGACTATATCCCGACATATGAATGTCACGTTAGAAGGCAGAGCTATACACTTGGGCGAAGTTGCAATGGCGTTGCTGTTAAGTAATAAATTTCGTTTTTATGACCGATGTACATAGGTACGTCGCTCTGCTTGGCTGACGTCTGCCGTGCGTAGAAAGACCAGTCGCATTATATTATACGCCTCGCCTGGCTGCCGTCACGCCCTTTTGCTTTGCCTCATACAGCAGGCAAGCTCGTCACAGTTCAGCCACTGTTGTACATACACGTCCTGACGCCACGACCGTTCGCTCTGTTCACGTTCTTGTGCGTATGTTCCAGGTCTTCTATTAGTGATTTTCTCGGACAAGCAGGCGGCAACGGGCAACGACCGACCACCGCCATGGATGTTTGGCAAAGGGACGGTGAGTTGGACTTAATTTCAAGCCTTTGTTTCGCGAGTTTTTTTTATTGTTTTGCGAGTCGCGGTATACGTGCTTGACGACAAAAACACGATATAGGTTACACTTCTGTCGTTGGGGCGTCTGTGAGAATTTGCCCACTGTAATCCAAACTTGAATTTTTGCCTTCTACACTGAAATGTTTTGCGGGAATTACGGGCGTCGCCGCGAGCAAGGTAGCCATGGTCATACGCCCTAGCACTTTCCTTGTTTTGGTCACAGGCATGTGATTTTTCACAGCCGGAGAACCATCTTTATGTTTTTGGTACAGGAATTCGCTGTAATTCGAAAAAGTGCTGCAGGTGCTTTAACCCCGGACTAGAGATTTGCCCCATATTTAAAGCATGTTAATTTTTGGGACGCAATGTGCGTCTTCTGTTGTATCCTCAGTCCTTTTAAGTGTTAAATTCCTTCCGCCTGTAATATGTTAACTGTTTTGTTTAGCGAAAAAAAATATAACTTGTCTGATAAACATAGGCCTACAATAGATAAAACATTTTAAGTGAAAAATCGTATTTTTTATTTATCCTGGTGTGCCTATCTGAGCTGTGAGCCTAAGGCGTCAGCTCCGTTTGCCTAGTGGTTAGCACACTTCGAGTTTAACGCCCAAACACTTAGGGAAATGTGCTTTTATTGAGATGAAATGCAATATTTTTTCCTTACCTTACCTTACCTTACCTCCGGGGTGGGCAGGCAGCCGCAAGTAGACGGCTATAAAGCCGTAGTCGGCTGTGAAGCTGAAACCAGCACAAGAGCACTGGTAACGTGTAGCAATCTGCCTACACGAGTTTGGTCAGCTGTTAGTCAGCTCCTCACCTCCAGATTTTAGAAATCTTTCGGGTCATCGGTGCAAAGCCCCACCACCACGACAAGGTGGCTGACCACGGTGGGGAGAATGCAATATATTTGCAACAGAAATATTTTCTTTACACGTAACGATGACTTTGTCTGTGCATGTGCGTGTGTAGAGGCAATGATGACCGGGTTAATCGTACTGTGCGTGCTGTGCGGAATCATAGGCGTTCTCATTCTTGTAGTCTGCTGCTACATCTGCTGCAGGCGCTACTACTACAAGGTTTGTATGGACCCAGCCTCCTACCCTCTGTGGGGATGCATATGAGAGTTGAGCATCCGCTTCTGAGTTAAGTAATAATATAATGTCGATGTTGGGTGTCCATACACCAATAGCCTGCGAACGGAATGCGGACATGCTGCCCAAGTCGTTTTTATCACTCCACGAGTCCACCATTTCTTCAACAATCAAAATTGATCGTTATTAACTTACGCTAAAAGTTATCGTAAAGCAGCCTTTTATTTGAACGTAGCAGCACTATACTCAATAGAAGTTTGAGATCTCTGGTGGCTTGTACTTTGTTAAACGTTGCTGGGCGCGTGTTGTGCAGAAAAACAGCGACGTGTACGACGCGCGGTTTGTGGCGGGTCATTTGTGGTGGACGGACAATGAGAGCGAAATGATGATGTCTGGTGGTCGTCAGCCACTAGCGACCGCACCGATGGCTGCCCGCGGCCCCGCCTACAACCCCGGACCAGTCAGCCGAACATCCACGACCATCGTCGGCAGCTCGGGCTTCAGGCGCTAAACTGTCTTTCCTGCACTGTGACAGAACTTCACCGAACACAGGAGTAATAGCGTTCACGCAAGACCAGTACGACGACTGCAGTAAAATACCTGGAAACGATCGCCGTCGACTCTTTTTAGGCTCAAGTTCTCTCCGCTTTGATGTGCTGTGAATTTGTGGCACAACATGCCGTACAATAAGTTACATTTACAACAAATCTAAAGTAATACAGCAAATTCACAACAAATTGTGCAGCACTAGTCGATCCATGTCAAATCTTAAACTATATACGCTCAGCTCGGACTGACGGCTGCAGTCGTACGTCACAAACCTAACGACGGTGTAGCCTATGCGATCTGAACGTGGTTTAAGTATGTTAGAGAGAGAAAGAGGGAGTATTTATTTGCCAAAAACACAAATACAGTGTTGTCGTACGATACTAGACAATGTAGGCGGGCTACCAAAAAGCATTACAACATTGTCTGGAGTGGTATAAGCTCATACTGCGTACCCCCTTATCTACACCAGCAGTGTCGTAACTATACTAAGGCTTACACCAGATCCACAGCATTCCAACACGTTAAAACGTTGCAGGCATTACAGCTTTTTGTACGACTTGTTTTCCAGCCAATCCACAAGATATCAAAATGTTGGAGTCTGGGTCTAAACCTAACAGTGAGTGCAGAGAACTTCTAATGCAGTATTTGCAACGTAACTGCAAAACAAAAAAACTAAAGTTGTAATTGTATTGTAGCTTCTGCTCGTAGTTCAAGTATTTCACTCGCGCGAACGCTGCAATAGGCCTACAGCAAAATTTAACGAAGTCGAAGGCGACTGCTTCCAGTTGTATTTATTGCGATTGTGCGCAACGTGCGCGAATGCCGTAAAATACTGAGTTGTACATACGTGTATTATAATGAACTGACGTTTTGTGCTGCGTGTGGTCCGGCGACGACCTACATGACGAAGGGCAAATACGAGTGTTTCTAATACAAGATCAGTTGCACTAAGTTGTCAAATACAAACATAACCAGCTGACGGGTAACGCAATGTTGGCACTGCGCTACACGAAGTTTTCATTTCAAAGAACTGTCTGTTTGTCGCATGCCCAAAGTTGTACTGCATCCCAATCCCTGTTTTCGTGACCGCGAATCCGTCTTTTGCCATAATCGTTCTGATTCTAAACTTGTCCGCGGTATTTCCAGGTTAATGGAGGATGGCGTAAAACATTTGCAGTTTTATCAGGCGGAATCGCTCTTGCAGCGCAAGCGATTCTGCCTTTTTCTACAAATTTCTCTGTAGTATGGTCTGTCTGTCTGTCTGTCCCATGCCCCTTGCGTAAATCGACGAGCATGATTATGGTTCACCGGGTGTCACCACTGATCAGCGATTCCGCCTTTACCTAACTACTTTAGTCCTCGTTTATATTATTCTGTTGGCCGTGCTTGTTGAAAAACCCAATCCTTTTTATGCGAGGCTCATCGTGTCATTAATATAACTAACATTATGCTGTTATCGAGAAAATACCTGTTTTATTTTTGTGTCACTTTCATATGTGATCGTGAAATACGATTGTATGCGCGTTTATATCAATGGCTCCACATGCTGTAGGCTTACTGCGTGTATGCCGGCGAACATTCAACATGCACTGTATTTTGATTATTCTATGTCAGCAGTGTTTTACAGTGTTAACTTAAAGCACGAAGATTATTCTTCTTCAACAATTCTTTACTACTATTAATTTCTATTGCGCAACAATATTTATGAATTGTGATATGACAATAGGTCTACTCAGTTATCGGTAGCTAGTAACTGTTAGTAGGCTATAGGCTACAGGTATCAGAATTGACGAGGCTTCGGTGCGCTAATGTTTCAAGGTTTAGACTGGGAATCGAACTGTTGTGAGGTGGTGTCTAGAGTGTTTAAGTTCGACTAACACGCACTTGTGCCACTCCAGGTTGTGGTTCAATAATACACATAGCCGCTGGGTCCGTATAACCTGGCCCGTTTATAGACGGTGCCTATAAGCTTACATGTAAAACTAAAACTTGCATGTACATGTATATAAGTTGCATGCAACTGCTCAAATCTTTTAGTCCAAAACTCGCCTACAATTTTGTCTTAGGCGGTGTGATCAGCTTTGGGCAGTTGCATGCAACCTGAATGCAAACTTTATTTTTCACATGTAGGAAGAGGCTTGGATTCTATTCCATAAGCTGTATAGGCTATAGGCTACAGGTATCAGAATTGACGAGGCTTTGGTGCGCTAATGTTTCAAGGTTTAGACTGGGAATCGAACTGTTGTGAGGTGATGTCTAGAGTGTTTAAGTGTATCGCCTCCCCGACTAACATTTGTTGAATTCAACGATAGAAATGCCTGCAGACGTCTCTGAAAACGTGACGTTTTTTCTCGTTTTTCAACTAGTATTAACTATTACGGTTAGGCTACTGTAGGTAAGAAGTTAGCGAAACTACGAATCTGCGCTGTCTTCGTTTAATTGTGTTAATGTTATTGTCTCTACCGAAAAAAAAAAGTTAGGCCTACGTGTTTGCTTTTTGGTTTTTGTCTGTCTGCAATATTACTCAGAGTTACGAACGGATTTTAATTAAATTTTTACAGGGAGAGTGACTCAAGGAAAATCAATTAATTTTGGTAAGGATTTGGCTACAAAATTTTTTAAAAAATCGTTTGCGGAAGTGCGATATTTTACTATTATTCGCTAAATGTCAGCACTGAAGCAGAGATTTTTTGGCAATGTGTGTGTGTGTGTTTTGCGAGTGTTTCTAGGTATTAAAATTATATTATTGGATTTACTGTTAGTAGGCTTACTGCAGCTACTACTACAGACAGTATGCAGTACTATTATAGCATACCATTACTTTTAACTTATTATTAGTCTATCTAATCAATCAATTTAGCTGATAAATATCTCTAGTTATTAGCTCATTTAATTAGGCTTATTTCAAATCTACAAACCATCGAAGCATGTACATAAGCCAGCTCATAGTCTCTCCGAAACAAAGTAGGCCTATCATATTTTTGCTTGTACATGCTATGACTGTATTATTGTCATCTACTGATATGTACTTTGTCTTTGCATGCCCAGTGATCGTCAAGCTTCGTTTTGTCTGCTAAACACAAATGCTACTGTATGAAATGTTGAATTTGCTCATATGACAGAAGCAACGTGCAGTAGGCTTACTTTGTGTACCGCGGAAAATAAATTAATAATAATAATATAACGTACACTACGCCTCATTTTTTGGGAGCTTGCGTAATTTATTTTTTTTCTTCTGACAAAATAAAATTTCGTTACTTTTGCCGGTTTGTGTAACTGCTATTTTACCACAATTTCTGACTATCCATTTTAGGCGGCGATGCCGGTTTTTGCGACGTGGTGTTGCCGCAACGTAGTCCGTTCCTTTGTATAAATGTATGTCTGTCTGTCTGTCACATTCATGCACAGGCAAAAAAATAGACAGAATGAGTTGGTTTTGCTTTCCCAGGTGATGCGCTGAAATAGACGTTGAGCAAGGTGGGAAATTGAAAGACGATTTAATGGCCAGTTGTGACAATATTTTTTGTACCACAAATTATTACAACTGCACAATCCTGCTTCAAGTTACAGTCGATAGTGCCTGGAATTTTTTGAGGGGACACAATGTATGCTTAGTTGTTGCAAATGACAAACAAGGAATAACAATCATTACAAGAGGTCAATAACAGCACAATTAACAGCTAATTCGTCCGAATTAATGTTGTTGCCTGTTCTTTCCAGCATATGTCCACATATGGTGACAGATGATGACTGGTGGAAGTAGTCTAGTGGTGATGGGCTATCGGACTCGTAACTTGCAGGTTGCGACTTGAATCTGAACGCTGAATCAAGCAACCTTGAGCAAGTTGCTAACCTACTGTGTGCTTAGGCCAACTCAGCTTCCTACTCTTAGCGGGACGAGAAATAATTTAGTTCAATTGCTAAACAGTCTATAGTTTTACATTGGTAAAATAATAATCAACGGTAAAAGTGTCTAGGAAGAAACGATCATTTTCCAACGTGAGATTCAACAAAGCGATGAATCGGTTAATTTTAACTTGCACAATAGTGGATTGAACTGATAAATGTAAACAGCAGTCAGAGTCAACAGTGGCGGATCCAAGAGGGAAGAGGAGGCGGCCACCCCCTCTCCCAGTTGACTGAATGCATCTTAAAACATGTGAAAATTTTGTACGAAGTGCATTATTTTTGCATAAAATTTTCAAATTTTCAGCCCCCTCCCAGACCCCTATCCTATCCTTTCACTTCCCCCTATTTACAATTTCTAGATCCGCCACTGAGAGTCAAACCTCTGGAGAGCAATGCGTTTTATTTTTTAACTGACTGTAGAAATGGCAATTGCAAATAAAAACTCACGCTCAAATATTTAAGATGCGGATTGTGATCCAGATAGTCACAAAAATCTAATCACTTCAATCAACAAGTAATTTGAGCAAAACTCATATGAGACGCGCGATAGCAGTTGCTGTTTGCAGGTTGTCTAGGTCTATCTCCAGCCATGTCGGCGCAATTCACTTATGAAATGTGCACCACGGGCAAAAATTGCAAAAAAACACTAGAACTTATCGACTAGAACTATTTTGAAAGTTCAAGGTCATTCAAGGTCATCGATGTTGACACCGGTTAAAAACTCGTCACCAGTGCTTGTTTTGATAAGCAGTATGTCTGCGTCCATCTGCAACTGCATGTTTTTACACTAAAGCGGTTAAATAACCACTTTTAAGGGGGGTAGCCGTCTTTGACTCCCGACTGCGCAGGACTCCTTGACCTTAGAGGGTCGGGACTTAGACAGCTAAAATCTATGTTCAGTATGCTGAAAATTTCACATGCAGGTTGTTGTGATCTATCTTCAGCTATTTTGTCACAATTCACGGTTGAAACGTGCTCTGCAGCCAATTTTTTTTTCAAAAAATCACAAAAATCCTTCTTTTGGGGTTCAGTCGTTCAAGGTCATCGATGTTGACAAATCAAAAAAGCACGTCACCAGCGCTTGTTATGATATGCAGCAAGTCTGTACCTATTTGCAACCATTTTCACACTGTAAGAGCCAATAATGGCAAATAACGTCTTCTTAGGGGTACCCCACGTTGACGCCCTCGTTCGAGGGAAACCCCATCATCATTTCGTAACTAAAAACTACAGTCCTTGGGGCAACCCACAGTAAAGATTCGTGATTCTAGGTGTCGCCGTTTTGATACAGTACCAGGGTGTGACGGACGGACGGACAGACGGACACCTCGACGATGGCTAAGACGCGCGAAGCATTACATGCTGTCGCGCGTAATAATGACTTCATTGGTAGATAAAGAATGACACAAGCATACGCGTTACTCCGACTTATTTGGGGGACGTCGTCCCAACCTTCCAAATAGACCCAGTTTCACCAAAATCGGCTTGTACGTAGCTAATCGACTAACGCCGTGGCCAGAGAGGCCGACAGACGAACGGATGGATTGGTGTGATTACGTAACTCGTTCTTTGGCTGACTGATGATCGAAGCAGGACATCCGTCCGAGATGTAAGGTACAACGCACAGTTTGCGCCGCGATTTATAGGCTGTAACTGCTTGCACGTAAATTAATAGAGTCCATTTACATATGACTGCTAAACGCCTCTCACGCTCTATTACGCCCATATAGCTCTCTTCTGTACAGTCTCTGAGCATGTAGGCTATAGGCGCACAATAGCTACGCCGACAAAAACTCGTATGCCTTTAGCTAGTGGTTCAACTCCACCGTAGCGTGAAGGGCGTTACCAAGCTGTGTGTACATTGCAGAGTTAGAAGGCAGTCCGAGAGTATAACTGCTAATTCAATAGACGGCATTGGCGTTTTGCAGAAGCGTCAAATTGTCTCTGATTTTACTGCACAAGCTTCGCCGATTATACATCTTGGTAGAAGACATCGACCGCCAAGATGGTTATCGAAATTACCGAGACATTCGCGACGAGTGGTAAGCTTATTGAATCATACTACACGTCTTTGCACGTTGTGACGAAAATCCTGCATGTTTTATTACGTTTCGAGACTCCTGAATCTTGCGGTTTGTCTGTAACTGAATTAATAAAATAGATTCCAATACGACACGATAAGATAGATAATTTTGCACCTAAAATTGGTAGGCAATCTGTCAAGTTAATTTATAGAACAATAACCCACCTACTGACCAGCCGCAAGTATGCAAAACAAAGTCATTGTCACAAAGTTTGAACAGCTTTATCCTCAAAAATAAATGCCAAGCCCAGTGACATAAAGACTCCAGATTTTCACATAGCGTAGAGTCTAATATCTTGTGTCCAAATTTGTGTCTCTGGGTAAAATTTTCTTCAAACGAAAGCGTCAAAGAGGGGTACCCCGTACGAAATCGTTATTCTACCGCTATTAACTCGTCTAGCATGAGAACGTAGGGTTGCAGATATGCGCGGACTTGCTGTTCATCATAACAAGCACTGCTGACAAGCTTTGGCAGTATCAACATCGATGATCTTCAACGGCCACAAACTTTAAAAGGGGGTTTTGTGAGTTTTTCTGCGATTTTTTGTGTTAAACGCTGGTGAATGTTGTTATGTAATGCTGCTGCAGACACGGTTCAGACGCTGCTCATCATCACAGGAATTCTCAGCGGCGTCATGCTTGTTATGATAATTCTCATGCTTCTCTACGTCGCCGTCGCACGATACTGGAAAACGGTTAGACACGCCACTGTATTCAGCGGTTAAAATCATGGAAAGTGGGGGAGATTCGACTGGGGTTGCATCTAAAGCAAAAAAAACATTCGCGAAAACATTGAGAAATGTTTCTGCTTTGTTTTAGAAGTAGCTACGTCTAGAACATTTGCAGAAATGTTTACACTAAGAGTTTTTCGCAAATGTTGTAAAACATTTTAGGTCGATTTTGCATGGCTTGAAAACAGGAGGTAGATATGTGGACTGATTGTGTGGTTGTTTCCGAGACCTGAGCAGTTCTAACCATTGACATTTTGAGCTGAATAATGACACACCTGTTACTTGTGCCCCTGACAGCGTTTACACAAATTTTGTTTTTTTTTCCGCGCCTCTTTCGTTTCGAATTAAAAGACAGTACGGAACAAGCAGACAGACGGACGGACGGACAGACGGACGAGCACAACCCGTATTACGGCGTATTTGAACGGTTGCACAATAAAACTTTTGCACAGATTTATTGTTTGTTTCGAGCCGTTGACTTTCCAGTGACAGGCTGCGGACGATAAAATGCTGCAAACCTTTTAACCAGGTAATCAGGTAACTGGTGCAAACCAGGTAACAACTAACAAAACGTCTGCACAAACTGCATAGCCTGAATGTAGCCGAGTGGGGGCGATGATATGTCTGTGGCTGCACTTCGTGCTCGATTGTTCGTTAGCACAGTCAGTTGTGGATGTCCGCATATTATAATGCTCTGCGTCGTCAGTTGTCATTAGCTCATGCCAATTAGCTGCTACTTCCGAGATTGCAAAGCACTGCTGGTCAGCACTTTAGCAAGTCGTCTGACCTTTATTGCATTTGTCTGAAAGGATCCTGACGTGCTCGTGACATTTGATACGACGATGAACTATGTTACACACTTTGGTCCAAAAATGTCTCACTTTTTAATAATTGCAATGACTTTCGTGACATATTATATTAAAATTGGCAATGAAAAGTATATGTAGCTACTTCGATTTGTGTAACCACGTTACGTTGTAAAACTTATGCATTATTATTAAATGAGTGACAAATGTACCAGTTAAGTGCAACGTACAACAACTTCGTCTACAGTACTGTCGACAATTTTTTGTGTTTTTTGGTCTACACGTCTAGACCTAACATCACAGAAAATTCGTATCGAGCGTGTGCCTAGTAAATACAATATGCCGCACTGTTGGAGTGGATAAGCGAGCACGCAGTACGAGCTCATACCACTCCAGACAGTGCGGTATCGTACTTAAACCGCGCTCAGATCGCATAGATCAGATCAGATCAGATCGCACTGTCGTTTGCTTTATGAGTTATGACGCATGAAAGTCCAAAAGTTCCGAAAGCAAACTAAGTGATTTTAAATCCACTTACTGCTAGTTAATTTGACTGCACTACATTACCTTGTAAAACTTCAATCGATTATGCATTGTTATTTATGGGTGACAAAATAATGCACCACAGTGTACTGTAGTGTCTAAATATTGTACTGTTTCAGTTTTGTTTTTTTTTGAAATTCTGCAGTTGTTTTCGTCACTTCGTGCATATCCGTTATGTACGACATATTACTCGCAAGAGTAGGCCTACTCTCTGTACATTTCTGGAAAAGAAGAAAAGGAAGAAAAAAAACACTAGTCAAACTTTGCGTCCCGGTGGAACTCAGTCACTTTCACCTCTTCAGTTGTGCTCAGAAGCACAATGTTCCTTTATCGCCCATTGTCTTTCTGGTTTAGTTTCAGTAGCTTTTTGTTTTTTGCACTTAGATTTCTTAACACACTAACAAATTATTTAAGTCCAAATTTCATTATGCCGACTTTGCGACAAGTTCGCGAACTTTGTCGAGGACACAAATCACGAAAGTCCCGATACAAATCACGACGCCGACTTTCGTGATTTGTGTCCACGACTTTCCCCGCGGAGAAGTTTCGGTGAAAGTCGGCGTAATGGAATTCGGGCTTTATGTTTCGTGTACAGAGGCGCGAAGTGATGAGACCGGTGGAAGACATGTATCCGATCAATGTACCGCCCGACTTCAGACCAACCGTTCCCGGCTCTCGAGCACCGTCAGGGCTCTCCGTTCCGCGATCGGCAGGGCCCAGCCAGATCATGATCCGCTGATGAGACACACGTAATTGTAATGACCAATTTTGACTTACGGTACTTACCAGTGAATGGCGTGTCGATTGCTGACTGAGACTGAGGTGTCGTTCATTCGCAGCAGAAAGTGAAACCTCGCTACAACTTCTTCCCTGCTCTATTGTATTTTGTTCGCGCGGGTTGCGAAATATAGCCGCTTGCCCGACCTCTCTGCGATGACTTCCAATATTTTTGGTTTTAGCTGGAGTTAGAGTTTCGCCTGTATCTGTCTATATTTTCGTATCATTAATAATATTAATAAACCTACAGACGATACAAACGATAGAAATGGCGTGAAACATCCGACAAGGAATACTGTTAAAGAGGTCTGCCATTTTATCTCATTGCAGCGTTGAATTCACTAGCATTTGTCAGTTTTGCAAATATTATGGCCCTCCTAAGGATATTTTTGTTTATTTTTTCAGTCTTGTTAGTTCTTCTCGTTTTACTCCTCGCGCAAGAACTCCTCGTGAGGAACGTCATATATGGAGTAAATGAGATCAGTGTAATATTGAAGAC
>Ga0209454_1001818_pt1 | contig 13889 bp, 8 predicted proteins | sample WorMetHERISLAND1_2_FD_187400 | JGI IMG/M metagenome (GOLD analysis project Ga0209454, IMG submission 187400) | Marine gutless worms symbiont microbial communities from Max Planck institute for Marine Microbiology, Germany - Olavius geniculatus... | ecosystem: Host-associated > Annelida >...
CCTAAGAGAATGACGCTGTTTTGTAACTTATTTATCGAATGACCCTCAGATGTCAACACAGTTCAGTTCTGTCGCTTAGTATACACTCCTCAGATGAAACTAAACTGAACTGAACGTACACGAACGCTGCTCATGCATAGCCAAACACTCTCAGGACAAACAGTGAAACAAAAGGTAAACAAGTGCACCTTGTGGCCGATGCTGTTTGTTGGTTTCAGTTTGGTTGAGAGCGGATTTTGTCACATTTGCTTCAGTGTCGTCAGCTCCGGCACCTTTATCTGCTTCGGTTGACGTAACTTTTGTCTCAGCTGCCAACAATTATAGAGTGTAAATACATCACTCCGTGTCTCATACTGTTAAATCTAACAGCAATTTTAACACAGCAGTGTGCCACAATACTTGAGGCCACTTGTTACAGCCAATAGTTAAATGCTGCATTTCCGCTAGCATGCTTAACAAAAAGCCTCGTAGACCAGCGACATTACAAAGATGAGAGCAAGAGTTTACGACACTAACAAGAAGAATTTTAGTGTCCGAGCTCTGTATAATTATATTTAGCTGAAGTTGCATATTATCTCACTTCTTTGCTGTGTTCATGTTTTGTACTTTTTTGGTGTTTTTACATTGTCTGTGTTTCATTGTAAGCATGTGCATGTGAGAAGTGTACTAAACTGCTGAACTAATTACTTATTTTAGGTAGCCTACTTATAGAAAGATACTGACCAAGTTGTTTAGTAAGAAGCATGAGCAGTTGTTGTCACAAGATGCTGACTGTCTGCATAATCTAACGAATGAATATTTTTGTCTAGAACCAAAGTAACACCATAGACAATGCAAAATAAAGATCTGAAAACTGAACAAATCCAAAAAAAATTTCATACACTTGATCCAGTCAGGTGACTGCCATAGCCTAATAATGCCATATTGGAAACAGAGATATTTTGTCATCAATATTTAAAAATTAATAACTTTGCTACGAAATAACACATTCAAATTTAGTCGCTACATCACCAATTTATCGGGGATTAAGCGTACAAAATTTTATTTGAATTTGACATTTATGACATTTCTATTGTACATTGTCTAGAGGGTTTCTTTTTTCTCTGGACACAGTGTAGTTTTACAAAGTAGATAAATACACACGGAGTTGTTTAGTATGAAGCGTGACGAGTTGTTGTCGCAAGTCGTTGATGGTCTGCTCAAGGTCGAGAACATGCCGGTGATGTCGCTGTTTGACGCTGTCCAGTTCACGTTGTATGGCTAGCTGGCTGGAGTGGGGCCGGCTGCTGTGCATCAGCTCATCAACGTCTCGCTGCAGCGTCGTGTTGCGAGTCTCCAAGTCTTGGATTCGTTCCTCGTAGCGCAGCTGAGACACAACGAAATAACACAGCAAAATGTTCTATCTGCAGATTTGCCAGTAATTTGGCAAACAAATCAAAACAAATGCTTTTAATAATCAATCAACACATCACAGTTCGAAGACAAACAAAGTGAAAATATGGCATACAAAAATGAAGTACAGGGGGGTAGTCTAGTGGGGCTGACTGGAGTGGTGGTATGTCTGCTGGCTGCACAAAATGTCCACTTGTTCTGTTTATTCACTGTGCTGCGATATCATTAGCTCATGCCAATCAGCTGCCACTTCCAAGATTGCAAGGCGCTTCTGGTCACGAGTCCGACTCATGAAGGCAGCATTATAGCAAGTATCTAACCTTAGCTTTATGAAAACAATGCAGTCAGTAACAGAAATTACTCCAGAAAAATGGGATGATTAAGCAGAAAGCAAGCATATACGAGTGTGTGTTAAATGAGAACATCAAAACAAACGTGAAAAATAATCAAAAATTATCTTTAACCTGCTAAATTTTCAAACACTGTCATCATCGAACCTTCATGGAGTTGTATTTCTGTTCCAAAGCCCGCATGCTTCGCTTGGCCTCTTCGTCTTTCGATTCCATTTCACTTTCCAGTTTGCGGATGCGTCCCTCAAGATATTCAACCGACTGTGGCTTAGTGGTGAAATCCTCGGGTAAGCTGGCGGCAGCCCATATCAATGCAGGCAAGGAGTTGGGATGACGTTTTCTAATAATGTTCTCCATCTCCTTAACCTAAGACATAACAATTCACACAGACAGCTGCAGCAGAATGTATGCTTCTATTTCTGCACTAACAATATCATTACAAAAATTTAGAAAACACCACTCATTAAAAAGTATTGTTGTCCAACAGAAATATGGCTTATAACTTGAAACTATAAAAGTAGAAAATGAAGCAAAGTTTAACAAACTTACAGCAGAAATTATTTTTAGGCCTACTATTAATGTAAAAAAGTTGAAAATTTTGCTGACTTCACCTGAGCAACAAAACTCTTAAAAAATACTTAAGTACAAAAGTATCACCAATGCTGAGTGCTACCTGTCGTTCAAGATCCTGAATTCTCTTGGCCTGGGAACTTCGTTCGTTCTGACTTGTTTTTATCTGCAACTGCTTCTGACCCGCCTACAATAACACAGTATCATCAAAATCAGCAGCAGCAGCAGCGGCAGCAAAATGCATCCTTTGTTAAAACAAATCTCTCTCCATGGCTGAACAATTAATGGCCAGGCCTGGGTTTATCCCCAGCTAGGCGGAATAAACTGTTTCGTGATAACTATTAGCATTCATGCTTTGAGATTAACATCATAAGAGGCAAAAAACATGAGCCAGCTGCAGCATATGAATCCACCTGTAACATGAACCAGACATGCGCAATTTCCTCAGTTTTTTAACCTTAATCCTTGACCTTAAAGTGAGAATTTGTACTCTCATTACTCCTGCCATGGGGAATATTCACCCCCAATTCTGGTCTTTACTGCACCTTGTTCTATAGTTAAAAGATAATATGGAACAGACAAACAGGGATAAGATCTGACGGGCAAGACAAGTTATGCGACCTACAAGATGTAATTTAGTGGCAGTTTCGCTACTGAAGTAATAAAACTTAATTACTTAATCACAACAAAATGCACAAACCGGAATTCATCATATGATAGAACTCACTTCAGTTGTGAGCTGGTGCAACTTGTCGGCTAACTGCAAGATCTCAGCATCTTTCTGTTTGAGCAGCGCAGCATCCCGGTCCAACAATTGTTGGTTCTCTGCATACCATCGCAGCTTCTTCTGTAGACCTTCCACCTCCTTCCTGCATGACTCACTCGCCGTCTGCACATAGGCATCATGGTTATCCACAAGAACGCTGTCACTTGGCACATCGTGCAATGTCACTGGAGTTCACAACCCTGATTTCACGTTATATCACATATTGAACTGACGATGAATGAGTAACTGAATTACACCATAAACAATGTATTGTATTCTCCTAAAAATTAAGAGGTATTCCCCTATGACTAGATCGCCAAGTTGGGCATATAAAAGGTGAAGATTTTTTAGCTATTTAATGATTTAATTACTTTTTTAGTAACCCAGCCTAAATGGCTGTCGGCCACAATGCATCATCATAATAATAATTAAACATTTGTAGAGCGCCGTAGTGCCATAGCTTCAGAGGCACAACGTTACAGATGGACAGACATTACATTACGTTAAAAATTAAAATGAAAAAACTGCCTAGCACTTCAGTCACCTTAGAGTCATCTATGGAAAAAAGGTGAAAAAAATAAATCTTATCTGATGGCAGACTGTTCCAAGTTCTTGTCAGAGCAACAAGGAAACATTTATGGTCAGAAAGCTATCGGGAAAATGTAACACTCTGCGCAACATACCAATGCTTTAATTCTGTGGCAGAATGACACCAATAATACTAGTAATAATTCCCGTCTGAACTGTAGCAGCCTCTGCTGGTCATTAGAGCAACTAAAGACAGGGAAAGTCTCAGTGAAGTGAACGGCACCTTGGCCTGTAGTGAATGCTGATTGCGTGCAGCTGATAAATCGTCCTCAAGACTCTTCACTTTGTCTCTCAGTTCGCTAATCTCCTGCTGAAGCTGGGAATTAGTCTGCTCCATCTCCCGTTCACTCGCTCTTTCTCGCGCCTTCATAAACAAACACACACACACACAGGAAACGCCAAAATTCACAACCAGTTACTGGTTCATAACCAGTCGATCAATGTAGCTCATTAATAGTTATAATGTCTGTGTCTGCGCTGAGTGATGTCAGTCTATCCAATGACAACTAATATTACTAAGTATAAATAAATGTAAACAGGTAGTTTCATTAACTAAACTAGATGGTTGTTATGACTCTGTTGACTCCTATGCCCTTCCAAAATGTGACAACTACAAGGCCAATATGTGCATTTTGGGGCATATTTGACCCAATTGTGACCTTGACCCTTAACCTTTCACCCCCAAATTAGATACGTTCATCCTTGCTCAAAAGTCCGTTAGTGGCAAAAGTTTGGTCAAATTCCGTCAACAAATACACAAGATATCTTGCTAACAATGTTTGTTCGGAACTCAAGCATGCATGCACGCACGCAAGAACACTGGAGACAATGCCGCCAGCCACTATATTGGCAGAGGCATAAAGAGCTAGAAAATAACCCTTAGTGTGTTTTTATATATGAAATTAACAAAAGCTTTCATGCTGTAGCAACAGTACTAGTGACAGAGAACGAGAGAAAAAGGGAGAGAAAGAAAAAGTGACCTTTGCCTCACGCAACTCCGTCTCAAGGCATGCAATACGACCGGCGCCAAGAGCTGCAGAAGAACCATCCGTGTTCTGACTGATGAGCCTGGCATCTTTGTATGACTGCACCGCTTCACTGTCATATACATCAGCTTCATCAGCATCAGGGCTGACACACCTGCAGGGTTCCTACAGGTTTTCTGTAGCAAAATTCCCTGACTTTTCTAGTCATCGAATGACAATTTCCCCGACATTTTCGAAATAACCCCATTGCACAAACGTCATTAATGGTATTAAGTAATGGAACGGTATTAACAGAGCAATATGCAAATGACAGAGGCCCTGGTCGGGGGGTCAAGGGGACAAAGCCCCCCTAAAGCTGAAACACGTACCTTTTGGACGTTCAATGGAGCTGCAAATTTGACTGTTTTGTAATATTTGGAGATGCAAAAAATCACAGTTATCTGCAGTCTGCATGATCCAAGATCATTTACCCTGACGGTTACTGGTTACTGTTACATAGTCAGTCGCCTTTTTAATTCCGCAAAATTTGCTTAGCTGCATGCATCTGTAAAATGGGCTAAAGAAAGCTTGTGTCTGAACAGCACACTTCACTGTTACTGAAAAAGCGTTTAAATTATGAAGAAAACAACGGTGTGACATCATCAGCATACAATATAGTAAAGTACTGCTGAGACCAACAAAAGCGACTGATGCAAGGAACACTAAAGGCCACTCACCGAAGGTTAGCAACTTCAGTCCTGAGTTTGTGGTTCTCGTGAAACATTCGCTGCTCGTTGGCCTTGTTGGTCGTGCGCAGTTGTTTCATCTCAGCACGCAGTTGTTCGTTGTCTTTCTCGTAGCCGGCAACAATCAGGTCCTGCTGGCGAATGTCGGCCTCCAGTCGAGCAAGTTGTTCACGATTAGCATCACCGTCACCACCGCCACTCAGTTTCACAGCGGCTAACATCTGCAGCCGACGTTCCAACTCCGACTGAGCGCCAAGACGCTGAAACACATAACAAATAATAGAGCTGGTATCGAGTGAAATTTTTTAGAAATCAAATTATCTCCAAAAAGTAATCAATAAATTTTTTAAGTGAATCAGAAAACCGTGAAAAGTACTGCTCAAACTAAAGCAAAAGTGATCATGACGTGAGATACAAACTGTGTAGTCAAAAGCTCACAAAGTGCAGACTGTTAAACTACAAATGACTGATGACGAACGAATGCAATCTCATTTGTAATCTAATCTTAGGCTGTTAAGAAGTTTTAGTCCAATTCTAAACAATTAATTGACTAATTTGTTTCATGATTAATGAACTAATTAATTGTCAAATTCTGCAGACCTAATAAATAACTGAATAAAATACAATTTTACAGTTGACAGGTTAAAATTAACAGCTGGTCACAATGCAAAAACACCTGAACAAAAATGACTTAAAAAGAGTTGTTTCAGCTGTTCAAAGTCAATGCATTAGACGACTGTGAGGCTGGTCCACAGTTTCAAGCCTGCAGAAACAAAATGCCTGCATCCAAACCTACAAGATAATTGAAAGATGAATCAGCACTGAATGGCATCTTACCGTGGATAAGACGTAGTTCTCCTGCTGGACTTTCAACAGTTCTTCCTCGCTGGCATTCTTCAGTCGAGCCAACTCGGTCTCATGTCGCTTCTGCACCTCCGTCATCTCGACTGACACAGCAACCAGTGCACACTGCAAGTACTCCATCAGCAGCAATAATATACAGCAACAACGACAATTTCCATCACATTGTAACACTGTGATATCATCACAAGGGTCAAGACATTAACGCTATTCTCTTACATACTCGTTTACTTACAACAAGTAAGTAAGTAAGTAAGTAAGTATGTGCATATTTAAAGTAAGAGAACTGCCAACGAAACACAATGCAACGGCAATTATTGCATTGCTCTAACGTGGAACAACTCAAAAATTTTAGATCCATTTAAAACGTGTAAAACTGAGTGAAAACTAGATAAGCAATGCTAAATGCTGCCCTCAGTGCTATCTGGCAAATGACATTTTAATATTTAAATGCAGGCCAACTGGTTCAAGCAGCACAAGGCATGCAGGAAACACACAAAAACCCACGTGACCTTGACCTCCAGCCTATGACCTTGAAATGCAATAGGGTTCTAGAGGTTGTGAAGGAGAATGTTCGTGCAAAATTTCATTAAGCTAAATGCAGTGGTTCATGAGTTATGGTGTTAACAGAGAAACAGAGAAAAATCTTAGCGACGATGCTGAAAACAATACTGTCACTACGCTGGGCAGTAGCAACTTGAACAGCAATATGCTAGCCTGCTGCGTGTCCCTAGTCACATCTGAAACTGAAACTCAGCTGGTGCAATGCAATGAAATAAATACGCTAATAAGCCAAAAACAAAATATGACACAATTCCATGCTATTTCAGCAGTTCACTTCTGCTTTGCTGCACAGTGCAAAGCCGTAAAGTGGTAATGAAAGTAAAAAAACTGAAACAAATTTTATTTCCTCTATTTCTTTATATTTTTTTCTGTTTTACTTCACAGGAGTGGATAGCAGAACATGGACAGAAACACTAATAAATGATGCAAGAAATAGTAAGTAATACGAAATCAAATTACAAAGTTAAAGAGAAACAATACGTAGCACAGTTAGTCCAATGAAACAAACAGACACAACCACTTGCACAACAATACTACGCAGCTGACTAATGCAACCCACTCCACAAGTGCACTGAGTGCCAGCTACCTCGAAGTTTGGACGATATCTGCTTTTCTTCCCGCAACTGTTCGAGCAGTTTATGGACATCAGAGCGTGTTGGTGACAAGCACACCTATGTCATAATAATACGTAGCTCAGTTAGTCCGATGAAACAAATATACACAACCACTTGCACAAGCTGTCAATTTTCACGTCAACTCAACTCAGCCTCTTGCCTAGTTGATGATAGCAAGTAAACGTCTTGGAATAGACTCACAGGTTGAAATGTAACTTAATAAGCAATACAAATTCATCAACAATCCATATCATTAATGTCAACAATCTGTGTCAAAATAAAACGTTGTATTTCAATAAATTTGTATAACTTATTAAAATAGCAAGTAAATGTGATATAGCTGGACGCCCGATCGATAACGTGGAAACAGTTCAGCCAAATCGTTATCCACATTCTGCCGGTGACTCAAAACTCACCTGTTCACCAAATCTGTTTTCAGGCAATTTTCCAGACCAGACTCCACCTAATCTGTCTCTGGTGAAAATTTCTACTCCATTATTGTAAAGGCTAAACTTTTTGTTCCGTTATTATGTGCACTGCCTGAAAAGGCCATCCCCGAAATGACCTATACTGGGTCAGGCAGAATGTTACTCACTGTTACAATCTCTCTGGTGAACTTAGCAGTAGTTTTTATTACATAAGCCACAACAGTATCTGGGATGAAATTACAGTTATGTTTGAGCATCACAAGCTGATGGGATTTTGTTCCATTGGGCCTAATCTGTGCAATGGAGATCATAAAATGCACCAGAAGCTTGGTACCAGAGATGTGCAGATCCTGAAATTTTGGGTCCATGTCCACAGAACTGAGCCGTCAGGCGTCTGCAACCGCATCCGCACTACCAGCAACATTAACGATGTTTAAAATATACCGGAACCCAGAGCCAGCCTTTAATAGTGTGGCATGGGCAAAAACTGCAAATGCAACTGGAATTCTGTCGTATTATTGTTACTAATATTTTTCTGAGGAAACGTCTGCATCCGCGTCCGCAGTCATCAAAAATTGCGACCGCGTCCGCAAGCATTTGCAGATGCGTGTCACGTCCATAGAAGCGTCTGCTGATCTCTGCTTGGTACCTCAGCAAATTGTTGTGATCCATCATCTTGTGACAAATGCTGCGAGTGGAAGCCAGCTAGTGACTTGACTGATTGTCCAACATCACTACTTGTGCCCTGGCCCACTGCAACATAAAACATTGTGACAGCACAACCAAAAACATTTATTCACTCAAAACGAACAACATATGCAAAGTGTACATTGAATGACAAACTAAGTATACAATTAAGTAAATAAGCAAATTTGCATAGCACACAAGGTTGGCAAAATACCAGCTGAAACTAAGCCAAGGAAAAGAAGTGCTGAGAAATAATTAAATAACTGGCTAAAAACACTCTGGCAGGCACAGTGATCCGGAATGTTCTGCAGACATTTACAGACAGTCGCTAAAGACGTTTTTGTTTTCAAAGTACTAGTGTGTTCAGCGCATTAGAGGTTTTGACGTTAATGCACTATACAAATTTACATTTGACATTTGACACAGTGTCCGGTTTTGAGGACCACTATCTACTGGGATTCTGACCTCTGACTTTTCTATGCCAATAGTACTCATTGTGCCTCGAAGGGATGGGCAGGCTGAGTTGACAAGGACGGACAGCTGCATACCAATATGCCAAACTCATCTGTAACAAGATCACCCATCCAAAATAAAGAATAAAGCAACCATAAACAAACCGGCACGCTCCTTCATCACAGGTGAATATGTAGATTTAGATGCGGTTAGCTTGCTGGGAGGCGAGCGTCGACTGTAGCCGGAGCTCTTAACACTGGCATACTTGTCCCGTGGACGTCTGCCTGCCAATCCATGTGCATCTCTCGATGGCTTTGACTGTGCACTGGACTGAGTGGCAGACAAAGGCCGACTAGTGGCTAATATGCACAACCAAACTATAGTCATTACAGTCATTGTTATCACCATGAGGCATGGTAGTCTAACGACAAGTGCATCAGATTAATGATCAGTAGGTCACGGGTTAGACACCAGGCTGGTCCAATCAAGGTCGGGCGACAACTGCTTGGCAAACAGATGTGTGGAAAAGTTCCAATACCAGGTAACAACTGTGGACATGTTGCTGACACACATGTGCCTCTGTTGGCAAACAATATAATTTGGTACCGGCTTAAGTGCCGGGAAGATTATGACAGTATGCGAGAAAGATATGGTCAAATGCCCATGAAACTAAGTTGTGTTTGCACTCGCTGCTGGATCAGGGCAGAAACCAAAGTTGAGCACCAACCCCTAATGACACAAAGCTGCCAAAGGGCAATGCTGACTGCGGTTGATTTACATTATATCTTTCTATCACAAGCATCAGTCATTTGGAACTAGTGGTGGCATTATTATACATCTTAACTAGATATAACAACAAATTATAAATTTTTAGAAAAATGCACCACACAATTCCACAATTAACACCTGAAACATGGTTACAACTGGTCGAATGCAAACTGTGATGGAGGGGGGGTTCCAAATCCAAAAATCTCCTCTTTCCAAAAAGGGACCAGGTCCCAGTTTAGTGCGATGTTAGTTGGGGACACAAGTCGACAGATTAACAACAAAAAAGTTTCATGAATTTCTATAGCCTATTGCAGAACAACCAGAAAATGTAACACATTCAAGCTGTAAAGAATTATACACAATTGGCACAAAACAAATGCTGTTTACAAATAGGTCTAACTTACTGCTGCCTAGTGGAAAAGATCCATGCTTTTGTTCAGACTGGGTTTGCTTGCTTTCATTCAGTGGCAAATCTGCATGCTTCACAACAGACAGCAGTAGCATCAGCTAGAATGTACGGGCCGGGACACAAAAGTAAGCTGCAAACTCTTGTACATATCTTTCTCAAATATTGACCGATTTTCGAAATTCTTTCACCAGGCACACTCTGTGAAAAATTTACAATGAGGTGATTGATAAATACCCCACCACACCTTAACTGCATCGCTACACAACATTGTGAAATACAACTGTACGAAAAACTATCAACAACAAAATCAAAAATAAATAAATTAGAAAAAGACACCAGAGACCAAAATTGCAGTGATTCTACACTGTATTGACTGTATTTCACTGTGACTGTACAGACAGGAAAATGCCAAGTTTATCACATCTATGTCGAATATACTGATCAACTGTGTAACTTCTTTCATTGACACACCCTCCAGAAATTTGCATAATAAAGTACCGGTAATGACTATGTGCAATATGTTGCTACACTACCTTGCAAAACACAAACGCAGCATGATGCATGGACAATATACCTCATTAGATGCATCAGCCTGCTCAGAACGTGGAGTGTCACTTCGACTGTATTCTAGTAAAGACATCAACAAACAACTGAAATAAACTACTATTAAAACCCACTAAAAAATATCGAATATTTAACGTCCCATATCATCATTCATGGGTCACTAAATCAATGCTAATGCCAATCCAGCACTTGTTCCACCACGTATTTAAATAAATTTAATTTCGATTTGCATATGCATCCTTTTCTTTTCTACTGTAACACAACAAAATGATATTACTTATTTACCCTTCCCCCGACATCCAAACACTTTGTAATTTTCACAACATGTGACAACTGGGGAAAACTGCACAGTATGAAACACAAACTTTGATGGAACTTTTCAGTGCAATTGGTGCAAACAAAACTGTACTATATCCTTAGAATAGATAATTATATTTTCTAACACTTTATAATTAGTTTATAAACTCTAAGATATTGTGTCAAAAATTGTTAGGTGTTTGCAGCCGCAGTAAACAGTACAGACACACCTTGCATCTGGTCATGAAATGTCACGGACGAAATCGGCATATCACTTGTTTGTGACTCCAACTTCTTCCGATTTCCAGCCACATTGCCATCAGCTGAAAAACAGAAAGCAAAACTAAGGCTGGAAAAACCTAATTATAATCATGCACAATCGTGGCATATTATCCTCAGTCAGTACAAATAGTAAGTAAGTAAAAAAAACTTTAAAAGGGTCAAATACAACATGTAGTCACTATGCACTGTGATCGCAACATCTGAAGATACATGTCTTAAAGAGGCGTTTAAACCATTCAAAGATGCTTGTGGTCACAAGTTGGACTCACGACCTGTGCAATGACAGACTGTGGAAGCCAATCCGACAATATCATCAGCAAACGCCAGCGTTAACAGTCAATGGGCGACTTCACTTTTTGACTTAGCCTTTTGACTTAGACTTTCCTGAGCTAAAGCTAAAGCTGAATGGTTTTTGCACCAGCACTGCTAAGCTGATTTATTTACTCATTTTGTGACTTTTTATATAATCGTTTTTGCTGTAAATGGCATCAGCAGTACCTAATACTAGTAGCAGTAGAAGTGTTCTGTGCATGGACGTCTAAAGACTGTTGGCTGAAATCTTCAATGACCCTGACAGCGCTTACTGCATCATATTGTCTGTACTTAGACCAAAGTTCAACTAAACTTTGGTCTAAGTCTACTGACTTAAACCAAAGTTTAAACCAAAACGATTAAAAATGGCGGAAATAAATCAACCAGTTACACTTGGACTTGCTTATTCAGTTGCAACGAGCATGCAAATGACGTAATTACGTAATGCCTTACGTCATTGTGTATTTATTACCGCATTTATTTTTGGTATCAAACTGCTTTAATTTACTAAACTATCCGTAATAGTCGCCATGTTTTTGCTCAGCTAAAGTCAAAAGTTGAAGTGGATTCAGGCTCAGCGAAAGTTAAGCCCTAAGGGCTAAAGCTATCTCTTCCATGCAAATCGAACCAACTTTAGCTAGGTTAGTTTGTCTAAACTTTGGTCTAAGTAGGTACTTAAGGAGGTACTTAGACCAAAGTTTGGTCTAAGTCAGTTGAGTTAGACCAAAACTTCGGTCTAAGTTTCTACTAAGACCAAACTTCTGAAATCACTTCACTTTTTGACTTAAGTGGGTACTTAGAGCGAAGTTTAGGTTCAGCAAAAGTCTCAGCAAAAGTCTAAGTCAAAAAATGAAGTCGCCCAATGGACCTATCATCTGATGATCTGTACAGTTTGCACCAGCACTGCCATCACAAGACCTCCTGTAGTTCGCACCATGAACTTGCAGTATTCATACTCGACTGCCAAGCGCATAGAAGGTTAATTGCTACAATAATGTGCTATACAAATTTACGTTTGGCTTGACTTGACTTAATGTAACAAGCCAAGTAGCAAACCTTTATCATTTGCATTTGTTCTTGGCTGATTGTCAAACTCAGTGACAGACGCCTGACGACTTGCGGTGCCGGTAGCATGAAGAGTAAACTCCGCAGTCGTTGTGCCGGCACCAAGCTTACAAAGCTCATGATAGATGGCTTCCACATCACGACTTGTGTCTGTGTACGCCAGACCTACAGTCAGCCAGTATATAGGTCTGTAAGCAACTAAATAAATCCACAAATATATCAATCTACAAATAATTGTGTATAAGCAAAAACTCAAAATCTACAGATCTACAGATGTAACAAATCTGTACATAAATTTACAAGAAAAATAAATCTTAATTAAAATACAAAAAAATAATCAATCGATGAATCGCTTGATCTGTTACACTGTGAAACAAGTAAAGCCCTGCTAACGCAAATGGCAACGCGCAACAGCAGTGCGCCGTCGTACACTAGTGATCCGTAGACTTCATCTATAGATCTCATCCACACGGCTTTTGGCTAGTTTCACAGAAGGCCCAGTAGAACAAAATCAGTCACCAGATGGCGCCAGACGACCTACAGCTAAATAATATGTAGGCCCTATAGTGTTTTACTTGTACTCACCAGATGGCGCCAATATCTCGTTCTGGCAATGCCATATCGGCTAGATATCGCAGATTTTCCCTACCCCCCTCTCATTTAGTGCCCTCGTTCGGGGTGACTGACTTCGAACTTATGGAAAAGCTTTACACTTCCTGAAACTAGAGTAATCCAGGGAGCCAACGGTAAAGATGTGGTGATCCTAGCTTGCACCGTTTTTGACTGATCCACCCGTGTGACGGACGAACGAATGAACAGATGGACAGAATTGCGATGGCTAAGATGCGCTACAGCAATAGCTACTGTTGCATGTAAAAACTGCAACCTTAATCAAACAATGACAAAAATTAACATTTACAACAAAAGTGTCAAAAGTGTCAAAAAATGATTTAGTGAAAACAGAACAAAAAATGCACATGTCTGACATCAGCTTAACAAATACATTACACATCAGGAATATGTTCACAATTTTTAAAATTAAGTTTTAAATAAAGTTCCAACAAGTTCCAAGTTTTAAACCCGAAGTGTTTCATTAGCTTAGCCAACAGAATAATACATCAGCTACGTAACTTTATGAAAATCTTAATTCACCATCACTGGTAGCACAACAAAATAATTAAAGAAAAAAAATAAAAATACACGTATAC
>Ga0209454_1001819_pt1 | contig 13883 bp, 10 predicted proteins | sample WorMetHERISLAND1_2_FD_187400 | JGI IMG/M metagenome (GOLD analysis project Ga0209454, IMG submission 187400) | Marine gutless worms symbiont microbial communities from Max Planck institute for Marine Microbiology, Germany - Olavius geniculatus... | ecosystem: Host-associated > Annelida >...
GAAGCAATATACTAGTAAATTTTTTTTTTTATGCTCCAGCATAGACTATTTAATTTGACACCTAACATGTTAGAAGTAGACCATCCAAAACGCAGCTTTGTTTTTGCTAAATCAAAAGTTAAAGTGGTTTTGGTTTTAAACCAAACTTAAAGACTAGTCTTTAAGAAGAAATGCCTATCTCGATGCATTACGGAGATCAGGTTTGAAACTAGATTGTTCAGATTAAGTTTGGTTTTAAACTGAAGTTTGGTATTATGTTCGGTTTTAACTTTGGTTTCAGCGGAAGCATCCAGTTTAAAACCGCACTTAAAACTGGATTTAATTGTCACCTTAAATTTTGCATTAATTAGGTTTTAAACTGAGTTTTGGTCTAACGCTATAGTTTAAAAATTAGGTCTAAGTGAAATTTAAAGTCACCCAGTGTCTACTTGTATTATCTGATCAGTTGTTTCAAGTCTATAGTCATGGGCATAATTCTCCCACTGTATATAAACTTTTTCTCTGTATATGTATGTGTATGTGTGTTTGCCATAGCATGGAGTTGGGTCTGCAGCACCGAGTAGAATATCTGTCACGAGCAGCTGTCTGTGCCAAGAGTTCAACGTCTCACGTGCTGGCTGCAGGTGACGGAGAGTTCTTACATGAACTTGAAGACAAAATGGAGGCGAGTTTGAACACCATATGTGTGAATTTCTACTCTGTGGCATTGCTGCTTGACAATGATATTCCAATTCTAAGATATATTTATGTAAATGTGGCCATCTGCAGCTGAAATCATGCAGTTTAACAGGTGTAACACTTAATTATCGCAGTTGCTCTATCTTACTCTGATATGAATGTGCTTTTGTGCTTCTGATTAGTTCGTGACATGTGGTGTTTTATAGATGTCTTTTGATTCGTGGATGGATTGATGTATTATGCTGCATTTTGTAGTTCTCGTAAATACCATATGTACGAGTTTCCGAGTCGGAAATTCTGTTTGGTTCACCTTCCGGCTCACATTTGCTACTCGGAAACTCATCGCTTTCAACAGCATGATGATAATTCCGACTTTGCGACCTTGACCTCTGCAATGGCGGCTGCAGCACATGAATTGATCCGTTTGATCGTTATTTTGCAGCAGAAGATGGTTAGAAACATTGCAGAAGTTTGGTAGGTGCCTTATGTTTAATCAAACTGCAGATTTTCCGTACATTAGTGACATTTAGCACATCGAAACGTGCATTCCAGCAGTTTTGGGCCTACTTTCAGGTAGTAATTAGGTCAACATTACCGAACGCATCCTACTCGTACTTACCAGTTGCAAATTGGTATATACCTTAATTACGAGCACTACCGAATGCAGCATTAATGTGCACAGGTGGCCCGTATACAGCAGCAGGTGTTAGATGCATTGAAACAGTCATCACAGTCAGACCCATCTGTGCAAGACGCCATTGTGCGACTGAATAGCCAGCTCTTTGACATCTCCATGGTCAGTAGTATCTAATCTAAATAAACTCACAGGTTTTAGCAGTGGCTAATAAGCTTGTTGAATTGCAGAAGAAAAGGTAGCAGCAGTTGTCGAAACGTCAACAAAATAACTAATAGAGGTTGTATAATGTATGAATTAATACAACTTATTAAGTTACTGTTTCAGCCTATTGTTACTGTTCAAAGAAATTGCTGTTGTTTTTGTTAAGTTTTTGCACAGCAACGTCTAACAGCAAATGAAAAATATTTGGTTGCTTATCAAATAGAGGTTATAATTGATGAATTTTATAGTTTGTCGGTGTAGAATGCTGCAGTATTTCCAGCCATTCAATGTTCAACTTGATAGTTAGTCGTTAGCAGTGAACATACATACTGTGGCTGACAGCCGACATTTTGGTAAGAAACGTCACAGTTAAGTGGAAGTTGGGAGAATTGCTTGGCTGGAAAAAGGACTGTAGCAAAGCCTTGTTTTAAATGACGATGTTGTTAAGTCGGAGTATTTTGTTTCATCTCAGCTTAAAATATTGTAGATTACATGGAACTGCAGAAGTTTAACAGTGTTTGCAAGGTTTATGGAACATTTTTGTACTGCATGTAACCATGGCCTAGTTTAATTGTATAAGTTAGTCATGTTCAGTTCATGCTGTTGTGTGTATGTTGCAGTTGTACAGTGAGTTTGCGGATGTGTTTGATCTGTCGGAATGCAAACTGTCTATTGTTCACTGTGCTGACCATCATGACTCGGCTCTTGTTGAAACTCTCTGGAAGGAAATCATTGACAAACGTAACTAGGCTGATTTGTCTCTTCATCATAACATTAGCTTGTGACTGCTACCGCATTAAGTTAGGTTGGGCTTGCATTTGTTTGTCGATTTGCAAGATTGCTCAAAAAATATTAACAGACGCAGTGAAATTTCTTTTGGAGCACTGGACATGACTCCGAACAACAACTATTGTGATGTGATAAATATTTTATACGGTATCGTTGACTTTCAGTGCTTTGTCTTTGTTGTTTGGTTATGAGACAGACAGTCAACCTGCATGATCAAACGGTTGCTTGTTGTTGCATTTAGGCGCCTGCCATAACTTTAAATAAATTCAGAACAAAGATTTAATGGGGATGCTGGTGATAGTTTCAATAGTAGTGATAAACAGTAGCAGCAGCAGCAGCATTGTTGTTGATACCAATTTACCACCGAGATAAACGAACCTAATTATCGAGTGATGGTTACATGTACATTTAACCACACACGTTACCCGGCAGTGTCTGCACCAGGACACTGCCGAGTAACGACCTTAGGCAAGTTGTTCACACACATGTGCTTCTGTCACCAAGCAGTATAATTGTCTGTCCAATGCAATGCATAGCATTGGACAGAGTATAAAATCACTTTTGTGTCCGTGCGCCCAACATTTCTTAAGCTATCTTCCTTTTACCTTCACTTTCCCTTCCTCTTCTCCTTCCCCCTTTCCTTCCCTTTCCCCTTCTCCTTTCCTCTTGTCCTTTCCACTTCCCCATTTTCTATCCCCTTCCCTTCCCTTTCTCCATCCGTTTTTCCTTCCCCTTTCCCTTGCGCTTTTCTCTTCCCCTTTTTTCTTTTCTTTCCGCTTCCTCTTCTCTTTACCTCCTCTTCCACTTCCTCTTTCCTTTACCTACCCTTCCCCTTCCCTTTTCCCTTTTTTACCCTTCTTTTTTTCCTTCCCCTATCCCTTCCTCTTTTCTTTCTCCCTCCCTTCCCCTCTCCCTTACCCTTCCCCTTTTTCCTTTCCTTTTCCATTTCCATTCCCCATTCATTCCTTTCTTTCCTCTTCCCCTTTCCCTTTCTTTTCCACTTTTTCTTTCCCTTCCCTCCCCCTTCCTTTTTCTCTTTCCCTTCTTCCATCTTTCTTTCATGACTGATGACGTTACGTGACCCCAAAAGGTCAAACTCGTGACCTCATTATCTTTGAGGCACTATATCTCCATAACGGTGCAAGATAGACGCATGGTGAAGATGGACCTTTTATAGTAAAGCGCTAGTGACGAATCAAGTGGTCTCGTAATGACAATGTCTGTTGTTTAGTTAAAATAATACAGAAGGATGAAAGGATCTTTGCTGCTGTTTAATTTGAAATTAAACTGTTTGATTTTTTCTACCGGTCTAAATGGCTTACTGATTATATTTATACAGACATATACTGTAAACTATCAAAATGCATTGGACAGACTCTGTGTTTGTTCGAACATTATCTTGTTTGGTACCGGCTTCACCACTGGGATGTAAACAGGCACACTGCGCGATACACTGGCCCCATATCCGTGGTCTCGCAGTGTAGAAACTGGTGTTTGGCTGAGGGCCTTAGGAAACGGAGATCAGCGCCACCCTGTGGGCCGTAAGGCTCAGGAAGGACTTTACTTTTTTACGGTTACATTTCTGGCTTTACGGTTGCATTTTTGGCTGTAGAATATGATTATGCAACCTGAAGTGGGTGATTTAGATATTGCTCAGATGTTGTGTGTTATGTTTAGAAATTTTTTCAAGTGCTTTTATTGTTGCGTTGCAGAGATATCAAGTCAGGTGGAAAGCCGAACGTGTGTCATGTCGCTTAGCAGCAAGATAGTGAGCCTTGGTCGTGTCTACACTGCAAGTGAAAACTACTTCCCTCTTGGTATCTAGACAACTCACTGTTTTATTGCTTTGCATTTTCCTGTATTGTGTCTTGTATTGTGTTCATAATCGAGACTGTGCCAAATCTTCCAATCTGCTGCAATCCAAACAGATTGTAGTGTAATGCTTTCAATGCTGCTTTATCAGTGTCTGTGCTGTGTTCATAATCACCATACAACCGTACTTTGTTGCTTATACCTGTTGTTGAATTTGCTGTTTATTCAAATTGTGTAAACTGTGCAGCTATTAGTGGATAGCAGTAGCTGAAAATTAAACTGCACCTGAGTGGCTGAACTGCAGGAATTAATTCTGTGGATTTATGTGAATTATATCGAATAGACTGTTATGTCTCATCTTTCTACTGTGAGACTGGAATTACAGCTGATTTGTGTTTTGTCCAAGCCATAGAAGACTAGTTAAGCTGGATGATTGATCTGACAGGCACAGCCCAGATTTCATGTTTTTTAGACCTCTAGGAGACATTTGTAGCATCTGGATGAGCATTGTCAAAAGCTGTGGCTTTTGTTGTTTAGCTTCATGTATGCATCTGAAAGATTCAAAACCAGCAACAATTCAGCATCATGGGGAACCGAGTCACACTAAGAAAACAGCAATAATGCCATGCACCTCAGATGGTGAATATTGCTGTGGGCAAATAGCATCAGTTGCAGTAAACTGTGTGATAACAACTGCTTACACCCTTTTGTTTGCTGTCAGATCGTAATGTCATTCCTGACTTTTGCATCATTTTCTTTGTGACTGGCAGATTTAACGTGTCACCAGGTGATTTGCTTGATACACTTTATGTATGTTGCCAGCATTCCTTGTGAAGTACTTGGAACACTGCAGTATCAGGTTGGGCTTTGTTGACATCGACGCAAGCTTCGTCTTTCACGCCATGATGGACGTAGGAATCACACTGCCGCGACTGCTCGATATCTATGATCACCTCTTTAAGTCTAGGGTACAGACTTGTTTTGTTTTGCGAGTTAACTTTGTCACGGGATAAAGCTTGCTTTTGCAGCTTAGTATTCATTGTTTGTTTAATAATAACCACAGGTAGATCGTGTTTGATGCATCAGAATTCAGTGATCACATTCTCTCAGTGTATGTGTGTTTTTGGCCACTGTTTGTTTAGTCTTTGTGGTTTAGCATCCTTTGTCTTTGTGAACCTGGTGTAGGCAGTTGCAAACTCATATCCTTATGCCTGTTGGACACCATAGCACCATGTAGCCAAATGTTTATAACAAGAGTCACTGAGTGCCGAATCTTATCTTGCATATTCATCTGTGCATTGGGTGCAGTCTAGTTCTGCTGGTCTTTTTCTATCGTTGCATTTGACAAATTATTTATTACCTGCTACACATATTTTTGTTCACAGCAATTTCTACGGTATGCTATCTGGCTGTGTGTAGGACTCGGTGTGGCAGTCGGCTGGTGACGCATATCATTTGTTGTTTGTTATCTATGACATGCTTGATGAGTATGCCAACAAGCCACAGCTTGTTCCTGCCTATGAACGGTCAGTCGGTTCTTACAGATCACTAAGACTTATCATCATGTTTGTGTTTATGTTTCTACGAGTCCCTACCATGCGTTTAGTTTGTTGCCATTGTATTTGCTTGTATTTCTTTGAATAAACTCATTGCAGAAACAGTAACTGATGAGCTATAAAAATTTGTCAAATTATTACATGATCAATTTAGCAAACTGTCTTAGGAGAACAATTTTCATTTGGCAGAGGGAAATAGTTCCAAAAAAGGCAACAGTGATTGCTGAAACTGCAACAAGTTACAAGTTAGTAAATTTTGTAACTTGTTGCAGTTGTTGAAATTTTAGGAATTTTTCTGCAGCTTATTAGATGGCACAAATTGAGTGAAGTGGTGACTATGAGACAGTACTCTCTAGAGTAGAATTTCGTGAGTTGAGTCGGGTGTTAGATCGTTGCCAGTGAATTGAGTGTGGTGTGGTTTGTATAGGCGAGCATTCACTGTGAAGTCGCTGGACATTGTGGCTGGGTACCTGGTTCAGCTGCAGGCCGACACTGCGGCAACTGTCGGTGCAAGACAACTGATGACTGCCTTCAAAGATGTTCAGCCGCGTCTTGAAAGACTTCTCTAGCAATTTATGCCTTGTCTGTCATCTTATTGCTTATTGCCGTGCCGTCAAATTCTGAAGTGCGTCATGTTCACGTGGACTCTGTTTGAATACAGTTTTGCAATGAACATTGGTATCATTTTGATGAAATTATATTACTCGTCTCCTACAGGCGTCATATTGTTGAGTGTTTGTAGTGAAGACTGTGGTCTTTATGTTCTAGGAAAACAGCTTCTTTGTAGCATGTGAGCATGTCTTTGTATTTCTGGATTTTAGTTGGGTTTGTTTGAAGTAATTTGTGTGAAAAAAACACCGTTGTGTTAACATTGAAGCAAGTTAAGTACTGGTCAATTGTTACAGCTTTTGTATTGGCATGTGACTAAATAGGTCCATGCTTAACCAAGCAAACATTGCAGTAAGTGAAGACACGTTGTTGAGCATGTTTGACGTTTATATGTTTATACAGTCTGCTACCAGGAACATGTCTGCTAATTGCCATGCATTATTGTTACATGTAGACTTGCAATAAAAATGACAGCAAGAAGCTATATAAAGGCCGTAGATGCTTAGTTGTTTTGCTCTTTAACACACTCGAACTGATTATCCTCACAGAAGGACAGCATTAGCAGCAGTACCAGCAACAGAGTGATCACTGATCAGGGTGACCAACTGACCGCTTATCTGGAAAACCTGGAAATGTATGGGAATCTGTGAGCTGTCGGGGAAATAGCAGGGTATTGACTGGAATGACGGCAGATAATGTAATTTAAAACCGTTTATTGGTCACATCGTGTTATGCTAAACTAAGAATACATTTTGCAGTGCACTCTGTTGCATTACTACATTTCGTCACGCCACTAAGTATGCATTAAGTGGGTAAAAACAAAATGGAGAAGAGAACTGCAAAAGTTAGGGAAATGTTTGGGAATTTTTCGGCATTAGGGAGTGGTCGCCCTGCATGAGTAACATATTCATTTAGGTCATCGCCAAGCTGGCCGCTGTTTTGTACCTACTTGGTTTGCATGCTGAAGCTGTCCCTCAGAAATGCTTTCTCTTCGTTGCTTTTCTTTATAATCGACCCCAGCAAAAATTAACGGTTTTGGCCTGCGGTCTTTCTTGTCCCAAGGTGCATGCCACGATGACTGCTCCGGATGATCACCAAACAAACTTTCGTCGATGAAACTTGGCTGACCGCCATGCAGACTGGCGGATCGCGGTCGCGTCCTTGACAATCTCAGAGGTCGAGAAGCGCTGGAATTGGCCGCTTTTGCTTTGTAGTCTGTGCAGTCAAAGATGAATGGTCTTACAGGGCGTTGTTTGGGTTGCCAGGCGGGTGTATCACTCCCAGTAACTGGACCAAACAGAGATTCATCGACGTAGCTGTCACCTGCACTGTGCCACACTGTTCGGCGTCTGCGGCCAGGTGCAGTCGGTGGTCGCTGACCAGATGCACTTGGAGGTCTCTGGCTGGCTTGTTGATGTGCTCCAGTCTCTACTGTAAACTGTTTACTCGTATCACTATATTTCTGAGACAGTGCAGCAGTGTCGTCAGACTGTCTGTTTGATGTGTGTAGTCTGCGAAGTGTCTTTGTAGCACCAAGAGATGACTGACGACCACTGACGATGCTATTTTTGCGTCCAAATTGACCGACGTCATGACATGAACCGTTTGGAGCTTTTGTTTTTTCTGACATGTTTCGGCGACGGTACTATGCTGTTAACACAAAACATGCAGGCTAATAAATTGTAGTATGATATGGAAGTTAAAAGTTGCCGTAATATTTAGCTTGAAGTTCTTAAGTCCCCAGTCTTGGTCTGTACACGTTTCGAAAATCTATATCCAGAATCATGTTCCTGAGTTCGGGGGCCTTTAAGTTTCAGAGTAATAATTTTTACACACAGTTCGGTGCCGGGGAGCTGGCCCATCCTGCGTCGCTCAGATAACTAGATTGTACCAAATTTACTAAAAAGTATTTTTATTTAATAATTTAATATTTTTGATTGTACCTTGTGGGTGATGCATTCAACATCAAACACTGACGTCCTACACGTCACTGCGTATCTGCTTCTTGTCGCGCACACAGTTCACTTTAGCCAGTAAGAGCATTTATAAATTATTCAACGCACGCTATGGCAGAGCGCCACTAAAGATAGCCCATGCGAAAAAGCGTCACGCATATACCTATTTATAGCTCGGTAGCGTCGTATGGTGTCATGGCAACCAGCACCTGTTCCATAGATATGATTAATTTTACAGCGTGTCGGCTTAGCAGCGCAGTGTGTGGTTGTGCCACAACACATTAGGACACTATTTACACCGAGTGACAGAAACGTAGCCGGATATATGAGCGCAATGATAGGTCGTGACTTACTTGGGCTAAAACTAAAATTTCAAAGCTCTCGAATACGAAACCATGCTAATGAGATAGTGAGTATTTAACATCCCGTTCGACACAGTAGCCAATAGGTCATTTCGGGGACGGCCTTTGCAGGCAAAATTGCACATAGGCGGATTTAGGGGGGCCAAAGGGGCCATGCCTCTCAAGATGCCAAAGTCGCCTTTTTTGCCTAGCATGCAGTGCATTTCTCTTGCAGTGCATTTCTGCAGTAAAACTAATAAAATTTATACTCAATGTATCATTTTACGGGGTTTTCATGCCCCAAAAAACTGTTTGCTTCCGGGGCTGCGCCCGGCGACATGCTTCTCCCCAAGAAGTCCACCTTTGTTTTCGGCCACAATTTTCGGCACAAAAATTCGTTTTTTTGTGACTCCAATTTCTGGCTGTGCGTACTTAATAGTAAATAACAATAAACAATAAATAACGCAGGGGGAGTTTAAATCATATAAACCTAATTGAAGCAAACACTACAAGAAAAACCAGGAAAGGTTTTTTTGGAAAATTAGGGGAGTTGAATATTATTATTATTTTGCATATTTCATAATATTTACGATATTGCAACCAGAAGGGTTCTGCGACGCTTAGAATGCCGAAGCTCCGCCCCGGACCCCGCTGGGGAGCTCATGACGCTTCCCAGAGTCCCTAGTCGGCTGGGGAGAGGAGGGATACTCTCGCCCCGTTCTCCTCCCCGTCGACGCCTGCGTCGCCTTACCTTGAGTTTGGGGGATTGCTCCAAGGACTTAGGGGTATAGACGCCCTTGAATAACGCTTTTTATCGCATGAAAGTCAATCTCCATGGCAGTCTTTGTATTACTGCTGTAAACTTGAAATTGTAAGAACTGCTAATTAAACTGTGCATATGTATTGATAATGGCAGTTCTAATCATCTTTCCCCGTTATTCTCCAGACAGTCATCAATCTCATAAGGACAGGGGGCGAGAAAAGAGCCCGATAACAATGCCAGCATTGCGTTCTTTGAGTGTTCAGCATCTAGTCGTCATTAAGCTAATGCAACTGACGTAACAATGCCGTGCTTTTTTTCACTTCAGTCAGAATGACAAAACTTGATGGAAGACAGTGAGACGGCTAAACATGGGAGTAGCCTGTCGTCATCCAACAATCGAAACATCGGATTTTTATTGAAATTTTAATAGGGCTATTATCCACAGTAGCCTATAAAAACTAGTCTCCTGATTAGGCCTATATCATTGCGTATATTCTACAAAATGAATGCATCATGCTATAATTAACGATAAATTAACGACAACTATTCACATGATTTAATCTCATAACTGGATGAAATGAGTTAACAGCGTAAATAAATAAATAAATACTTTACATACACAACATGATAGTGATATATCGGGTGGGCAAAAAAGTGAAATTCTTTACAACTGCGTCTACTATATAATGCCACAAAAGTGCTTAACATCAGTTATTTACGTTTGTGTTTGAACAATTTTAGCATTTGCTCTTGATTATTTACAGTGTAAATGAGTTTATTTATTTTAAAATATTTTTAAAATAATTTTTTGGAACTTAAGTGTTTCTCCACGCGCAGATTACAAATCAAACATCGTTCATCGTTAGTCGATCCAACCGTCGTGACGAAACTACATTCGCATAAAAACAGTTTACATCAGCAGACAAAGAACGGCGTACTTAAAAAATGATATACGAGTAAGCTAAAATTGCAGATAGGCCCTGTGCATCAAACAAGAGAGAAAAGTAAAATGCCTTAGAGTTTCAGTGCTCTATGGCCGAGTTTAAGATTGTCACAAAACCGGAATTATTAGTGAATGTCTATAGCGCTACAGACTTACACAGCATGGCGTAATAAGCAGTACAAAAAAATTTAAAACGCAAAATCTTTTGATGGGAAATTTTAAAAAAACGCTTGTAAACATTGAATAAAAACGTGACGATTTTACTTGACTTATTGACTACTCTCATTTCTTATTCTTAACGATACAAATTTTTCCACACAACACTCATTTATGGTATCAGTAAGACTTGGTAGGCCCCCTACAAATCAAGATAACTAATCAGCAAAACTTCAATTTTTGTACAGTTATTGCAAATTGCCGTCACTCTCTCATTCAGTCATTTTCTCATTCAACATTTATTGAAAGTACGTGTATTACAACAGTACTGTGGGCCCCTATGTAATATAATAGGCCTATACATGTATTATTATTTATAATATGTTAGAGGGATCCCTGCATGTAGGCACTGGTCAGTGAAAGTCGCGAGCGCCGTGCTGACGCCCTTGTCCGTGGCGTACGTGACATGACGCCGACCTCGCCGCCGCTCCCCGGTGACGTCATGAATGTCGTCTGAAGGTCAACCGAGGTCGAGTTGGGTCTGCGGCGCAGTCTGAGCGGGTCGATGATGCGAGCCAGCTTGCTGGGGCGCGATGATGATGCGGTTGCTAGGAGACCGGACGCTGTGGATACAGCGGCAGTGCTGTAGTGCAGCGGCTGACTCTGCGAGAGGTTTGAATGAACCTGGCGCGACGAACACGTCTCCACACTGGCTACCACGTCACCTACAGATCAAGCAAAATCGAGCTGTGGAAATTAACGTTTAAACACGCGATTACTTCGTTAAACACTTTATAATTAAAAATCATTAAATTTTCAATTAAAACCACATCGCTTAGATACCAGCAAACTTTTTGCATTCACGAACGCTGTCCACTGTCCAATAAACGTAAACACACACGGGGGCCTACACGCACAAGCTGGTAGGCAATGCAGACTGCAGACAGACAGCAGGCAGACACTTCCGCAGACGACACGCTGCCTGAATTTAAGGCTCACTATATAGCAGCTGCGATACAGTAGGTACAGGCGGATGAAAACGATGATTATCTAAGCGTTATTTTATCAAAGTTTAACTATAATTTTTCTAATCGTTGTTAGCTCTTAAATAAAATAAACGTTATTTAAAATATGACATTACAATAAACAGTTTACAGTCAAACGTGCAGTAGTAAATACAGAATACAGAACACGAAAGTAGTTTGAAATTAAAATCTAAAACTCGGACTACAGTGTAAAGTGTAACTGATGTTGAAAAAAACGAAAAGAGATAATAATTACATTACCTGACGACAGCGATGCACACTGTTGCTGTATTGGTCGAACCACTGACACTGATGCTGCTGCTACTGCTGCTGCTGCTGATGATGATGATGATGACGTTGGTGGCGGTCTATTATCAACGCGGCGAGCCTTCTTACGAAACAGCGCCAGTGTCGCCGTCCACCTCGACAACTTGCTGTTGGTCGCACTTGTCGATGACGTAGTTGGTGACGTCATTGATGACGGGTACGATATTTCCAACTGCGAAGCGGCCTTGCGACTGACATGGCCGCCGCCACCCTCCAGTGACGTCATTAGGTCACGTGATGCATTGACGTCACTTCCTCCCGCCTGCTGCTGCTGGTCGCCATGACGACGACGTACCAGTTCGGTGTCGTTGTCATGGCAACGTCCGACGACGTCATCGTCGATATCGATGACGTCACTGAGTCGCTTGACCAATCGCTGCAAGGCACTGTTGTTGTGGCGAGATGACGTTGAAGTCCTGTCGGCGGACAACGAACGGCAGTGGGCGGGGCTAATTATCATATTTGGCGGTGGGCGGGGATAACGTTGAGGCGAGTGATCCCGGGAAACACTCGCGCTCATAGTGCCTGACTCGTAGAACGACGACGATGATGTCACCGATGCTATATTCAGAACGTTGCCGCGCGCACGGGTGACGTCACAGGGCCTGGGAAGTGATGACGTGTGTAAGGGGGCGGTGATGGTGGGTGAGGGGGTGACGGTAGTGGCGAGCTGGGGCGTGTAGACGGTGAGATGTATTGGTTCGACGAGTTGTTCATGGAACACGACAACGTCATCATCACCGGCTGCTAGCACGTCAACCTCTGACATCGACCGAGACCTGAATAAAATTAATCAATCTATCTATTTATCAAAGAAACATCTTCATTTATAGCTGGTGCATGTTACAACATAACAAGTCTAAAGTAATTTGAAGCAAAGTGAAATCACTCTTCATTTCTATTCGCCAGGTAGCCAGGGGCGGCGCTAGGTTTTCAGAGCTGAGGGGGTCCAGGTCCAGTGGCTGTCGATTTACTGCAGTAGCCGGTACCCGCACCCCCTCTTTCACCCATCCAAAAAGTTCAAATTTGCGCAAATCTCATGGCTCGTTCTATTGGAGGCTGGGGGTCCGGACCTGAGCCCCCCACCCGCCGCCGCCCCTGTAGGTAGCAGCAACAATTTGCACTTAAGCTACATGTGAAACGAAATGTGATGGGCTTTGTATAATGTACCAGTATTTATTTTAACTTTCCTGATGTATGTTGATCCCAAGAATATTACTGACAAAATTGGATGACATCAGACTGAGCTTGCACAAATGTAATAGGGTGACTTTTGAGACACAGCGTGGTATCGTCTGACCGTCGGAATGCAGCTGGCACAGCAGCAGCGGCAGTGGTTGTGTTTCTGTCACGTCGACGAACCACGTCCTCCGTCTTCTGCGTCGACGATTTAATCTCATCAACGTCTTCCTGCACCGCAGATAACGCACAGATACACAGATAAACTTCAGTCTAAGCTCTACTTGCAACTAGATGCATGCACAACACATCAACGACAAGTCGCAAGTCTACTAGCAAATGCATGGCATCAATCATCGGTACGTTGCAAATTTGTTTTGCTTCGAACAATTTCACGACAAATCAATGTTTTAACGTATCACAGTGAATTCGGCCTGTATGTGCGGTATGCAATTCACAACCAGCAAAATAATGACCAACGCCGTTTTACGAACAGTCTTCAATTAAAAATAGAAAAAAGTCGAGTTTTATAATCAACGAATATACCCTGTGTCCGGCAAAAACCTACACTTTTTCCTGAATGACTTCAACAAATGTAAGCTTATTTTTATAATTTTTGGCATACATTATCACAATGATACGTTTTACTGAAAGCATCTAAAATTTGTCTTTAAAATTTACTTCTCACTAAATATAGCTAATTTAATCGTGACGTCATCGAAAATGCCATTTTTTGCGGACATATGACGTCTAAATGAACCTCTGCAATATGACAACAGAAAAACGATGAAAGAAAATTGCAGTAAAAAAACTTCAGAAATTGTTGACATAAAAATAAATTATTTTTTATTAATTTTTTACCTACTCTTGCTTTTCGCCGTGTTAACGCGTGGCCGTCGAGTGCAATACGGG
>Ga0209454_1001820_pt1 | contig 13883 bp, 7 predicted proteins | sample WorMetHERISLAND1_2_FD_187400 | JGI IMG/M metagenome (GOLD analysis project Ga0209454, IMG submission 187400) | Marine gutless worms symbiont microbial communities from Max Planck institute for Marine Microbiology, Germany - Olavius geniculatus... | ecosystem: Host-associated > Annelida >...
GTTATAAACCAATTAGCTAATTTTCAGCAGTAATTAAAGTCATAAATGTAAAAAATAATTTGATGTTTTTATAACAAATTTCAAACATGTTTTTTGGGTTTTTTTTATTTTGTATGTTTTTTTAAATTTTATTTTTGATGTCGTGCTTTTGTTCTTATTAAAACGTGAACGTACAAAATTACAAATATGATGCATTTCTCATGGCGTTTAGCTCTGTTTTCGATCTGTGCCATAATCACGGTTACATAATAACATTAAATACATTCCAGTCTTTAGTCTTCACAATAGGTAGATTTTTGTTTTTAACACGCTATTGTACTAATTGTAGTTTAGTGTTTATGTGCACGTTTCTACAAGTTTTTATAATAGTAAAAAAACAAGTGTTTTTTATTTGCAAATTTATGTTTTTAACATCTATGATTAAAGTGTATGCCTAATTCATATCATTGACTCAGGTAGGCCTAATGCCAATGCTCCCTGTAATTAGTTTCAATCTTTACTCTGTTGAGATTTTTTTTCAAAATGCCGTTTTACTCCCTATTTGCTAACGGAAAAGAATTCCGGTAAAATAATACCGTAATCACGCATTCACAACAAAATCTGGATCTTTTTCAGAAGCTAACTGGCTTGTCCGCGTTTTTCTCGAAAATTGGCTATGATCATTAAACCTATTCGTTCCATCGTATCTTTATAAAATTAATATTGTGCAAGCACTCGTTGGCAGACCACAGTACAAGATTAAACCGTCTCCATAGGGCGGAGCTAATAAAACCACGTCATATGACACGAAATTGGTCTCTGGGCCTAATTTTCATCTTCGTCGAATGCGATCGTGTCGTGACGGGCGCGTGGCGCACATGCGGCGAAGATATGCGCCGAGCGTCCGAATGCAGAGAATATCCGCTTGACATCACTGTGGCGTTGCAAGGGGCCCCGGTCTAGGCCTCCCACATCCCAATCCCCTAGACAAGACATAAGCATACGTTTAAATTGCAATTAAATCAATTTATTCTCAGAAAAATAATTGAAATTGGTGCCACCAGATCCCATATTTTAGAACTATGCAATGCACCAAATTCGATTTCGGTTACGGCTCTGCCCCAGACCCCGTACTTCCTAGCTTGATTTTACTGGTTGCTACTTCTAAGAGGGATGAAAAGGAAAAGGGGAAAAGAAGAAAAAGGGGGTAAAGATAGGAGGTAAAAGAAGGAAGGGGTCGAAAGAGAAAAAAGGGTAGGAGAAGGGACTCGAGGCCCCATCCAATTGACATTTCTGGCTACGCCACTGCCCGACATCAGCATTAAGAACTACGTGGAGGTGGGCGTACATTGAACCTTGGCCGAGCAGTTCGTGACAGGCACGCCGGGGTAAGTGCATGCGCAGTACGGTAGGCTACAACGTGGGTGGGCGGACGCCGCCAGCGCAATTAAGGAGTTTGTATTCTGACTCAGCAGGATCTGCCAGACAGACAGACAGCCGGACGGATTGCCCAGGCTCGAGTAATTGGTCACTTACAGGACTGTTGGATGCCGACGATGCCACATGGAGAGAAAGCTTTCTGCATTATTTCCCAGTCCGTAATAACAGGGGCGTTCGTGACTACGGCTAGGCCTATAAGATCATGCTGTGCTCATTTTCCGTGTTTTCCATTTTCCTGGTCTGCATTTTCTATACTGTCCCCTTCCACCGGCCATTACGCCGATTAGCGGTATTTTGCGTGCTCTGCCTAAGGAAGGTTCCAGTGACGATGGCGCCATCTGACCCGGCTCTGTGCTCCTCTCTTCAGCTTCTCGTAACTGATCTTCTTGTCCTCTTGCTCCATAAGTAGATCCAGCATCTTCCTTCTTGGTTTTCCTCTTGACCGTTTCCCTTCCATCTTCGCCTTTAGTACAGTTTTCAGAAGACAGTCATGTCTTAAGACATGTCCTACCCAGTTTGCTTGGCGTTGCTTGATGACTTGCATCAAAAAACGTAACGCTCCAGTAAACAATGCAGGAAAATTGCGAGAGTAATGAAAGTAAACTACTGTTTCTTATGCCATAATTTTGATGAAAGCCCGTAGTGTTTAAATCATCTTAACCACAAGTTAAATTTATAGGTTACACAAAGACCCACTTTATACTTTATACTATATTACAATAAACATTAGTTTATTAAAAGTTCACACTGCTAACCTTATCGGTTCGATCAACAATTGTTCTGTTGGGAGCTTGAAACTAAATTATTTTCTGAGTTCTATATAATTCAAAGTTAGTGGGGTGGTCGTCGGTGCTTATGTAAAATACTTATTTACACTTTGCAGCGAAATCAAGGAATTAATGTTACCAACTCACAGTTTGTAAGCTTTGTAGGCCCGCAAACTAGCATTCGCGCAGTTTAATATGCATTATGTATGTTGATCAGTTACTTCAGATAGCAATGATAAAAGTGTTTACTGCTTACCAGTCGGCAGACTGACTGTAACATTAGGCTACTATTTCCATAGGCCTGTGCTTTGATTATGCCGCTACGTAACGTCAGTCCTGCAGTCTCTCGCCAATGAGCCATTCAAATACTTTACGAATGTAACCAGCGATAGTCAAATTAGTGCCTGCGTAATGTAACCCACCACATGAAAAACTCTAAATGAGGTTATGCAGTATAATTATACAACGTATACATAATTACACGCCAATGTCGTGACTGGCCGAAACGTCTAATTAACACTGCACCAGATCGACAACTGCGTCTTAATGAACGCGCGCAATTAAATTTGCAACATTCAGTTAAGCCCGCGAAAATGAAAGACTGAGCACAATAGTAAGACAATAGCACAATTCTTTCTGTGTGTAGAAAAATGCGTGAGTCCCAACTGAATGCGATGAGGTCCACGCCGTGGACCATAATAGGCCGACAGCTGTATATGCGAATTTTTTTTTGCTTTTTCAATTGACTGGCAAAGCATTATATTGCCTTTGCCTAATGGTCTATGCATGTTTGGGTGTAGGACATTTCCTCTCGGACACTTTCCCCCGGACGTTTTCCCCCTGCCTTTTTGCATAACCGAACATTGTCTCCTTTATTTATGGCGCTGCCGAATCAAGTGTATAAGTTGTACTTCGTCTAAGTACCAATCGCTGACATATATAGTCAAATAGCAAAATCCAAATCCAAATGTATTAATGTCTCACATAAAGCAATATATGCAGCATATTATGAATATATACAGTTATATGCACCGAGTCTTTTGATATGTTAATTTAAACGTCACTGAAATAAGGCTATATTATATACATCTAATGTCCAAAAAGAAGAAATAGGCTAGTGCAATAGTCAGCAAAGTGGCACTGTCGCTTTCACTCGAAGCGGACTGTGCGCGGGACCGCACGCAAGGTCTCTTCCACCGTCTTCTAGCCATCACGTCTTGCTGCACAGATGGTGTGCAGTTGACGCTGCAGAATCTGGGTGTACATCTTAAGATGCTTTGCCGGCGGCTGGCCACGTGCATTCTGCAGCAGTGAGGTCGACGCCACGGCCGCATCCTTCTGCAGTGACTTGATGGCGCACCACATCGACGGTGGTTACGACCGACCAATGCACCGAAGCCCCTATTCCACGCCGTTCAGCGTGGCGACATGCACGTTCCAGGTGGACACCGGGAACAGCGGCGGCAGCGGACGCAGCGTGATGCGCAGAACAGAAGCGCCGTCGTCGTCGTCAGCCGCTGCAGCAGGTCGCTAGCAGCGTCTGTAGCTTATCGGCCTCCTCCACGTCCGTAACGCAGCCGTGCATCACCTATCTGCATGCCGTCGACGACGTCAGACTCGGGGATGAAGGCCTCGCACGTGCAAAAAAAGCAGGGAGGAAACGTCCGGGGAAATGTCAGTTTCCTGCATGTTTCATTCTATGTTTTCTGTGTTCTATTTTGCGATCAAAAAGTGTTGGACCGAATATTCTCTGAATTGCTGTGGAAATGATTAAAGTTAGGGTTGGTCCGGATTTGGTTTTTCGTACGTGCGGCTTTTTTTAATTTTCGGCCAAGTGAAACATGTAGGGGAAAAAGCAAAAAAATGATAATAAAATGATCTCGTTTTAAAAGTTTTGCATTGTTCCATAAATATCGTGCAGCATTCTGCCCCGTGTGCAGTTAGTACGGAATTCAGATTAACTTAACTTAAACATATTTAAAATAAATAGTACATGTATCTTGCATATAATTTAATGAAACTGAAAATGGTTGCACAGCTGCAGATGTGGGCAATGCATAAAACCGGTGCAGGGTGTCGCTCAGAGCTGGAGCCATTATTCCCGATGAGGATGTTGATAGCATGGAATTGGAGCTTCCCGATCGGTGATACTGCGACTGCATGGAAGCGTTCACCGGGTACTTTAAGTGTAGCGTCTGTGGCGCGTCGGTCGGTCCAGAAATAAACCACGTGTTCAATAACTGCATCCGGTCCCGTGTGTGATAACTGTCATCAGTGACCGAACGGCAACCGGACGCTACCGTGATATTGATACTCCACTCTCTGCTGTGGTGTCACTCACTGTCTGTGCACTTATAGCAAGCTTCCGCTTTCGTCTTCTGAATACGCGAAAATCGCAGCGACAATCCTTCGGCTGATAACGCCGTATCGTTTTCTCGTACAGGGGTCCTGGTCGCTGACCGGCAATCTTCCTGGATATTTAAAGCGCTCTGTTTTTTTACCATGGGGCTCAGGTCAACTATAGGATTTTATCGAGTTACGTAGCTGTCTGTCCGTAACTGCGATTCGATTTTTTTGGCCCACATTATGGCTCGCCCAGTGACGTCATGGTAAGGGAAGCGAAGGAAAATGGTTCCTCCCGCAATTCTGAGCAGTCGAAAAGTTTTCTTTTTGACGAAATTTTTTTTCAAGAAAATGCCAAATTTTGGGCTAAGAAGTTTTATTTTGAGGAAATTTGGCAGCAAAATAAAAATTTTGAGCAACCATAATCTTTTTTCAGTTCTTTGTCGGAAATTCGTGGCTGTCTGTCGAAAAAAATCGCAACTTTCTGCCCCACCCTGCTTTTTTAACCTACGACGCCGCAAAACTCGCTATAGTCGCTACCAGCTGCGTTAACGAATTATTATAATTGATAATGATGATGATCGGTATTTTTTCAACTTTATTATTTAGTTTTACTCGCTAATTAATTTTTTGCTAAGTTTTTGGTTCTAAGGCTGAACGGTTTATCTGACCGCATCGTGCCGTGAAAGAGCCTATAGAGCGACGTAACTCAACTGTACTGAACCGAATTGAACTGACACTGTTTAGTTTTTGACGAACCGATCAATGGGCACGCAGGCGAATCTACTGTAATGTAATATTGCATGCTTGTTGGTCAGTTCGTTAGAACCTAAGCCATGTTGTTTCAGTTCAGTTCAGTTACGTCGCTCTGTATGCGCCTTAACTGTCAGGAAAAACAGTCACCGCCGCATGTAGTTTCACTTAAGCCGTGTTCATAGCGACAAACTCAACTCAACTGGAAAAGCTCAATTTTTGTCAGTTTTCGACATTCTGAGCAGTTCAGACTGAGTTGAGTTGAGATGAGTTGAGATTGTCGATATAAACAAGGCTTTAGCGTTGTTGTCTCCGCCGGCGGTAAGTGATTGGCCCGGTTCAGTGTCCTGGAACTAGTCTGTGGACACTGGACTGAATCTGACCCGGCTTCTCCTTCCTGTCGAGACTCGAGAGCCCGCCTGTCTGACTGTCTGTCCAGCGAATCTGTTCCTGGGTTGCTGGCGGCCACACCATCCATGGACGGGTGGCGGCGACTGGTATCGTATTACAATATTAGCGTGATTAAAGCGGATCCGGTCGGAGTGATCCTGAGCGCGCGGACGTCGTTGAGCGCACCAGCAGGTGTCCGTTTCCGCTCGTCAGTCAGTTTTATTACCCGGACCGTCTGTCCGACTCCGAACGTCCTTCAGTGTCCGTCACTGCGTCTAGACGCGTTCAGTTGTCACTCGACCACAGCAGAGCGTTGTAAAAATTTTTTTAAATTAATGATAATATCGATGGCGACGCAAAGCCACAATCCAACGTTTTGCTATTCGACGTCATAAGTTTATGCGCTGCGTTTGTCGAAATGTCGTCATCTGTCTTTATCTTCAAATAAAATGCAAACCTTTTCGAAATCAGAAATGTGCTGTATGATGCGAGAAATCAGAAGTAACACTGGAAAGATTGCGCGAGATGCGTGCATTATTCTGTCGAAGATTCGAAATTATCGGCATCCATCTAGCGACTTTAATTTTTGACATTTTAAGCTTTTGAAGTAAAAATTAACGCGCCGGTTACTGTTGCCATGCCAATTTTGTTTTTTTTGCGCTTCTCGTTTTCGGATTATTATCCCGTATGTGGGAACAGGCTTGCGGTCAGGAGCAAAAAAAACGTATAGGCCTAATGCGGTCTATGATAGGATGGCCGCAAAATAAACTGTTTTAATAGTGATGCCACCCAAAACGTGTACGAACGATTTCGCTGCATGCATGTATGCACTGTCAACTTTTACTTTTAACTTTCTATACTTTATTACGTGCGTTTTGTAGTTTTTTGTATGTGCTAAATTGCGTCGTCTAAATAAAGGTGCCCATTACGTGAATTTTTAGTTCTGAGCGAAAAGTGTGTTGCTTCCGCCTAGCTTCTAGTACACGTTCGACGGTTAGAGTAGCGGTAGTGTAGGCCTAACTGCCGAGGCGACCGTCCCCCCTGTCAGAATAACCGTGAACAGCTGGTGACAATACTTAACCCGCATGTTAGCACAGTCTCATAACCAGTAGGTTTAAGTGAACAGCTGGAAGCTGCCAAGTGTTGACGTATTTAAGCAAGCAGGTGTCAGCTACAGCCGTGCTAATTAGACGCGGATAGGTTAATCTCTTTGGAGTTATTAGTGACAGGCAGATAGCAGTCATTTGGGCAGCAAACATTGACATTTGTGACAAGGCAGAACGGCAGCTTTTTCTATAGCGTAAAGTTGGTAACAGGCACAACGATGGGTGCGGTAACTGACAGCCTAAGATCTCCCGGAGGTAAAATCCCAGGGCCTAGGCCTATCTGTGCGATTCGTGAAAAAAATAATGATGAACTTATTTTATAAGCCACTAAACCAATGAAGTTTTAGGTTATTTACATCAACTTTAAAGAAACAAGAGATTGTTTATCACTCTTGACACGTTAGGCTAAATAGTGGGCTATTTATGATTGGAGTTGGGTGCTTGAAACTTCGAATAATAGGGCTACCTGAAAATTTCTCTCCAGTGCTCCATAATATATCGTCAAAACCAATTTTTCTTGCGTCTTGGCACCTGTCAGTATATTATTCGTTGACAGACTCTGTCTTAATTTCTGTTTTTGTATCCGAATTTTTTATAGGCCTATCATCAATGAAATGTAGGCTACTGAGTGGATTTTCACTTCAACAAAAGTTTTCGCCAAAAAGTTTTCTTGCTTGAAACTTGCTCACCGGGTTTCACTGATGGGTCGAACGCTGCTTACAGATTTTCGACAAGTCACGACAAAGTGACATTTTTGCTCAGAATTTGTTGGTGACGTGGTATGCCGGTACGGCGAGATCGATCCCATGTAACTTGGGCTTTACTGGGAATCGTCAGTGCCCATGATTATGCATATCGTCCGGCGTGTGACACTATAGGGCTGTGCCGTTCAAGAAATATACAGTTGCTTGATGACATAACTATCAGAACGTTGGACTTAAAATCGAAGAATATTAGGTTCGTCGCCGGTTCGGATAGTTATCAAAAGCAAGTTTCTATCTGAATGGGCGACTGTCCGCAGACACGTAAACCACCGACCACCGATGCCAACTCAGTCTCGCTGTGATTCTATACTGTGTCTGAAAAAAAGTAAACCTAAACATTGTACAATAGAAATGTCAAATCTGAACTAATGTGGAAAAAATTGGTACACTTTATCCGCAATAAATCCCCGAAACGATCGCCAAACTTTGTTGACAAATATTATTTTAGCGGAGTCTGAAGATTTATTGTTTCAGACACAGTGTATATGACATATGACGCTCCGTATATCTAAGACGAATTACTACCAAGAGCCTCAGACAACCTCAAACCATTTAATATTTACGTTTTGAGTACTCGCCTAGTAGCGTAGCGGGTACTCGAGTATTCGGCCCAGCCCCATCAGTCTGTTGTGCGGGGAAGCGCATCACGTGGACCACGTGACATCCACGCAGCCCTCTCCAGCGTGCGGTCAGCTGTTCAGACTCCAGTCAGTAGTTAACATTTGCTCAATTGGTCGCTGGTCGCACTATCTGCGTGTTGGTGCTGTTTCGTTGTCTGCTGGTCTGTTCAAGTCTGTTATGCTGGCACGTGGGTCAGTCAACGCCGGCGGATACACAGATCGAAGTTCCGTGCACTGTCGATACTAGGCGGCACGTGTAGTTAATATCCAGCTTTACTGGGACGTCGTAATAATTCACTTGTAGGCCTACTGAAGGTGTATATAGTTTGAGGAAGAATGTCGCTAGGCCTGAGTCACATAGCGACGAAGTTGAACGGTCTACAGATGTCGGCCGGCGGTCACCAGACAGCGTGTCCGGGGGGTAGTTCTCCGACTAGTCCTGCGCTCGTCGTCAACTCCGTGCTACGACAGGCGCTCGAACAACCCATTCCAACAGGTACGTTTTTTTGGGTTTTGGTTAGGATACTTAGTCGACAGAGCTCCCAGACTGGGGCATCGCACGGACAGACTGTGGTGTGTGAACAACTTGCCCAGGGTCGTTACCTGATAGTGGAATTGCCCGGTGTCGAACCCCGACCTCGGGATCATTGGGTCCGACGCGCTATCAACAAGCCGCGAGAAGCGACGCTGCGCTGCTGCCGTTACCGCTGCTAACGCTGTCGCAGACGTTGACACGAATTTTGCATTAGCGTATGGCAGGTGTCGTAGCGCTGTTCTTGTAGGATACCGGTATGAAGCTGTTGTTAACAGTGTCAGGAGTTTGTGCCTGGAGGTTACGCATACTGTAGACCACCTGCCTGGATATTACACCATTCGCGTCGTTTTCGTGCTTTATCTGTATTATTGTCAGTGTTTGTCATTACCATACGTAACATGACTTTTTTTACATGTCCCATCGTATACTATGCTGTAGAGTGACTACAAATTTTATAGTCGACAGGCTACAGCGTAGTACGACGAGTTTCATATGAAGTAGGGGGCCTTTTGGCTGAGAAGGATAACATTGTTTTAGAGGAAATAATTAACAAATGCACTGCGTGTGTGAGTCTGCACTCTTGTCGTATTTTTCTCGCTTGTATTCTGGTTCTTACTCGAGTTCTGCATGTGTATTCAGAAGACGTTGTTGTCGATATAGATGCATGTAATGCATGTGATTGTGATGTCATGTGCAGAATGCAGCCGGAAGACGTTCAACGCGTTGTATGAAGTGGGTCAAGTTCTCGGCGGCGGAGGTTTCGGCACAGTCTACTGCGGCACGCGGCGCTATGACCAACTGCCGGTTCGTTAGCTTCACGTTATCTTACCTATACGACGTAATGACCGTGTTCTTATTGTTTTAGTTGTAATTACACGTAAAATAATACAACTGTTTTGGTTTACTGTAACCTTAATAATCGTTACTAATGATACAATTTGTATTGCGCCATGCACAACGCCTGACGTCATGTTACGCAGTGTGTATGCAGTACTGAACATGGAGCCTTAGGCACTATTTATAGCAGCAATTTGGTGGGAAGGACCAAATGGAAGGGTACAAGTGGTCAGTTCTGGGAAAGGGAAGGCAATTTTCCCCGAGTCGCGTATTTTTGGAGTGATCTCTGATCTCAGCCAGCTACGGAGAGGTCCCGTTTAGGGGACATGGGTGCATGCCCCAGTCCCCCCCCCCTCTTTGCCTCTGAACCCCACTATAACTTCCGTCCTCGTTGGACGTCGAGAGCCACAGCGGGCCACTTGGAAAACTTTCTCGCGGGGCCTGTCTACGGAGAAAAATTATGAATTTTGCTTTTCAGAATAGCGCACTCTGGTGCTTTTTTTGTTTTTCAGCGACGGTTGGGCCCCAAACGTCGCGGGGCCCGGGGAAAACTTTTTCTCTCCTGACGGGGCTGCCGTCCTCAGATTTTCTGTATTGTCTATCCCGCGTAGCAAATACCTGGCTGCGCCCCTGGGCCAGTGAATGGCGCGCGGACGCTGACCGCTGGAAAGGTATCTGTTGACAAGTCTTGCTGCAGTGGAGTGGACTGAAATGACCCGTCCAGCTCGGTCCAGTCATTTTAGAGCAGTGGTCACTGTCAGTGTAGCTGATGTGCTCGGACATGCCCGTGCATGCGACACATGATGGCGTTACGTCATAGTCTAGGAGGCGAGAAACAGACAGACACTCGACTGCACTGGTGGTCAGTACGATACAGTGACGCTTCGGGCCACCGTAGCAGTGTTGCTAAAGATAGGCAGATTTTATCATACGAAGAAGATTCGCAGAAGATTGGCATTCGTTGCCATGGAGAAGTTCGTCATTGCTATAGTAACCCATATTGTGGTATACCTTGGAAGCGGGCAAACCCATCTTGATACGTTTGCCCCGGTATAACACTCTCTCCCAAAATATGAATTAGAGAAGAAACGACGAGAACGGGAATGGGATTATGGCAGTAATAAGGAGAGGAAAGGTAAGAAGAGAAATGTTCAAGGCCCCAAATTTCGGACACACTTTGGATTCACAAAGAGCGTATATTGGACACCTATAGACTAGGAGTAGTAGTCCATGGTGTGAGCATATATGTCGGAGCTAGGTTTCTCGTCTGTCCAGCCGTGGCTGCGGTTCGTTTAAATGCGATTAAGCTCCGCTGGGTGTAGAAGAGAATAATTAGCGCGCTGTCTGTCTGTCTGTGTGTTCGTCAGGGGGGTTGTCACGGCGCCTACTGCCTCCGGCCAGTTCAGTCCGACTGACCGGACATGTCTGACGATGTTCGGACTTAACCCCCCCCCCTTCCTTGATCATAATCCCCCTATACAGATAAGGCAGGACAAAAGCTCACGCAAGTTACATTTTTTTCACCCGAGGAGTTTTTTTTTCTGATGTATACGTAAAAACCAGTAAGCTTTGCCAGTCGATGTAATGAACAGGTCGACACCCATTTTACGATGGGGTTGCAACTTACGTGGTTTGACTTTGTTGGCAACGTCGTTGGTCGCATCGACAAAGTTGATTAACGCCGGTTCCGGTTAGTACTTGGATGGGCGAACGTCGATCTGCAGGCTAGTAAGCCATCCCCGTATGTAACCAGCCACCCGGATCAACTCAGCCTGGCCATCCCTCCGTGTGTAGGTGCACTGAGTTACCGGCGAAAGCTGGGACGTAAATAAGCAGGCATGCCGTGCGATGCACTAGCCCGCTGTCCGTGGTCTGGCAGTGCAAACTGATGTCTGGCTGAGGACTAAGGAAACGGAGATCATATCCGTCTTCGGGCTTTATGGAACTAGAAGAAATCACTTTAGCTGTAGACTAAACTAGGAGGATTCTGTACTAGGTGATGGGGAGAGATTGTCTAGAGAGACCAGCCGGAAATGTCCGACGGCGGACTCTGTGGTGGGTCTTGTCTGAAGAGTGTTGGGAGGATCGTGTGGGTGGGCTGGATACATCCGGCTATAGCAGCAGCTCGACACCTTTACACCGTCTTATCTCAAGTTCTCTGCACCTCTGCGGCATCTGATGGGACATTAATGGGCCTGGCCCAGTTTCGTATCGGCGTCGCTTTTCGACAGTTCGCTTATGAAGAAATTTGAATATATTGTACCCGACATGTGGCTGAATTTGAAGTTGGTTTAATTAGCGTCTGCGTGGGAGCGTAGTAACTGGTTTAATATCTAGGCCTACATGTATTTTCATCTGCTTCTGTTGAGAAAAATGTCGCAGTCTGTGTTGGTAATAACTATCCTGCTAGTAATTTGAAAAGCTAAGCGTTTGAAACTACTGATTGTTCTGTGCGTTTGCAGGTTGCCGTGAAGTTCGTCGAGAAAAAGAGAGTACTCGACTGGGTTAAGGTAAAGTCCGAACTTTTTTCAGTTACGTAATGTAAGAGTAAAACGTATTTGTCTTTTTTAGTTAGTGCTTAAGCTGCTACTACTTAAACTACTGTTTCTGCAAGTGTTTTTGTCTTAACACACAGTTCGTTTGATACAACAGTTGTGAAGCCAATATAACGTTAGGGTCATGGTTAGAATTTGGTGTGTACTTGTTTCAAATTGGTCGAAGTTGGCCTCTTTCATATGCGAATTTTGGTCATTGTTATTATATTCTAGCTATTTATCAGCATTCAGCAATCATGCAGCGGCCAGTGTAAGTAAGAGAATTTAAGTAAGTAAATTTATAGAGCACACAATGTCAGCGAAAGTCGCGCACACCCCGAATCGGAAGTTGCTGAGTGCAGACTTCTCAGTCGCACTTGGCTTTCGATTTCGGTATTTTATCAGCGGATCCGTCGTTTGCTGCGGAATTTGCATTCCCGGTCTACAGACACGTGAATCCTTCATGTAAATTTCAGTCTAATCCGATTTGTATTTTAATTTTTCTTAATCGCTTTCCAGACGTAGAGCGATACCGCGTCATGTTATCAGCTTCAGACTACGTTCATTACGTTGATGTGCCATTTTGCATCAGTGTAGAACGCCATAAAACCATTGGTCGGGGAGAGGGGAGGTAGATGTCGTAAACTCATTTCCCGTTGCCTCTACAGGTGTCTGCTCCGATGCCCCTGCAGTGCACTCTGGGATGGAATTAGTCGTTACCTGCTATTACAGACGCATTCGACAGCTTGAGTCGACTTCCTGCCGAGTCCCGGCACAATACGAGTCTAGACAAATTAACCCACTGGATATTACGGTATGGGATCTCCTTATGCTAATCGGTAACCAGTGTCAGCTCCAGCGGCGCCGAATGGTTAAATGGTATATCTTTTCATAGAGAACATATCTCAGAGCTGTGGAGCATTATCTGCCATATGGAATCTGCAGCCCGACAGAGATGAACACGCTCCGCCATAACCCCAGCCAGACACGTTGGTACAAGATTAAATCGGGGGAACATGAAAGGTTGAGTTTTCCTGTCCGCAGACAGTAACGCGTCTAAGTATTAACCACTTGTTATCGTCTTGACCAGCAGTCGAACCAGTGGCCTCATGATCGCAAGTCCAACACTACCGCCCCGTTATAAACTGAGCTTTACTATTTTCTTCATTTTCAGCATCACGCGGGCAATACGGGATATTTTACTCTTAGTTTAAACTCACTAAGTGGGTGCGCGCTTTCATATTATCTCTCTCAATCTTTGTAGTAGGCCTCTATTACTTACTTAATTTGCGGACTATTTTCTTTCGCGGCGCGCCGAAATTGCGGGACCTGAAAATGACGGACCAAGTCGCAGAGCTCGATTCTGCATAGAGATTTGACAGCTCCTGCATTTTCGGTCGCCCGTCTTTCCTTCTGGGATCTTGTCACGTTTGTTAAGTTAGCTGCGTTCGAAAGGTGTGCATAATGGGCGGGGCGTATTATGTTAATGACGCGGCGCGTCTGGAAGTTAATGAAGTTGTCTCAACGTCAGACGCCCTTTCCCCGTTCTTCCTTGATACCCATAGTGTCATTGTCAGGGATCAAAGCTATTCCCGGCCGCGTCAGACAGCGGTCTAGACAAATTAGTCCGGAGAACGCGGGCGATGGTTATAGCGCGGAAACTGCGCGGCGTGTTACAATCCGGTTAATTGTCTGAGGTGTAGGCGTCGCAGGGGTGTAGGAGCAGGCAGAATTATGACGTAGGTGGTTGTAAACGTCCCGTGAAGAGAATGAACGGACGTGACAATAGCCGGACCAGCGTACAGTTGTCATTAA
>Ga0209454_1001824_pt1 | contig 13878 bp, 4 predicted proteins | sample WorMetHERISLAND1_2_FD_187400 | JGI IMG/M metagenome (GOLD analysis project Ga0209454, IMG submission 187400) | Marine gutless worms symbiont microbial communities from Max Planck institute for Marine Microbiology, Germany - Olavius geniculatus... | ecosystem: Host-associated > Annelida >...
GTCTTTGATTTTATAATACCGGTTTGAAATTAGTGGAAGGGCTTTCCCCAATTTTTTGGGGGGAGGGGGCAAAACATTCAAAACTTAGCTCGAGTTTACACGACTTGACTTCGAATCTGAGCGCCTATACCTATAACTTTGTGTGTAAAAGTGGTAGCTACACGAAACTTTGCGATGTGACTTGCCGCGAGGAAGGAATGATAATGTGGGCACAAATTTGGGAGGGGCATACACCTGAAAAATTTGGGAACCATATACGTGCAAAAATCGGCACGATTTCGGGCGATTTCAGACTTTTACCGCGAATATTTCTAGAATGGATTGAGATATCGACAGGCGGAAAACGGCGTTATCGACTGCAGTCCTTCCCGCGTTGAGGAAAAAAATGGTGAACTACTAATAACGACGGTTCGTGCGTCGATATAGACCCAGCCTACATCAATTTTTTTCGAAAGACTGTATTTCTGCCCTTGAGAGCGGTGAACTTTCCAGGGCTTGCTAGCGCATACCTCACTGTGAACGGGGGTCATCCAACAACTTTTACAACGGAATATCAAAAATTGCTTTTAATTTCAAAGAATGCGCCCCTGTAAGTCTGCTACCTGACGTGCCGCGATGCAGGCAAGATAACATGGGTACAATTTTTTTTTTTGGGGGGGGGAGGTTATTCAATTCGTTGCCACCATGTCATATTTTGAAGGTTAAAATCCACCAAATTTAATTTCGGCTGGGGCTGCGCCTTAGACCCCGCTGGTGGAGCTTACAGCGCTCCCCCAGAATCCCTAACTGGATTTAAGTGGTCCTACTTCTAAAGGGAGGGAGAAGGGAAAGAGAAAAATGAGAGGGGAATGACAGAAGAGAAGAAAGAAAGAAAAGAGGAAAGAAAGGGAAAGGGAAATGGGAGAGAATGGAAAAAAGAGGAAAGAAAGGGGAGGGAAGAGGCAGGGCATCCGAGTTCGGGAGGAAGGTTGCCTCCTAATGCTACGGGGGATGGACGCCCCTGCTTATATCTATATAACCGTGCGATTTTTAGCCGACCGTACTCAGGTAGCGGTCGAGCTATTGGTACGAGTTGTCACCCGTCTGTCTGTCTGTCTTAACGGATATATTATGGCTAAACTGTAGGTCGTAGGGAAAACTTTTTACACAAATAATAAGTCATGTGTGTTAAACTCAGACATGCAAAAATACAGCCATCTAGTGCAGTGGGAACATTTACAAATTGGGGCTAAATGAGGGGGTAGGAAATCCAACGGAAAACTGGCCATATCACGGAAACACGGAAACAGCGGGAAATAGGGCCAAGGTTACTATTAATCACTAATACAAAGTGGCTTTCAAATTATATAAAAATCATCGACCTTGGATGACCTTAAAGGTCACTGACAATCAATACCGTCGGTTATCTTAGTGACATCTGGGCTTCTTGTTGTCACTTGCACAACTACGCGTCCGTATTTTCACCGAGCTGGGGAAGCTTACAGCAAATCCCCAAGCCCCGTAGGCCTATAGATGGATTTTGACTAAGGGCATGAAAAAAACAGGATAAAAAATACGGACAGAAAGGAAGAAAAATAACAACAAGGAAAAAGGAAAAGCGAAATCGTCCCCCGGTTTACATAAAAATCGTCGTCTACACTCGGTAGTACACTGGCAATGTAAGACACACGACGTGACGAGATGATGTGCTGTGCAGCTGATGCACCGGGTTACACTGGTGACGTCCGTTCATCCATCAGCAGCTAGAGAGCTGATAATAACTTGTTCACTCAACGCAGCTGCTGCAACGCTCTGCTCCGTCACTAGTCTACATCTGACACCGCGCATCCTTCGCTCACAAGAGTGACCTAGGATGCAAGGCGTATAATCGGAAATTGGACAAGTTTGGGAGACGGAAACCGAGTTCAGAACTTCTGAAGGGCCAAAAATCGAGGGCTGGAATGGGGTTCTTGGAGAGGATCCTACAAGCTACAACTACAGAATGTGATCCGCTGTGCACCATGGCTTGCTTGGCCGTGTTCAGTAGCATAAAGGATAGCATTTGTTCGATTATTCCAAAAAAGGGGACAATGCACGGTTCGACCAGTCTATCTATAAGACTTACATTCGATAATTTGCAACACGACAAAGCGAATATTAACTATGGCAACAGCCGACAAAACAGTCCGTCGGAATTATGTTTTTTATGCAGCCGTGAGATGAGCCAGCGACAACGTTAGCATTACCGCAGCGAAATGTGGCGTACGTTCTGCATGTTCACCAGTTCAGGGTCGATCAGCAGACGCAATCTCTTTTTATCTGCTATTTATTTGTGATTTCTATCGCTCGTCTGTGCTAATAAACATCTGCTGAACTATAATCACGATCATTATCCGGCCGTTCTGATAGGCCGCAATGCGTGTCTTGTCCGTCTGTCTGTACGTGTGTCTATCTATCTGTCCATCCGCCCAGCTGTCTGTTCTGCACTGTTTCCTGGATCGAACAAACGTCGAAATACCAGAATTTGTGTAAATGTTGCCCAGGGGAGGAGTAGCTTGCGGGCCTACGGTACAGACAGACAGACAGAAAAATCTAGCTAGACTTATGGGTAAGACCCGTAATTCAATCTATTGAGACGGCCGTATAAAACATTTTCAAAAAAACAAGTGTTTTATTGGCACACGGTGCCCAATACATTGTCTGTGTGTCCGTCTGTCCGTCTGTCCGTCTGCTGCCTGCAGGCCTAGCTCTGGTTATTTGTGGTCATGTGGGTTGTTAGGTTACTTTGGAAGTAATTGCGCAGCCTGAACGTCAGCGATCTAATCTAAATCCAAAATGTCCAAAATTAAGGTGAAATAGGCAAAAATTACAAAAAAAACTATAATAAATTTTAAACTAGGAAAAATGTGCTGTTGATCACTAACAGGAAGTTGCATAATGCGCTTTTAATAGGTACCAAAATCAACGACTTTGAATGACCTTTAATGGTCGTAAAGTATATGCTATGGTCCGTTTCAAAATGTCATGTATCTTTTCGATTCCACCAGTTGCCGGCACAAATTGTTAATGAAGAGAAACCTTGGGAACTGATCTGTGCGGATATTCGTGGGGTTACCTGAAGAAAAACATCAAAAGTGCGCTGTTAAAAATGACGATTTTTTCATTGCTTTCCGTCTTCCGAATTTGATATAAAGTTGTGCTAAGATACGTGTAAAATTCTGACTTTTATACTACCCGATGCTCTGCCTTAACTGCACAGCTTCGGTGCAAACTTTACTTCGGTTAATTCGCAACATTTCTGCAAATGTTTTATTATATTGAATCTTACCACACAACCTTACTCTACAGTAATTAGCCACGAAGACAACACTGAATGGCAACAAGGCAGCAAATGTATTATTACAAAGTAAATTTGTGACTTAGGCCTACTAAATTACACGAAACACACACAAAAAGAAACAAAAATTGGTGCAGTAGACACAGTGCGCCGAAGGAGGGACAATGCAGTTACATGTTGGTCCAGTATTTTACATTTTGCCGTTTAACACTGTGTTATACGCATGTCAAAAATCCATTAGACATATCATGTAAAAGACGAAGCCAGACTGAAAATTAACGAACAAAACATCTCAACGGAAAACGAATGCACGAAAAACTATGGGGAAAACGGTCCAATGAATCATAAACGCAGTTTGAAAGTGTCAGCGGGTCACGAGGTTGCTTCAAATTGTAGCAACATTAGAAACTGGCATTTTTTACAGTTTTTAAGTAACAATTAGCAATATAAGCTACAGTTAAATAGTGACCGTTTGGATAAACTGACTACATCAACTTTATTGTCCATATAGAGTTTTAAAGCAAAAAAACACAAATACTTTTAACATAAAAATCTTTTAAAATGTCGACTGTTTTTCAGTAGTTGATTACAACAATTTTGTAGTATAGGCGTAAATATTTTTGGTTGAATAAAATAAAAAGCACATTAATTCCAAAAAGTAAGGAATGGCAAGTAAGCGTCGACCAGTTAGCGTCATGGATACGAATCGGCTTCTGCGTCAGTGTCTTTGCACGGTAAAGACGCACACACGTGGTGGTGGTGGTGGCTGTTTTGCATGGTAAAGACGTGGTGTTCGGTGATAGCCGACTAAACGATGATCGGCCGTCAACGTTGTCGGAATCCACGGCAGTGACTTCAGACAGCGCCTCGTCGTAACCCTCACTGACGCGGCTCGTCAGAAAACGAAACAACTTGCGCCAGGCATGGCGGGTGGCGCCGCTGTACAGCCGCCGGCCGAGGTCAGTTCGCCAAGTGTCGTCCATGGCTCGCTCGAAGACGATCATGTAGCGTAAGTGAAAGCCGGAAAACTGGACATGGCGGCGACCAAGTCGAATGAAAATCATTTTAAACAGCGATCGGACTAATTCGCTTCCGAGGACAACAATAGAAACAGCTCGCGCAAGAGAGGGCTGACTGACTGAGAATGCAGACAGAAAGACGGACGGACGACCAAGTCGAACGAGAGTCGGTGCAACGATGACGTCGAGCGCGTCCAGACTGTGAACCGTCATGTCGACTGCAGTCATGAACCGGTTAGCGTGGCTTCGAAACACCGAGTTAGCGACGAGATCGGACGGCTGACTGATGTTTCGGAAGTCGGCAAAAACGGACTGTGCCTCTGGCTCGAGCTCAAAGATGCGCAGAAAGACTCGCACGCCGCGGTTTGCGTTGTGATTACTACGTCCTCCGCCGTCACTCGCCACCTGCTGATGCTGCTGATGTTGGTACTGCAGCTGCGACCAGGTCTTTCTTATCAGCCGCTTCTCCTCATCAGTGAACACGTCGTCAGGGTCACCGGTGGTTGAACTCATCGGCGTCGGCATCGGAGACTGGTTAGCTGCGATGGGCGCTTTGCACTGAACACCGGGGCGCTTGCTGAACTGTGCATGCTGGGAAGCCACGTTTCCCATCGTCCGCGAGCAACGCCGGATAACACGACCAGACGTTAATTACTGGTTCAGATACAACGAAGTTCTGATACACCAGTCGTTTGTTTATGACTTCAAGGACTTTCTCTGATTTTGAAATTTGTAGGCCTACACCGATTCGAAATAAATGAACCGATCGCAAAGAATCACGTCTCTAGCACGTTGTATAGTCTATAGTTCTCACAATAACTGCGCTAAACATACGTAGGCCTAGGCCTGTATAATCTCTGAAACTTGTCCGGTTACGATTTCGAAAGATTATCCCGTCGTATGAAAACGCACCAACTGAGACAGTACGAACTTCTTATAGTAACACTAAGCCACAGCAAAACATCGTCGGGTGTAAAGAGGTCGATTCCGAACATCAATATTGTGCACGCAAGAGCCAGGCCTACTACAACGAGGTGCAGCTCTGCAGAGATCAGTTAGTATCAATGCGCTAGCTTTGCTGCGGCTGCTGCTGCTGCTATTGGCAGTACTGCAAAACGCCGCATCGATACTTACTAGCAAGCAGCACTCGCTACACACATCGTAGCGTTACTAGCGTATCGTATCATTACGACATTCGAGAATGTTTTTGTTTCCATTTTGGGTTATGGTTGCTTTAATTATCTAAGCCTACTGTAAGCATATTCAAATTAGTTGTTTCACAATAATTCACTAAATATTCACTAACAAATTTTATAGCAGGTTTTGACGCGCTATAGCTGTACTATGGCACGGTTGTTGTATGTCCGTTTGTCTGTCGGTCCGTCTGCGAGTAACGAACGTATTATGGCACTCAGTTAGGTCCTAGGAGAAAACTTATACATAAATAATTAGCCCTTTGTCGAGGCTCTCAGCGTATAAAATTTGGAAGATGCAGTTCAAGGAAAACATTTTCAAATTTGAAGTTGAATGCAAGGGAAGGTAGAAACAATGGCCGTTTTCAACGGAAAACTGGCCATATGTCGAAAACGGTGAGAGATAGAGCCAAGGTTACTATTGATCACAAATAGGAAGTGGCATAGCCTTCGTCCTTTCAGACGAAATGAAAATCATCGACCTTGGATGACTTTAAAGGTCAGTACTGCAAGGGAACTGTATATGCTGTAGCGCGTCTTCCCTAGCAACAGCTTGGCTCCTTGTTGCAATTGCACTGATATTCAATGTGCCACAAGAAAGTCAATGTGAAAAACGATTTCTGGGTTAAATGTTGTAGTATCTTGCAAAGTGATGAATTAATTATTATTGCAACTACTGAAACTGCCAAATAATTAGACCAATTCTCGATAAGTTAAACCACGGTCACGCAGTGCATGGCGGTCTTATTATTTAATACTTAATATGTTCGATGTGTTGCCAACTTTGAAGTGAGAAAGTTCGATACTCATACCCTGTAAAACAGCTATTAACTATCGGCTATTATTGTGACTTTGTATGCGTCATATACAAATATCTTTAAAATCAGACATTTGCCAGTTTTAAGCCTGTACTGATGAGTCTTTTCATTTTAACATGCTATGACTGTCGCTTTTATTATCATTCATTATCACCGTACAAGATTTTAATGCCACTCTTTCGCACCAGGCTCAAATCTTACACTCCTACACCTGTTCCATAAGTCGTTTTTACTGTATCTTCATGGACTTTAAAACCTTTTCTCGGATTTTTTGTGTCAGTATCTGTTTTATGTTTATTTCACTTTTTTAAATATATAAAGTACAAATAAAATATAATTTATAAAGTAGACCAATTTTTGGCCAGTCAGTTCTTAGCTTATGCATTAATGTGTCCATCGTATCTCGCACGCATCGTAAAACTAACTGCTGTCTGTGAATGCAATAAATATGACCATTGCAGACTGAAGCCACAGTAAGGCAATCTGCCAATCGGAAGCGAAGCTAAAAGCTTTCTTCGTAACGACAAACTTTATGCGATTGCAATGCATCTATCATGTGCAATGTGACGTCAGTGTAACTTTCGTTTTCATTTATTATTAAGATAGTTTCTGTAGTTTAAAATTATTTAACATTAGTTTTATTAAGCAAAACGCGAAGAAAACAAAAATGTAACGTTGACTTTGTCGTGTAAGCTTATCTTTAGCATAAATTTCAGTACATGTTTAACGAACAGTTCGTCATCATATTGCGCACAACTTAGCTTTTTTGTTACGACTTTTGCCGGTTTTTTTGTTTTCGTTTCTGTTTAATTATTTTGTGTTTTTGCTCGCAATCGTTTTTTTTCTCGTGTCAGTTTTTTCGTTTTTGCGTTTACGTATCGTTTACAAATTCGTTATTTCTTCGCTATTGGCAGTTTTCGTTTTCGTTAACGAAAATCGCATTTTGCGACACACCGCAGATGATCATCTCAGTGTTTGTGCTAGGCATTCAAATTGTTTTCTGTTATTTTCTGTCTCATTATACTGTTGTTCAAAACATGCATCAGATAGTACAGCATTCAAAACAAAGTTAACGCTAAGCAGAGCAGCCGATTTTTAAGCCTGCGAAGTCGACAGTTATCGGCGTAGGCGTTATTGTTTCCGGTCCTGTGTCTGTGATTGAGTGCGTGCGTCCGTCCGTCCGTGCGTTTTGATACCGTTATGGCCAATTCACACTCACGATGCCGACGCGACGCAACTCAACTCAACTCAAATCAGCAAAACTGCTTAACCAGGCTAGCAAACAATGCGTGGTTTGTGCACAGCAGCGTGACGTCACAATACTAATGACGTCATTGCGTTGTCGCCCAGAGTCACGACACTGTTGAGTTCAGTTGAGTTGCGTCTTAGATGTGAGTCGGCCATTAGCAGTATGTCTCACAAACTAGCCTACCACACAGAATCACGCCAAGTTTTCATACTAGGCTACAGGTAAAAGCTGATCAGGTTTTTAATCAATCAATCATTAGTCAGTCATTTATTTGCTCAATAAACACAGCAACCAGTAAAAATTTGCAGCAAAAAAATTTGCGCAAGCAAGACGTGCCAACGGCAGCCTAATTAAAACTCACAAAAATTTACACAAGCACACTGACAGTTTATAACTTTTTTTACTTTTCAAGAACACCTAAAAATCGACATACCAATGTCATGGTCTCTACAAAGTCAGATGTAATTAAACATTAGAGGCTTTATATCATTAAATTTTTTGAGCGGCTCGCAGTGTCGATCACAATCAAATCCGAAAGGAAGTCGAGGTCAAAGTCAAGGTCGAAACCGTTGCATGCGACATCAAGAATTGGAGTGAGTTATTGCATCGACGCCGACGCTTGTATAGCGATGTGACAACGTTGGGTATCAATAGCCTATACGCAGAGTTGTGTGCAAAGAGCTAAAAGCAGCAAAACTTGCACGCGGAGACCCGCAGTTCTTTATTTCTACATATTTCCGGTGCGACGCAAATTGGCGTCAAAGGTGTGCAATTTCATTCAGTGAAAAAAATGTGTTTATTTTGCAAGTAATAATAATTTAGCGGTCATTTTACGCCATTTTACCGCAACCCTATAGTCTACATCTCCGCCTAGAACACGCCTGGTAATCGTAAAACTGGATGGACCTTAATTCCACTTCCGGTATCTCGAAAATGGGCGCCAAAAGTGCGCAGTGCAAGCAAGCTCAGTGCAGTCCAATGGGAAAGAATGCGCACGGATATCTACAGTTATTTTAACAAGTATTTTAACTTTGCTTTTAATACATATATCAACTGCTTTTAACTAATTTTAACCACGTATGCACTGAATGGCCTATTTTGTGGTGATGTGCCGTTAAGAAACTACTCACTCACTCACGCAGTTATTTCTGGTGACTTTATTTATGTTGCAGAGTATTTTGTGCTTGGGAATATAAAGCATGAATCCAGTGATAGCTACGTGTCTCCGATCAATACAATTTTACCCGTGCTTCACACAAAATTTTAAATGCTGGTTTGTCATTATAGGCCTACAGATCACTTATGGCGATGAAAAATTCTTTTTAAGTTACGTTTGTGTTACAAGATGCAGTTGTTTTTTTTCAAGCCAAAAATGCTGACAAATCGAAGTTTGCTCTTGGTTCAAGTAATCATAGTCTGTTGTTTCAAGTCTGCGTCGCTTTGATCTGGATGTGTTTCCACAATTTCAGGGGCAAATTAGTGCGAAGCTATTCAATTCGTTTTGAGTTTTATGTTACACTTTTACTGTTTTATATATTTTATTAGTGTACGTCATGTAATTGTGTTACATTAGGTTTATATTTAAAAATTTCAACAATTAACAATATCTTAATGTTTTTTAAAATTCTTAATATACTGCACAGTACTTTTTTATTCGATACATTTGCGTTTTGGCAATCTGTTTTTTAGGCATGTTACTACATTTTGACTCGATTTTTGCGCTGAGTTGAACTAAATATTATATTCGCGGAGATGTCGTGATCGCCCCGAACTGGTATGTTCGATTGCAGCACTAGAGACTATTGACAGAATGTAGAGTCGTGTATGCATACATGTAGTGCTATTGAAATGTGATTACATGTTGCAGCACGTCATTGCTAGCTCTTGTTCTCGGATCGACCCGCTGGTATTGCACCTGTGTCACGGCTTTCTCCAACGACACTCGTTTGCCAGTCGTCAATATGCACCAACCAAACCACACCCATTATGACACGCAGTCACCCAGAGACAAGCTATAACTTAATTTATCATCTGTGTACTAAAATAAAACGATTTATTGATTTATTATATACAGCGGCGCCGTGGGTTGGAAAAAGTAGCAGAGGCAAGCAGTTGCATTTTCCGACAGACACTACAAATTTCCCACAGAAAAGATTATGAATGCTTGAAATTTCAACTTCACCCCTAAATGTTGGGAAAGTTCTGCATTTTGGGAGACAATTTTGCGACAGGAAAATGTTTATCGACAGCCCAAAATTTGGAAAGGGCAACTGCGGTTTTGACGAGATGAAAAACGCATGCATAAAATTAATGATAGCATCACGTTAATGAAACCACCGCAAGATAAAAGAAATGCCGTTCACTTTGGCTGGCACTTTTTAGCATATGTGAATTCTGTGCATCACTGGCTGTTTCACATTCAGCTATTTTCATAAATTTTAAAAAAATGTAGAATTAACATGCATTTGCAAAGTTATGAAAAAAACACGAGACTGTTATTATATTAGTCGGCTGAGAAAAATGATAACGATAGATAATATGTATTGCATAGGCCTTATTCACCACCTCACTCGACGCCTGCGGCGCCTCGTTCTCGGTGCCTTTAGCTCCCTCTGCAACTCTGTGCCACAACCTCCGTGATTAACTGCTTATGCTTGACGTTCAGCTCATTATCAGTGTATCTTCATTTTTATTTCCTTTCGGTCAGTCGAATTCGCTAACAGAAAAGTAATCCGTTTTGTGGACTAACATTCGTTGACTCGCTATCTCAGTGCATCACGCTAAGTAGCAGTATTAACAAATAACACAATTAAAGTGTTAACAACGACAATCAATCAATTAATTAAGCAATCAGTTTATCAATTAATCAGTTAGAGTTGCTTTAGCAACACAGCTGTTTTCAGATTAAATGCAACGCACGGAGTTCTCCAGATTAATATTTTAGCGTCATAGTACTTTGACGCAGCAGCAGAACTTGCATCGAGTGATCGAATACATCTGCGACAGTAGGCATATATATACGGACTCTCACACAGCGAACAAACTCGTTGCCGGGTAATTAGTTGAATGAATTAGATCATATCAAAACAACCAAATTAGCTTAATAAGCGAGTAAAATGTCAACGTCATGGCAGAATTTTTTTCGTCGTCTTTAAGCTTTTAGCCATGTGTTGATGTCACACAAAAAAGCCCAAAGTATAGCTATCTTGAAATGTACGTTTAACAGGGGGAAGGAGGCAACTGATTTTCCTTCAAATTTTAGTCTGTCTAAAACTTTTTTGTTGGAAAATTTTCTTTCAAAGATGCAAGTTGTAATTCAGCATGTTGTTCATAGCATATCCGATGACGTGCATCCAGTATTGTCATCAAAGTCTCTTCGTCGTCCGGTGTAGTGGAAAATTCGTCACACCGGAAAATTATTTTCACACGCAGCAGTACGGGTTAGGGTTAAGATTAAGGATAGGGTTAAATTTAAGGTTAGGGTTTGGGTTAGGAGTAGGGTTAAGAATATAGTTAGGATTAGGACTAGGGTTGAGGTTAGGGTTAGGATTAGCGTTAGGGTTAGCGTTAGTTACATTATGACAATATGGACGTGGGAAGAATTTTCCAGGTGCGACAAATTTCCCGCGACACAGGCCGTCAGGCTATGAGGTCAGCAACGTCATGCGTTAAAAAGTAGGATGGTCAGGAAGTTGCAGTCTTTCGACAGACGCAGAAAAATTTCGACAAAATTTTCGATACAGGAGATTATAAATGCATACAATTTTAATTTTGTGTCTTATTTTTTAAATGAAAGTTTCAGGTTCACAATTTGCATTTTTGAAGAAAATCTGTAAAAAATAAACAGAAATTCTGACGATTTCCTGACAGCCCAGATTTTAGGATGGGTATTTGTCTATTTCTCTATTTCTGCCATCGTCACGTCGCCTCTGGAGAGGTTGATCTGCTGACAAGACCGTGACCGTGACGGGCGTGGCATGCTAGAGAAGCTACTTAACAAAGCGTCTGTACGCCCCACCATATCGTGCTACTGCTGTCCGGTCACATCAGGGCGTTACGTCAGACGCCTATCTCAATTAGGCCTACACATCATTCACCGTTACATTTATCCGGGAAATAGCTTACGCCCTGTGCAGCAAAACTTCCCGCATCGCTGTTGATGTTTCGTACTGTGGAATTAAAGTCACGTTTGCAGTGAGTGTAGCTCACTTCGGTTACAGTTGAGTGAGCTTCATGTCTGGTTGAGTATCAGTAAACGACCTTGGTGAATGTAGTACTATATAGCTGCTGGCGGATCCGTGGCTCAAGTTCGGCTTGGCCGGCTGTGGAGCGCTCGTGCTATACTTATCAGATGAACTGGGTAAACTCTTGCAATGGCACTGCCATGATGAGAGCGCCGTGGCTATTATTATTTCCGGAGTGTCGCTGTTATCTGTTCATAGCGACGCCGAGACGGCGTTTCAATCGTGAATCCACGGCTGACTACAGTAAAGAGATCAGGAACGTGTTCCCGAAGCACGTCTCACGCTGGATTAAGATATCTGTACGGCACTAAGTGACCGAGTGAGTGTTTGTTAACGGCACATCACCACGCAAAAAACGCGGTTATTTTGTGATATAGATCTATCTGCCTTGCCGACGCAAGATTGACAGCGGGTTTTAATTTTTAACTATAATAATTTAATATTACTCAATCCAATACCATATGGAGAATGCAGAATGTGATGCCGCGGTGCAATTAATTTGTATTATTGAAACAAACCGTCTAACAAATGGTGACTTAAATTTTTATTTTCAAGTATATTTGCAATGTGCGTTGAGTGCTATCAATAATTAAACTGCTATCTTTTAATGCATAATCTAGCTGTCATGAAAGTGCAAATGTTCTAGCTGCCGAGCGTTCTATTCTTTTGCTTGTGACATTTACTATTTGATTATATCCACGCACTGTCAAATTCCTGTGAATAAAAGTTGTGTATGATCTCGGGGTGATTTGCAGCGAATGGGCTCAGGGAGCAATCGGACTCTGCCGATGATAACGGCCACGAAGGAGCTAGCGATGTGGACGAAATTTACAAGTGTCTCCAGTCAGTCACTAAGTCAGGCGTAACGCGCTGATTAAGGCCCTCATCCGCTACGATTAGATGCTATCAGAAGTAATGCCCGAGACGCAACGACCCCGCGCGACGCTGCTAGCGATATCGATCGTTGAAATGAAATACCAGGTACTAAAGTGGCAGTAAAAAAGATATCTGTGACTGCCGTGATGACCCATAGACGGTCTCGACTTCATCCACTATTTCGATCGATTGCATGTCAATCATACGACGATCGTTAAATCCGCAGTGCGTACAGCAGCGTTATACCCCCGGGTTCAAGTAGATGTGCATTCTTCCACGAAATTTGTCTCAGTGAAAAGACCACTATACATCGAACGTAAAACTATCATTCGAACCTTTAAATTGAGTTTATTTGGGTGGGGACTAACACCCACACATGCTGGCATAATGTAACGCCCCTCCGTCTGCACTTCTTTCTTTTGGCCTCCACGATGACCGGGTATTATTAGCTAACGTCGTAATGGAATCATGGTGCAACTTCAAAGAAATGTAAAGCAAACTGTACAATAAGCATGCAGTAAAGATATTATTTAATCAGTCCGGTCTTCGTGTTTGAAAGAAACATTTTCGTTTCTCGCTTTCAACGACGAGTAAAGAAATTAAACCAAGCAGGAAGTGTACGACAGTACATCCGTGAAACACTCCGCTGATTCGCTTAGCGCATAAATTCCGAACAGCTGGTTTCCAGTGCTTTTAAGTTTTAACTGAAGTTTCCAATCTCGATTTGTGAAGCTTGTGTATTGTAATAATTATCAACGCAATACCCAAAACACGTGTGACTGGTGCACATCGACTCTGGAAAAGATATACGGATTGTCGACTACTGTAGTTAGAAAACAAGAAGTGAGTTCGTTTTAGTCATGTTACAGACAAGTCTAATTTCCAGTTTAGCTTTACGTTGTGCTGAAATGTGTTGAAATATCCGAAGTCGACCCGTTTCGCGTCAGAGAGGGATGGCGTCACGGCTATAAGAACGTCACATTGCGACGCGATTCTTGCATGGGTTACTACCAACACTTATGACTTGTGTTCGTTTACGCTTGTCCGTCAATCCGCTTTCAAGCAGCGTTATTCACAACGCAAAAGATAAATTTATGTAAAATACCAGAAATACGTTCTGTGGAACGAGGTATCTGTCCCATTGCCACGCTATATAGCCTAGC
>Ga0209454_1001826_pt1 | contig 13876 bp, 8 predicted proteins | sample WorMetHERISLAND1_2_FD_187400 | JGI IMG/M metagenome (GOLD analysis project Ga0209454, IMG submission 187400) | Marine gutless worms symbiont microbial communities from Max Planck institute for Marine Microbiology, Germany - Olavius geniculatus... | ecosystem: Host-associated > Annelida >...
ATCCTCAACCTTATCGATCGTGACTTGAAACAAGACTAACAGATTTTAATAATTTTTGGCATAAATATTTACGACACAACTGGCTATTAACTGACTGTTTAAGTTTCCACCTCACCACATGTCTGCTTATGCACTACCTGGGCAAAGCTGACCAAGCAAACGACGTGTTGAAGTGAATGAAAAACGTCGATAAATTCTATCTGTCCAGATTTGTGGCCCCCAACAGCCAGTTGATCACAAGGTTTGACTGTCACGCAGCAATGTTTTTATCAGATAACGTTCAGAAATGTCTATGAATTCAAGAAACGACTGACAAAGTCTGGATTGGTCTGGAGCAGAACATTATTGATAGGCCCACTACTGTCATTGAATTAGATTAAGTAATGATACCACAATTGAGTAAAAATGTAATCTTTCGTTGGTTTTGGTTTCCCCAGGTAGTGCAAAAACAGACTTTGGAAAAAGTTAAATGGTCATTTAATGGCCAGTTGTCTCAGAAATATTCTTGCAAAAAGATTACAATCTAATAATCCTTTTTCAAGTTACAGTTGAAAAAATGTTCGGGATTTTTTTAGATACATTGTTTTATATGTCCATATTGCTTTCGATTGGCGTTTATAGATAATTAGGGATTTTAGCCACTGGTCTTAATACCCCGTTTACACGAGGAAGCAAACATGAAGCAAACTTAAAGCACACGTAGTGCACGTGTATATTGAATGCGTTTGCTTCATGTTTGCTTTACGTATGCTTCCTCGTGTAAACGGGGTATAAGACCAAAATTGTTGGCCTTCGCTTAATCGCTTACGGCTTTGGAATGTAAGCCCTCCAAAGTTTTCGAATAATTGTTCTTGGCGTCTGATGTCAAGTTATTGCTTTGAGATTAGATTTTCTTCAACGGTTAGCTGAATATTTCTTGCAGTTCCAGAAGACAGTGAGCCGTATAAATAAACTCCAGTAAATGCTAGTCATAACTCGAACTAGGTCTATTAGATCAAAGTTCTGAAGAATGATTTTTGAGTAATCATCAGTAGTTCTAATCGTCGCAGTCTGTCGAAAACGCCTTTTGATTCACCTATAGATAGACGTACTCATGCATACACCGTGTCTGAAAAACGTTCCATTTTTTGAATTACTGCGTGAAACACTGACCGATTTTAAGAATTTTTGGCGTGCAGCATCAAAAAAGAACTTGATATAAATGGTCGCAGTTTTGGCCACTGCACCTTAATACTGTCGCTACAGTACTTTGTGAAATGCAGAAAGTGTAGTTTGGCCGTTTACAGCAATGAATGTTCGGCCTGTTTGACGCAGCAGCAAGTGTACACGAGCGGTCGAGGTCATCTGCTTCGTCGTTCAGACGTTGTTCAGTGAGTTCCTCTGCCTTTATCATCATCATCATCATCACTATGGCTGTTGCTGCTGCTGCTGGGTGACGTCATCAGTCAGCTGACCAGTACCACTAGGAGGTTAACGAATGCAGACACCGGTCGTCGTTTGCATTTTATGACGCACTCGCGAAGTTTGACCAATGGCTGGAGAACCAATTTTTTTTGAGGGGGGGGGGAATTTCAGGTTCTAAAGATTTTTCGGGTTTCGTACACTACACGTACAAAGAAGACCGGACACGAAATTATCTACGACTGAAGAAGAACGTCATATACACCATTTTCCTTGCCATGCCGTTTTCTGTGAATTACAGCAGTGTTTTTATCTCGGCTAATTGGCTACGGTACACACATATGATCTTTATTAATTTGGACAACAAACTGAAAATTTAAAACGTGGAAGTTTGAGGTTTTTGTTGGCAAAGGCATATGTTTTTCAACCAATTTTCCAGCCCTGGTTTGACAACGTGGCTGGGCAGTTATTAACTACCACGTAGTCAGGTACTGACCGTTTGGTCAGTTTTGACCGCGTCCTGGTGACGTGTTTCCGATCGGCCGGCGTACATAGCATCTTGACAGGGGTGAGGGTCAGCTGAGGCAATTGCACCCATAAATTTTGGGTTGTCGGAAAATTCTGTTGTTGTCGAAAATTTCTGTCCATCTGGCGCTGTAAAACCCCCATTTTTTTGGGGGGGGGAATTCAGTGATAGAATAATAATTTAAGCATTTTTATCTGTCAGAAATTCGCAGCGTCTGTTGGAAAATTGGAACTTCTGCCCCATTCCCGGGATTCCCCATACTTTTTTGACCCACAACGACGCTGCCACGGGCGTGAATATGTTATTTGCTATGTTATATTAACTTTGGAAAACTATCTTTGATTTCCTTATTCCACGGTCGCGGTGGTATATACTGCCTATCTCTGTAGCACTATGTCTGCAGTGGTATAACAGGTTGATAACTCTACGGGTGCAATCAAGCATGACCAGTGTTGGCAACACTGCCGGCCGTTGGCGACCGTGGAATAAGTATCGGTTAAACCACCGTCTGGGGTGTATAACTTAGTTCTTGACACGCACTTATCCCACCCCAGACAATGGTTTAAGATAGACTTAAACATCGTGTTCATGCCGACGGCTCGGCTAACTAATTATTACCGTTTTAGCTCCTGTTGCTGAGAGTAATCTGCTGAAAGTTTTGCTACTACGTCTGCATATGAGCATATCATTGTACAGTTGTAAAAGACGTCGAATCGCCTGTGATTTCATCAACGTCTTCGTGATAACGTACAAGTTATGCTTAAAACTAATCATAATCATATTAAATATGATATTATTAACCCTTCGGGCCTCAACTCGGCCTGCGGCCTCAATTTTCGGTCTTTTGGGCCTCAACTCGATCCAGGTTATATTAAGCAGCATTATGGGCGCTCCAGTATGCGTTGCAGCGCTGATGATGCGTCACCATGGTGATGACGTCTATATGACGTCACAGCTCTGCTGCGGCTTAAGAGGTGTGGCTGCAAAAGTTTAGAAAAAGTGAAATCTTCTGAAATGTACGACACCTCAGCGACATCTCACCTAGCCCTAGCCCATGTTCAGGCCACGTACGACGTGGGTCTGCGTGCAATATTTCGCGGCCGTCCGTCGTGCCGTTACAAAGCTATTGACGATGGCAACTCTCTAATATAGTATAGAGGGGGATACTTTGTAATATAAGTCATGGTGATAGGTGCTGTCATTTTGCCCCCTGCTGAATTTTCCATCACGAAGGAGATATGTTGAAACTTGGGTTTCATGATGTCAGTAAACTCGATTGGGAGCATACAAACTATTTTATTATTAATGCAAAAAAATGACACAAAATGCAGCTCCAGAATACAGATCAAAAATACAGCAAAATCACACTAAGCTATTTCACTTTCTACTGCGAACAAATGTTAGTGATTTATAAATACAACAAAACAACTACTTTGTAACCGCAAAAACCAAAGCACCTAGTAAACATCATAAACATTGTTCTCATCAGTTTTCTTTGCACCGAGTTGCCAGTGATTTATAACGCAAGTACATGTAAATACGTCGACATCTACCATTTTCTAACACAGAAAAAGAACACCAAAAATAAATAATACTATGCGTTAGTTATGGAAGTGGCAGTGTTTGAATTGTGAAAAATTACCTGGGGGTTGAATTTTTTGACAGTTGGAGCCCGAGCAAAATTATGACGTAAATCCTATGCATACAGGCCTAGCAGTATATAGCTGACTCCCTCAGTACATAATTTGACAGTGTGTTAGGGAGGTTGAGAAAACAGTTGGGTGGGTTCAACCCAGCCCAACCCCCCCGGCAATTCAAACACTGGGAACTGAGGAAGTGATTTACAATAACGCTAATCATCAGCATCAGCAGCAAAATCATCATTAAGTAAATAAGTAAGTAAGTAGATTTAATTTATAAAGTGCACAATGTCAGCGAGAAATTCACTGAATCTGAGGCAGTTAATCATATGAAGGGCGTACAAAAATTTCTGTAAGTCGATATGTTACGACATTTGGTCTCGAAGCACAATCTTACATAAACGTTTTGACTGACATAAACCGAGTAATCCATAAAAAGAAAGCCCCGAACTATCATACATCCACAGCTAGCTTTATCAAATATTAACCGATCTGCAAAATCTTTTCCTGACTATTTGAGCCATACAAACCAATACACGTATACTGTATACACAGTATATTGAAAGTTACCTTTCAATATTTTTTGCAAGCGACACGTTTGAGATCTGATAGCATCTTAGATGATCGCTTCATTACAAATTCGCTGCAAAGTACGTCTGCTGAAAGAATTTTCAAATATGATCAATATTCAACGCAGTCACGATAAAAGGTAAAGAGCTGACTTCTATTTGGGCTACCCTGCAGATGAAAAAAACAATGCATATTTCAATCAACAAAAAGGTCAATAACTGTGCCAAAATATAAGCTTACGCAACACAGTCACTACTATGTGAACCAAAATGTTCATTGATTCATGCAAAGAACTGTGCCTATAAATATTTATTAAATAAAACATTATCCGGTTTTAAAAAATTTTGAAACATATGGCATTGCACATCTTCCCTTTTGATACACAAAACTTGACAGCCATGCAAAACTGTACAACCCTGTAATATAAGCTTAATCACTGAAATGTTCCAAAGCTAATAATTACTATCAAAAAACACAATGTAGCCTGTCTGCATCCTTATGACATGCTGTCTACAAACATCCCATTTAACATAATCACTAACGGGTTACATAGCATTTCTCCAAAAGAATCTTTGGTCCGAACAACTATTTGCTTAAAGGTTAGGTAGCAAGATGGTCATAAAACTGGAAGGATTAAGTTACACACTAGTTTTATAAATTTCAAACACCACAATAAACTGCTGTATTCACTCTACATCTGCATCTATTCATTGCTACATTTATCCATTATTTTTAGTAGATTCTCAGACTTTTTTTATTGCGCATGCCGTATGGTCCTTAAGTTTGTTTAGTTTTTGTCACTTCTATATCTATTTTGCGGACTACTGGACAGCAACTGAAGAAAGTGAAATGTGTGACTCAAACACTGACATTGCTGTCAAGATGACTGGCAGACAAGAGGACCAACAATGCACCCACAAATCACATACAGAAATTTCACATGCAATTAGAATTTCTCATCAACTTGGTGCAGTGCAAAGTAAAACTGGTCGTGTAGCTTAAAACATTTCCTCGTGAATCAAAATGAAATGTTGCACATTAATTTGCATCACCAGTACTAATTAGAGTAAGCATGTAAAATTACGCATATCTGTGATAGTAAACAAATTATACACATTTCACAATCTCAGCGTACCCCAAACATAGTATCCAAAAGCACAAATTAATGAAAGCTACCAGAAAAAAAACGCAAAGTATAAATTTACGAAATAATAAACCTGCAGAAGACGCACACGGAACAGCAAGTGATAACACTGGACAAAAAATACATAACGTGATCACACAAGATACAATATTATGTGATAAATGTATAAACTAACAAATACTAATAATGTGCAAATATATTATGTAAATGTATGCTGTACAGTACACAAATGCATGCAATCAAAATAAATAGAAGCATAAAGAAAACAACAATTATCTTTATCTTTATATATGTACATCAACAATATCACAAATACTACAACACTACCTGGCGTTGTAGAGGGGGCGGGAGGGGTGACAATTGAGCATTGAACTTTTGGTTGTTCAAAAATATTCTTCATCTAAACATTTCCATCCGAAATGTAAAATATGGGGCTAAAATTCAATGTGCAAAAATTTAGGGGCAAAATTGAAATTCTGAGCATCCTCTGTCAAAAATGTGCAGCCGTCTATCGAGATTCTGTGAAGAATCGGTCGGCAACTCGCTGCTCTAACTGACCGCACTTCCACTATTACGTGGAAGTATTTGATTCGTGGTATATCTGATTCCAATGTCCAATATACAGGAATTGTTCTCGGTTAGGATGGATCCTGTCCAGCAGTGAACTTCCGGAAATTGTGGAAGCCGCAATTTCTACAGTAAAGATGCACCCAGTCAACAGTGCAAACCATGCAAGGCTTACTAGAAACACCGAGTGCATATTAACATGAAACATAAACTTCGATATAATGCAAAAATACAGTTTACGCCATATCTACGATTACAAGACAACAGCAAACAAAGTAATATATAATACACAATGTAGCGAATATACAATTCAACTGCAGCATCAAAATACCAATACACTCATTGATTATTGCTTTCAGCAACATACGTCCTTTTTAACCACAAAAACTGGTCTTTTTGCAAGCATACGATACCAACAGCCAGATCTACTTTGCCCTTCATCCGTCCAAGGGAAGGAAACTGGCTTGCCTGGCTGGGGTTAAGGCGTTCACGTGTTTCTGGTGGCAGGCAACAATTGAGATGTGAAAAGCTATAGACACCCATTAAGCTTCGATCCTTTAATGCTCCGGTTTCTTCGACTATTCCATTACCTTAGAATAAGGTGTCGGACAAAAAAGAATATGCCAAAAAAAGAGACAAGAATGTCAAAAAACCTCAGCGACTACAATACCGAATACATAAATAAATCAACTCATCCTGCATGCAATGAAATTAATTGATGCGTACGGTAGTTGATTAATAAGCAGAAATATAGTTCGGATCAAGACTAGAGTCCACAGTCTGCAGACTACATTACACAGAGTTGCCTTTGACAGAGTGGCCACAAAGTAGAAGTAAATATTCCCTAAGTTTTCCGGGTGTTTCCAGAGCCAAAAGCCCGCTTTTCCACACATTATCACAACAAAAAGTAATTGCAATAACGGTAATTTAGAGCAGCATCGAAAGCTCAAATGTATTTCAGAGCATTCCGGCACCCGAAAACTGCATCCAATTTTTAAAAAAATTTTTCCGAGGTTGCACAGAATTCCCTGAATATTATCCAAGTTTTCCAGGTTCAGGAAATTCCCTGATTATTCCATGTTTTTCCAGGTTTGCAGCCGCCCTGTTTGACTAGGCAGTGAAGCTGAACTGGAGCAAATGCAAGCAAAAAATATTCTTATCAGATCACTCAAATATCACAATGGTCAGAGCGCAACAAGCAGTGCTCCAAATACACGACAACATCGATACAGCACGTTCCCAATGCTGGTATGATGCAACCAGAAAAATAAAACAGAACTTAACTAAACAGATGTTTTAATTAACGGGCTCATCGCCGGCGACCGGTAAACGTATTCGAAATATACAACGAAACACGGCTTGAAATAAACACAAAAAACTTATAATAAACTTCATTCACACGAGACTGCCATGGCAGCACTAATATGACAACTAATAATAAACTAACAACATATAGTGTGCAATCTGTCAAAGACTAAAGGATCTGATCTTGAAATACCACCCAAATGTCCATCCAATTAGCAGTGACCATTACCATTGCACTAAATATGTTATAAGTGCAAAAAAGCTCCAGGCATATAATCAATAATTGACCCTGTGCAAAGCATACCGATCACAGATATGACTAGAAAGCAGTCATGTAGCCCGCATACCTCCCCCAAGGCAATGTTGTTCGCTAGGCGACAGCACCATCTTCGGTTTGCCAGCGGTTCCCTTACGCCCCATTAAATGCAATGGTAAAATTTCAAAGTGATCCAGAATCCAGGATTCCTGCCAGATCACCCCCAAAATTGAATCACTGGTAGTTTGTGCCATTCCCGATATACCCTCAAAATTTCAGATAGATCCATCCATAACTTTATGAGTTATCTTGCTAACAGACAGACAAATAAACAAAGTCTGGCAAAAACATTACCTCCTTGGCGGAAGTAAATATGGTTCATACCACTCTGCATAATTCACTTTCCCCGACAGTAAGAGCCATGTACTAATGAAACAGCAATGGTGACACTTAATTCAGTTAACTATTTATATTTGATGTGTCTCATTTACTGAAACATGAATAATGAAAGCAACAAGCGATATGTTATGCATTCAGCTCAATTACAAAATGCAAATTTTAAACGAAGATTAATGACACAGACATAAAAAATAAAACAGCAAACTATCTGTAACAAAGTGCACACACAGCTCTTCAAAAATGACTGTCAGATATGGTTGTTTGCAAAGTTCACACACATGTGACAAATAATTCACCAATACAGATATCACATATTAACAAATTAGATATTGATACAGTGCAGCTAGTCTGTACATCACAGATTCAACGAAGAGTACCGTAAAACTTCCACAAGCTTCCACTGAAATGAGTGACCAAGTCATCAAACCCCGGAGACCATGTCTGAATAAGAACATTATCGATACTTTTCCCGTACAAACAGTGCGAGTCTGCACCATAAAATACGTTTACATTTCATTCCGGCAAAACTGCATATGCCACATCTTACTACTGTAGCCTAAACTGCTGATTCAGAACATGTTGTTACTAACAGCATATACAGGGTGCGGCAAAAAAATCACCCAAAGTTGTTTGCCATTATCTGACAAATAGTTCGCAACTTAAATGCAAAATTTTACACACTTATTACCAGTTGCCACGTACATAAAAAAAACAAAGCATCATTGTTGTGAAGTTAAAAATTTTATTGCAAGACAACATTGTAATTTTTCACTTCAAAAACTTAGCGCTGTAATGAGTTCCGTGTATTGAAAACAAATGAGTCCTCTTGTTGCTAGTGATGTCAAGGTGAAGAAAACTTTATAAACAAATTTAGAACAGTCTTTTCTATAAATTTTCGATCGTATTTATTGACCTTTTCTCCCCAAAACTGAAAGCCGTTGCTAAACTTAAACAGGAGGCAATGCAGATGATCGAGGCAACTTGCCATCAACAACATGGGACCACGCCAAGGTGATCGACAGAGAAAGCAACAGAATGGACCGGTGGATCAGGGAAGCGATACACATCAGGAAAGAACAACACAAGTCAATGAACCGAGACGAGAGGTCCTACCAACTTCCACACATCTATGATTACTTACTGTCCGCCGCAGTGACACCTGGTGGACAGTCGTTCCGACGAAGGCAACAGCGGTTGCCGAAACGTCAACAACAACAATGTATGTAAAGGTTGTAATTTGATGAATTTATCAACTTATTAAGGCTGTTAACAACTTCACTAAAAGATTAAAATTTATGCAAGTGTAAAAGCCAGCTTTGATCACTTTAAGTTCTCACGCTCACTGCCAGGTTGTTTTTCTTATGTTCCAATGGCAGTGTGTCTTTCTGCAGCGCAAACATGGTCCACCTTTTGTTCTGCAGTGCACACGCTGTGCTGCACGTCAGTGTAAGAAATGCAGAAAAAATCCAGTAACTTTGTCTTAGTTAAAGATAAATGCTCTTCGGAATTTTTGCGTGAGTATGAACAGGTAATAAATGTGTGAAATTTCGCTTCAAAATGCTAAGAAACCAACTGCTAAGAAAATGACAAAAAAATTTAAGGGATGCTTTTTTGCTGCACCCCATAGATAGTAAGTTAGTAGCAGGTAGACAGCTGGCTTCTATTGTTAAAACCCAGCTTGCATAAACAAGTGATCCTGATGCCCCAGCTTGTATTGGGTCATGGCTTCATCAAAAGTTTTACGGTATGAAAATTACAAAATAAGGCCTTTAAAAAATTACTATGTTTTCTGATGCAGCTGGCAAAAAAGTAGGAATGTGAGAAGGGGTGGGGGAATTTTCATGAGGAGAAATTTTCATCTTTCACTTTTATATCATGATGTGTGCTGTAATATTACGCAACACTTCATAAAAAACAAACCGACATAATAAATGGTACCCACACGAAAACTAAAAACAACATCAATATTTTTGACTGAAGGTGCAGTAAAAATTTTGAGGATGCAGTTTTTTTACGGACGGATGGCAGCCGGAAGTGCAGAGATTTATTTTTAAAAGCTAAGCAGGTAAGATGGACGGGGCAGTGACAATGCGATGCACAGAGAGAGAGAGACACTAATCCTCACTCATTGGTGAGTATTTGGACGAAGCTGTAGCTGATGACACAACTGCAGAGTATGGACTGCCACGTGGAAGACTGAACATACGCAGAACTGACGACGATGATCGCGATGACTGGTTCACTTCATTATATGTGCCACATCTTCATTCCACCAGCACGCCAGCCAGTTCATTCAACACACAAAACAACTTTAACTACAATAAAATAAGTATTGTAACATAAAGGTAAAAGTAAGATAAAGGTACCCCGTACTCAATAACGAGCATAGGGGCCGAAACTGATCCCGGTTTCTAGGCAGTCAGCCCGCAGGTGACGTAGTCATAAACCCAGTGGTAGGCTGCCATTACTTTCCACCAGGCCCGCAGTTACCTTTCCAGCCAGACAGCATCGCCACCCCTTGAATGGCACCAAATTATATTGTTTGGTGACACAGGAATATGTGTATGGACAACTTGCCCAGAGTTATTACCTGGCAGTGCACGGGGCCAGAGTCGAACAGGGGATCTTTCGGTCACCAGTCCAGCCGCTACCGTTACAGCACCAAGCCACACTGACGTACAAAAAAGGATTTCTTGGTCATAGTCCATGAGGGGCGTTCAAAAAATTTTGCAAGTCTATATCTTTAACTGAAAAACTTTTTAAGATCTATGCACCAATAAAACGCACATTGCTCCGTAACTCATGGAAGCTTAAAGCGGATATGATGTCACTGTAACTTATGATGTCATAAGGCATTTTATATCGGTCCCTCCAGGCAGGCTTCCACCACAGACTTGAGTCATACATTATTTGGATAGCGGACAATACAGAGAAAATTTTTCAAATTTAGAAAAAGATTATAGTTACTGTAAGTTAAGTCTCTGCTGTGTGTCTTAATGTATGAAGCCAGAGTCGCAAACAGCTTGCTGGGTAATTGTAACTTTAGAATTGAGCTGCACTGCTAGATTTAGGGGAGATCTTCAACTCTTCAGGGCTAGCTCCCAGGCCCACACACATCAGGGCTCCCCAGGTTCTACATTGTAAAAATTGTTCAACCTTTCACAAAGATGATGGATATCACTAACAGTTAACTTTTCCGTAAAATTTTATGGACAACGCCAAATCCTGACATGACATAGTAAGTAACAGAAGTGTTCTTATTAATGACCAGCGCAGATTTCGGCTACTGTGCATATAAGAAATTCATAAACATATTTGTCAGGGCTTCCATAAAATCACATATCCCGAGATCTCACATTCATAAATCCGGCTGCAGACTGGAGAATTGTCGTGCATATATTTGTGCTGCTTGAGTTAGCACTCCAAATTGTATCTGTTTAACGCTTAATGACGTCATAAATTTCAACGACATCACATCCACTTTAATCTCATACGAGTACGGGAAAAATATATCTTTTACTGGTGTATAAATTTTTAAAAAGTTTGTTAGCCTAACATACGCAAGCCTATCGGGTTGTAAACTTTGTCTAATTTTCCTCGTATGTATAGTTTTTTCACGGCTGGCACAAATTTTGACTAATGAATATTCATAATCACAAAGAAGAAATTCAGGGACGTTCTTGTTAGGGTTCTCATAAAATCACATGTCCAAGGGCCTCGTGCTGGAAAATCCGACAATAGGCTAAAGAAATATCATGCAACAGCGAGCCCAATTTTACGCTGATTGCACTGGCACTCCAAATCGTTCCCGTTTAACGCTCTATGACGTCATACATTACAATGACGTCATATCCACTTTAGGCTCGTACGTGTTGAGGAGAAACATGCGTTTTATTGGTGCATAAATTTTGAAAAATTTTTTAGTCTAACATATCGACTTGCAAAACTTTTTGAACGCCCCTCGTACATGTACGCTCTTGCTGCTGGCAGTAGCCTTGTGCTAACAGCGTTCGTCACATCAACGAAGTTACTCTACACTGAGTCGGGTTAGTACTGAGATGATATAGTGTGTCTTTGTATTTAAGGGCAAACCACCTTAACTATCCAAGCCTACTTGCAACATGACAGCTTGTTTCTACAAAGTGCTTATAAAGCAATTCGTACATTCATCCATTTATTGATGCGCTATAGCTATGCTGTAGGCGTCTATGGCACGGGTTGTCACGTGTCTGTTCGTCTGCCCGTCTGTTGTGGATGTACTCAGTATATTGTACTGCGACTAACCTTTAGGTCTTATAAAAAAACTTTTTACACAAATTATTAGCCCTGTGTCTTAAACCTATGCATGCAAAATTTCTGCAATCGAATGCAAAGGTGATATTTTCAAAATTGCGGTTGAACAGAGAGGAGTAGGAAAAATGTGCACTGTTCAATGGAAAACGAGCCATCTTGGAAACGATGAAAGACACGGCCTACGTTGCTATTGATCATTAGTAGGTAGTCGCATATTGCCTTTCAAATGAGATGAAAATCATCGACCTTGGATGACCTTGAAGGTAAGTACTGCAACAGGAATTGTACACAGTGTTTCATAAAAAAAACCCTTTTTGTACTAATTTGAAATATTAGAACAAAACATGGCAGTTGATTAAATATTTTTGCTAGACAGGATGTAACGCTGACATTATAATGTGTTATGGGTACAAACAGGCTAATCCCAATTGGTGCTGCCAGTTACTACCTTGCTTCAATGGTGAAAAATCTGGTTCATTGATGTCAAATATTTGAAGTTTTGCAGTTGCAGCCACAAAACGTGCAAAGCGATCGAATTTACATGTCTGTGTGGATAGTTGGTCTTTCACATGTTCGAGCAAAACAGTGAGTGCACTATCACACCGAGCTTGCAAGATGTTGAGCTTTTGGATCACGAGACGCCCGATTTCATGTTTCCATGTTACTCAGTGCTGACACGATAAGCATTTTTCATTAGCGAACCAGATTAAGTTCACCATCAAAGCAGGATAGCAACTGACAGCACTAGTTGAGACTAGCAAGTTTGTACCCGTGACACATTATGATGTCAACGTTACATCACGACTAACAAAGAATATTTAATCAACTGCCATGTTTTGTTCTAATATTTCAAATTATATTTCTTCAGCTACAACTGGTAATTTTATTTCATTTATTTCATGTGAATTGCTCATAATTTGAGTAAACTATAAAAAAAACAAAAAGGGGTCCTTTTTTATGAAACACCGTGTATAAGCTGTAGTGCATCTTCCCTGGCGACAGCTGGGCTTCCTTGTTCATTCATTCAGTCATTCAATTCAATTTTAATCTACTGACCTGTCACTGGTCTTCACGTCCGATGCCTCGACCTCTGCAAGTTCTTCACTGAGTCCTGTCTGAGCAGTCTCAACCATCAAACTCTGATCTCCAGATGACCTAAACGATAAATTAATCAAACAAATTCAATCAACGTTTGCTACACTGTTGCAGCCAGATTATGACAAGCAATCGACCACTCCCAATGTTCTATCAGCACAGAAAGTCAGACACGGACACCGTTATCTAAACGTGCTGTTGCTGTCGAACCTTTAAGTAGCTCTGCTACTATGGCAACTCTTGACTGTCTGATTAATTAAAGGTAAAGTCCACGTACTTGCTATAGCGCTTCTTACATGCTTCTTCAAGACCAGAAGCGCTTTACAATCTTGGAAGTGGCAGCTGATTGGCATAAGCTAATGATACCGCAGCGCACTATGCGGCCATCCATTGCCCGCGCGAACGAACAATTAGACCCGCGGTTTGCAGCAAGAAGACATACCACCGCCCCAATCAGCCACACTAGGCCTTCATCCCGTAGCTCGCAAGCTGCTACTCATTTCCCGTCCCACGAAGGGTAGGAGGCTGAGTTGGCCTGAGCACATAGTAGGTTAGCAACTTGCTCAAGGTTGCTTGCAAATGACGGCAGTGAGAATCGAACTGCAACCTGAAAGTTACGAGTCGACACCAACCACTAGACACTTGCACCTACACAGGCAGGTAGGTGTGAACAACTTGCC